>Ga0075475_10000133_pt1 | contig 29636 bp, 27 predicted proteins | sample DEB08_DNA_10_FD_76342 | JGI IMG/M metagenome (GOLD analysis project Ga0075475, IMG submission 76342) | Aqueous microbial communities from the Delaware River and Bay under freshwater to marine salinity gradient to study organic matter... | ecosystem: Environmental > Aquatic > Marine > Coastal ... | reverse complement strand
TATTTTATACTCTTCTTCATTGAATGCATTAAAATGATATTTTTTATTCTCTTTATCATCTAAAAATTTATTGATTTGGTCTAAAGTTTTACTCATCTAAAAATCCTCTGATTGTTTTTTGTTTTTTATGGACTATTATATCATCCCCAAGTTTTTCTGTCAATTTAATTTTTTTATATCTAGGAATTTTGTAATGAAATTCTTTATACTTTTTAGTTAAAAGAGACTTGCCGTATTCAGTTTGAAGAATACAAATTGAGTCCCAACCCATGTTAAATTTAACTTTTTGCCAAAAATTTTCATCAGGATATTCCGACATTAAGCTCTTTAAAACTTTATATTCTCGCGTCCAGAATGCTCCCTTTATAGATTTTGGGGGAGTAATGAGGTTGAGTAGTATTTGTTTTTTATTTAGTTTTGCCACAAATTTTATTGTAGCATATTAAAGAAGTAGATTCAACTTAAAAATCATCTTCCAGTGATCCGCTTTGCTGGTACTCTCTGACTCTACGTTCAAAAAAGTTACCCATAGCCTGAACATCAACCACCTCACCGAGCCAGGGAAATGGATTTTTGTCACTAGGGAAACGATATTCTAAACCAATAGCTTCCAGTCTTCTATTACCGATATAATGCATGTATCTACGAACATATCTGCATTAAGCCCTAATATTCCAGTGGGTAAAACATCGTGGGCATAGGCTATTTCAAGCTCTACAGCTTTCTTGATGTGATTAGTAAACTCTTCTTGAATAGATTTAGTCCATATACTTGGGTTCTGCTCTATTAAAGTATTAATGAGATAAGTACCGAAAGCAATATGAGAACTTTCGTCTCTTAGAGTATATTTAATTTGATCAGAAATTCCTTGAAGTTTGTTTTGCCTACCTAACGCAAGCAACATAGCAAAACCACTAAAGAAAAAAGTTCCTTCACAAACAATCCAATAAGTTAAAAAGTTCCTAAGGATTTCTTGCTTACCAGACTTGGTATGTGGATCAAAATCTTGACGACTAATGTCATCAGTAATACTCATTAAGAAATCATCTTTAGCTTTAATACTAGGAATGGTTTCATAAGCCGCAAAAACCTCTTCTATATCTAAGTCAAGACTGTCACATATATATACTATCGTAAGATTGTGTAGGCTTTCTTCAAAAGCTTGACGCAAAATATACTGGCGGCACTCAGCATCCGTAATAAAACGAAAGGCAGACAAAAGCAAATTATTGCCCACCAAAGACTCGCTACCAGCAAAGAATCCCAAGCATCGTTTGACGAGTAATTTTTCATCTTCTGTGATTTCATTATTTTTCCATTGTTTAATATCTGATTGCATGCTAATTTCTGTTGGCATCCAATTGTTCGCACAGCTTTTAAGAAACAAATCCCATGCATATTTATGTTTGTGTGGTAAAATACGATTTACTCCGGCTATATTTTTAGTTAAAAGTTCTCCAGTTTTTGTGTCCATAGATATATATATCGATAATTTGATTGTTTTAGTTTAGGACAATTGTAACAAAAGTAAAAAAAATGTCAATATTAAAATATTACCCGTCGATTTTTATATTTACTAAGAAGCTACCACCTTCATCTTGGCCAATGAATTCAAATTTTAAAATATCATTGGATGTCAGTGTGTGCTGTGCTGCCTCTCCAACTTTAAGTTCACCAATAGTGTCCATAGTTGCGCCATCTTTAATCACTAATTCATTAACGAAATGGTCTAAAATGAAAACAAAATCTTCATCCGTAGTAGTATAAGTTATGAAGATTTCGATTTTGCCCTCGTCACTTTGAGTAAGTTTAAGTTGTAATGTATTTTGTAGATCGTTTGCGTTGAATGTGAAAGGATTGGCGGAGTTGCCCCCCAAAATTTCTATATATGGAGTTATACCATTAATTGATAGAGGTCTAAAACCACCGTCATAGTCATCAAAAATTAAATGTTCTAGCCCAAAATTATGTAATTTCCTAAATAACTCTCGACCAGTATGGTTTTTATAATAGTTTTCTTGAAAGCTACCACCTGCAGTTATTGCATTATCTATATCGGTGCGTATGGAATCAAGCTCTGATTCCAACTCTTCTGGAGTGGGAATTGAGTGAACATATTGAAGTAATTCTTGTAAAGTCATTACAATATAATTTACACTAGATTATAAAGGTTTATTGGATTTTTTAAATCATCAATAAAAAAGCCCTCTAACGAGGGCTACACTGAGGTTATAATATTTTTATTTTTTTAGGTATATCGGGATCTTTTTTGGGAATGTCAATATATAATAACCCATTAGAGAATTGTGCTTTGATTTTTGATAGATTGAAGTTTCTATTCAGTTCAAATGAACGTTTGAAACTAGAACGTTTTAGTTCTTTTCTGATATATTTTACATCAGAATCATTTTTAGATTCACGCTTGGATCCAGTAATAGATAAAATATTGTCTTCTAAATCAACTGATACTTCATCTTTCGATAAGCCTGGGATCTCAGCTTCTATTTTTAGTTTATCTGGGTGATCCATCACATCTACTTTAGGGTAACTATTGTTTCCAAAAAAACCGATACCAAATTCTTGAGAAAAAGACGGTAATGCTTTTTGAATAATGTCGTCAAACAACGAATCAAATGGAGTTACAAACTCCTCTCTGCTTACAGGTAGATTTTGTTTAATGTGTAATTTTGTCATACTATATATTTTCTTTCATGGTTATTGAGTCCTATTGGCACTCAGGAAGCCTCATAATGAGCACTTCTATATATAGTATTGCTAAAAGTGCGCCAAGATTTATTTCTTGTCAGTTTTCTTTTTTTGAGCTTTTTTGTAAGATTCTGGGTCTGGTCTATCTTTATCTCCAGGTTTAGCTGGGCGATAGTTTTTACCTTCTCTTTTCTTTTTTTCTCGAATGTTGTGCCAAAGACCTTTACGTTCAGCATCAGATTCTTCTTTGCCTTTTTCTTTATCGTCCTTGGATTCTTTGCTTTTTTTAGAGTCTTTATCGTCTTTGGCGTCTTTGGAGTCTTTGCCACCTTTCTTTTTTAATATAGCTTTTTGAATAGCTGGTGGTAATTTTTTTTGTTGTTCAGTTAATGCAGATTCAGATTCATCAAGAAATTCAAGAACTTCTTCCTCGGCTTCTTCTTCACCTTTAGTAACTTTGGTAACACTCTTCTTGCTCCACATTTTACAAGACCAATATTTAGCTTTAGTTTTAGGACCAGGGTTGTCACAGTTATGACGAGCACGGAAAGATTTACGGCGATTAGGGTCATCGCGTTTAATCTCCATATTAGGATCGCCAAAGTTTACTTTAACTACGTTTCCTTTTTCGTTTTTCACATACACAGAAAACTTTTTGGGTCCGCCTGGTGTACGAAATGGTTTATTGAGGGATTTACCCTTTTGTTTTTCAGCAGCCCATGACTCTTCAGAAATTTCTTCTTCTGAGCCAACTTCTGCTAGTATTTTTGCTCTAATTTGATCTGAGAAGTCTAGTTCCATAACTATATATTATACACCATTTTTATAATTTTCTACACATTTAATTAAGTCTTGTTTTATATCATATGGAAAATTTTGTAAAGAATTTATATCAAACCATCCATATTCATCATGCTCCAAGTTTAAAATAGGACTAGGTTGGTAGTTTAATTCTGCAAAAAAAATTTTTAATTTTAAATCTTTTTTAATTATATTGCAACCATCAACGAGGTCAGTAATAGTAAGGTGAATTTTTGTTTCTTCATATAATTCTCTAATCGCACAAGTTTGAAGAGACTCGTTTTCATCAATTGATCCGCCAAAAATTGACCAATATCCTCCTAAAGGCATCGGTTCTCCATTCCAATATTTAGATCTGCGACCCAGTAATATTAAGTCTTTGTAAAGTATACCTACTCCAGCGGCTACTTTCATTGGCAAGACTCGCAAGTGCCGCCATTTTTCATTGCCTCTATACTACAAGCTTGAGCCTCACTGCTTTGAGTTTCAGAACTTGTTGATTTTTCTATTTTACTTGCAGCTCTATTGCGTAAATAATATGTGGTCTTTAAGCCAGATTTCCAACTTTTAATATAAATGTCATTGAGATATTTTAGTGATGTTGTTTTATTATAAAGGTTAAAGCTAACAGCCTGATCAATCCATTTTTGACGAGCAGCATTAGATTCTATAAGCTTTAACATATCTCTATCAAAAGCTGTTTTATACTTTTCTTTAAGTTCTGGCGGAATAGCACCATTAAGTAATGAAAGATCTCCATCGCAACTCTTAACTAGGTTTGCAATTTCGGGGCTCCATAAGCCTAGAGACTTCATATCGTTTACAAAGTGAGGGTTAGTAATATAGAAGTTTCCGCTTTTATTTTCATAAACAAACAAAACAGAAAAATTTGGTTCAATACTTTGCTCAACACCATTAATGTAACCAATCGTTGCAGTGGGTGCGATAGCCATAACATTACTATTTCTCATTCCGTTGATATTAATTGATTCTCTAACTTCAGACCAATTTAAAGATTCACCCTTGCCTGGATCGGATTTTCTATATTTATGTAAATTATTCCAACTATCTATTGGTAGTATATTTTGAGACCAAAGTGAACCTTTGTATGTTTCATAACTACCACGTTCTGCAGCTAATTGAGAGCTAGCTAAAATAGCTTCTCTACTATAGAATTCAAAGAAATAATTATTCCACTCTATAGCTTCATCACTATCTATGGGAATATTTTTAATGTGAAGCACATCGTGAATACCCATGACTCCTAAACCTATAGGGCGATTTTTTAGATTAGAGTTACTAGCTTCTTTAGTTGGATAAAAATTTATATCAATAACATTGTCAAGCATACGAATCGCTGTATGAATTGAAGACTTTAATTTATCGAAATTTATTTCTCCATCTTCGCTTAAATGATTAAGCACATTAATAGAGCCAAGGTTACAAACAGCAGTTTCGCCAATTTTAACTTTTTCACCCTGTTTATATTCAGATGGTTTTGTATGTAGAGTGATTTCTGTACAAAGATTAGAGCTTCGCACAGTGCCTTCATGTTGATTGGTGTAACGAATATTGCATGGATCTTTAAATGTGTTCCATGGATGAGAAGTTTCAAATAATACTTTCAGCATTTTTTTCCACAACTCTTTAGCCGTTGTAATTCTATAGTTTTTTATTAAACCATCTTCAGCTTGATCACATAATTCATTATACCGTTTATCAAAATCTTCACCAAATTTATCATGAAGATCTGCATCTTGAGGATCAAAAAAGTACCAAACATCTTCATTTTCAACACGACGCATAAACTCGTCAGGAATCCATGATGCAGTGTTCATGTCATGACAGCGCAACCTGTCGTCTCCAGTATTACGTCTTAAGTTAAGGAAGTCTTCAAAGTCTAAATGCCAAGGCTCTAAATACGCACACCCAGCACCTGGTCTTTTACCACCTTGATTCACAGCAATTAATAAATCATTATAAATTTTTAACCAAGGAATAAGGCCGCTAGATACTCCGTTAGTACCTTCAATATGAGAACCTGTAGACCGAAAAGGGGTAACATCAAGGCCAAGCCCACCAGCATATTTTGATTTCCTAGCTTCTTGCCAAGCGCCGTCAAAAATACCATCAATACTATCATCAAAAGTATTAAGGTAGCAAGAGCTAAGCTGTGAGTGAGTAGTGCCACTATTGAAAAGGGTAGGAGTGGAGGGAGTGTAGAGTTGCTGACTAATTAAATTATAAAACTCAATTGCTCGCTGGTTTTTGTCGTCTTCGTTAATAGCGAGACCCATTGCGACACGCATAAAAAACGATTGCGGCGCTTCCATAATTTTGCCTTCATGTCTAATAAAGTATCTGTCATAAAGAATTTGTACACCTAAATACTTTAAGTTTTTATCTCTCCTAATTTTTAGATGCTCTGATAATAAAGATAGATCGAACTCTAGGAGGCGACAATCTAGGCGATTAGATTTAGTTAATCTCTTGATGTTTTGTATAAAACTTTTTCGGTATTGAAGTTTAAATGTATCAGAATCAACACCCTCCTTAAAAACTTCTTTATATAAAGTGTTAAGTAATAATTGACCAGCCGCAAAAGAATAGTTGGGCTCTTTCTCGATCTTTTCTCGTGCTGAAAATATAAGAGCTTGGTCAATCTCTTTGGTTGTAATTTTGTCAAACAATTGTAATTGAGCATCTAAAACAATTTCACTAGCTGATACATCTTCTATTCCTTCACATGCTCGTTGTGAGCTTGCATTAATTTTTTCGACATTAAAGTCTTCTAGTCTTCCGTTTCTTTTTTTTACCTTGATATCCATGAGATATAATTTTACACTATTGGGGTTGTAATTTTTAAAATATTTAAGAGAAACCTAATTTTTATAGTTTACCAAAAAAAATAGTGTAGTTCAAGAAAATAAATCAAGAGTTATTAACAATGCTTCAAAATTCATTCTTTTAAATAAATTAAATCGTTTTGAGTTTCTTTTTTTTGATTTACTGTAACTTTTATATTACTGATTTGGTATGTACCTAAATCTAAATCTTGATAAATGATGTCATTTATATTATGTAGAATCTGTATATCATTTTGGGTGAAAGTAGATGGATCTACCGTAACTAAAATGTCGTCAATCTGATTAAAGAAGATAGAAATTTGGTTAAACAGGTTAGGGTTAGGATTGGTAAATTCTAATTTTTTGTTATAGCAAACATTATGTTTGGAATTTCTGAATCCCCATTTTTTAATAAAATTAATATTGGATTGATATTCAATAGCAGAATTATCTTTAGCTCTCGATGTTTTGCTAACAAAATGATAGCATCTAGCTTTGCGACTAACTAAGTGCGTTAATCCTAGAATAGATGAACGGAGATGTATGTCTTCGTCTTCACAAAACATTTCAAAAGTTCCGTTATCTAACCCTAGATAGTTTGTTTTGTAAACAGCAAAGAATAATTGAGATCCACCGTTAGTCGACTCGTTTAAGTTGTGCTCACAATGTTCAATAAACTTATCCGAATTAAAATTATCGATATCGAAACCGCAATCCAAGATCTCCTTACCTGCATATGTGTCATTGAAAACTGGCGGCTCAACCCTTGTATAGGTTAATATATTATCCTCAGTTAAATCTTCATCAATATACTCAATGAAATTCGGACAAAATACCATATCGTTGTGACACAGTATGATTTTTTCTTTAGTAGATAAAGATACAGCTAAATTATAGGCTTCAGATAAAGTGTGTAAATTGTGAGTTTGAAAAATTAAATTTTCATCATTTAAATTTTTAAAGAAAGAATTCGTCTCATCATTTGATTTACTAACAATAACTATTTCAACAGAAGAATATTGTGATCTAATATTTTCATAAATAGATTTATTGTAAATAAAATTATTTACAACTGGTATGATTAAACTGTAATTCATTCAACCCCAACGATTTGACCTACATTATCAAATTTAGGTAATCCGCCCCATTTGTTGATAAATTTTTGTCGATTTATATGTTCATGCTTCATTTGACGCTCAGAAGACATACCGTTATTTTCTTCCAGTCTATGTGAGCCTCTTGCTCCAAAATGAAAAACAATGCTTTTCGATGTAGTAATAAAAGTAAAATTTGCTTTATGCATTCTTAGGAATAAATCGTGATCGTCCCAACTTGTTGGGGCAAAAATGGGATCGTTGCCACCAATCATATCCCAGTCTGTTTTTTTAATCAAACCACTAACGCCTAAGCCTCGAGGTATGGAGATGTCATTATTTTTTGATAAATTTTCAGCAAAAGAATTAAAATTATCGGATTCAAAGTTGTGGTAAAATGACCCAAATTGAGATTGAGGTACAACTAAATTGCCTGGAGTAGTTTGAGAGCCTGCAAACATTTGCGGTTCTACTCTCCATGAATTTACCCATATTGGAGTTGAGGAGTTTTCTTTAGCTAAATCAAATAAAACTTTATCCCAATTAGGAGCGACATAAAAATCAGAGTGAAGAAAATTAATATAATCTGTTTGAGTTTTTTCTGCACAAAAATTCATACCACCACCTATGCCTTTAGGGGAATTATTTTTATCAATATAAAATTCTAAATTGTAATTTAATTGATTGGATTTAAGCCATTCATTAGTTCCGTCATCACAGTTTTCTGCATGAATAATAAAAGGATAATCTTTGTAAAAACTATTTTTTCTAACAGAGTCAACTGCTATTTTTAGGTAGTTTAAATTATTATGGGTACTAATGCAAAAAGTAAACATATTAAACTGAATATTGTGAACAAATTTCTCTAAAACTAAGGAAATCTGATTTGTATTCCGACTTAAGGAAATAAGTATGCATGTTGTGATCTGCTTGCATGGCAAAAGATGTTTCAGATATATCTATGGATTTAGATTTGAATGTACTACCAACTAAATGAGATAAGTTGATTTTATCACTAACCCCAACATGTAAATTATGACGCTTGCAAATAATTCCAGAATAAAAATCGAGCCCCCAACCTAAACCTAATTCTTTGGGAAATTGTTTTATTTTTTCTACTAAATCCCTGCGAAAAACAGCACACATGAAATCGATAAATAGAACTTTTCGAACACTATGAGTGCCCCAGTTCCACATTTGACGCCAATGACATTGATCTGCACCGGTATTGGTGATTGATGGGCTATATAGAGATAGATCGTTTTCCTCCATATCTTGAATGATGTTTTTAGTTAAGTTGGGGCCGTGGAATTTTAAATCATTGTTAAAAATAGCACAGTATTCATGGTTTGTCGATAAAAAATAATCTAATATAACATTAACACCACCACCAAAAAATAAATTTTCTTGAGTGATGTGAGTAGTGCTTTCAGCTTGATTTTTGATCGAACCATTATCAAGAACCATAAGCTCATGCTGATTGAAGTGAGAATCTAGTTTGAAAATTTCAACCATAGAGTCAGTTAATTCTGGTTGATTATAGTTTATGGTTGATAATAACATTTGACTACATAATGGTTTCGTATTTTTGATTTTGTTTTTCTTGGCGTTTTATGTCTTTAATGTGAACTAAGGCATATTCGATTGTTTTAGGGAGCATTGATCCTGTCTTGGCGCCAACAATATGTTCATGCACCTTACCTTCCCATTTTATGTTGAAGTTATTTTTAAATATTCTGTATTGGTAGTCTGGCCAATTTACCCAACCCTGGTCGTTAGTTTGCCAGTTCCATTTTTTAATATGATTTTCTGTTAACCCTTGAACAATATTGATTCTCGGCACTAAAAATAAGTCAACATCTAAATTAGATTCAATAATTTTATCTAAATTTTCTACTGTTTCTTCCGCAGGCAATTCGTCAGCATCAATTTGAAAAATGTAATCACCTTTGCATATTTTCTTTAGGTTGTTTTTGAATGATGCAAAATCATTATTTAATTCAAATTCATTTTTTTTAAGTTTATGGGTTTCTATAACATCTGATACTTCTTGTGTGTGATTAGATTTATCTACTTGAACCACTATTTCATCTTCTTCTCTTTTATGTTTGAGTAAGAAATTGATAAGAGTATTTAATTCTTGTTGTTCATCGCAGGCAGTGATAGCATAGCTTATTTTAAAATTCATGAATAATCATAATGTGTAACTTTTGTTTTTCCATAGAAACCTATTCCATTTACTTTCTAGTAAGTGTTTTTGGTGGGTTATAACGCGGTCTTCGTGATCCCATGTTTTTTGCTTTATACTGACTGTTGGTCTAATAGATGGTATGAAATATATGGGGGCAAGCTTACTTAATTGATCACAAAAAGATAAATGTTCTGACTCTCCTCTTGATGACCATGAGCATTTAGAGAAATGCTTTGTTTTTAGAAACGCAAAACTGCCAAAAGCTCTATTGACAGCGATGGGTTTTGATTGTTCATATAGATCTCTGTCTAATGTTTCATAGAATGGGTTATTACTCCAAGTCATACATTGTATTCCATTTTTGTCATACAGTATAGAACTATCGTAATATGAATCGTTAGATCCTGAGCCCATCTTACAAGGAACATCTTGTCTGATGTTTGATGTAAGCATAGAAAAATCTAAATCTTTAAATTTTAAAAAATCATTAAGTATGTTTGGTTGAAAATTAACATCACTGTCGAAAATAACGCTAAACTCAGAATCCTTAGACTGATCCAATGCTGCCATTTTGTTACGTATGTCTGATAGTAGTAACATTCTTTCTCTTTGTAAAGTGGACCCGAATTTTGGAGCATTTAATTGTTCAGATAGAAATCTACCTCGACGATTTTCCATCCATTGAGATAAAATCTCTACAGTTTCATCTGTTGAGTCGTTTTCGTAAAAAAAATATTCAAAGGACGCATTAGTTTGTTTTTCTATTTTTTCTAAATTATCTAAACAACTATGAATAGTCTCCACCGAATCCCTAAATAAACTAAATATGGAAATGCGCATTTTTTAATTGACTAAAAGTATAATATATATATAATAGTATTATTCTAATATAATATATAACAAATATTAGTGATACCTTATTATTATATATAAATAAAAATAATAGTAATATTAAAATACAAAGTATTTTATTTTTCAAACTTGACTTTGTTGTTTTTTTTTGATACAATCCAAAAATTATGAGAAATAAACTTAAGAATTATACTGTATCCTCTGCTGATTGGGAAATTGATGTTGATGAATTAGATCATGAATCTGCAGCAATATCAGCTATGATTTTTGCTTTTAATAAATTTGGTAAAAACTTGTTACTTTCGACAACTATTATGGTAAATACTAAAGATGATTTTATTAATAACGAAATAACCGAATCCGAATTCTTTGCTACTCATAAAATATTAAATGAATTGGGTTTAAATCAAATGGCAAAAACTTTATTACAAATTACAAAACAACAAAATGAAGCTAAACATTCTTAAAAATAACGGAGTATTAAATTTGCCCGCAAAAGATGGTGATGCAGGTTATGATATAGTTGCCGTCAACCAACCAAGGGTAATTGGTTCCATATATCAAGGATTGTATTATACCGCTATATCCCATATTGAATATGACACTGAAATAGTTATAGATCCACAAAAAGAAAATGACGATTACGAATTTTATATGTTATTGTATCCAAGGTCAAGCATAATTAAAACTAATTTAGTTTTAGCTAATTCAGTTGGAGTTATCGACTCGGGGTACAGAGGCAATATAAAAGTTTGCTTTAAGTATATAGCTCAACCTGAAGATATGAAAATTGTAGAAGGTAAAAGCATTCGAGGTAAAAACGCTAAAGGTATAGTTACTTCAGTAAATCCACAAAGAATATATCAACAAGGTGATAAAATAGCTCAACTAATTCCTTGCAAACATAATCACTTGGATATAAATTACTCTGATTCAATTACTTCTACGGATAGAAATACAGGAGGTTTTGGTAGTACAGGATTATGATAGATTATTTTTTAATGGAAGACAATCAACTGATTGAGTTAATAAAAAAGAACTCAAATGCCGAAGCCTGCCTGCAAGTTTTGATAAATAGACACTCAGGCTTATGTGTTGACATGATTAATCATTACTGTTCAAGATCACATAATCAATCTACCAATGAAGAGTTAATTAAAGATAAAGATTTTCAAATTTATTCTTCTGCCTTAAAATTCGACCCAAATAAAGGTTCTAAATTCAGTACGTATTTAGGTAATGAAATTAAATGGAAGTGCTTAAATATATACAATAGAAGCAAGTCTAGAAAAACTATCCCAGTTGAAGAAAACTTAATTAATTATTTTAGCTACATTAATCAAGAACCCGATGAAACAAAATCCCACAGTGTTTTCCAGGATATAATTAATCATGCTAAATCAGACAAAGATGAAAGAGTTGGTAGGATTTTCGAGCTAAGGTATGTGGAAGGTAAACATAACACCGTAATGCCTTGGAAAAACATCAGTAAGCAAATTGGCATGAGTATACAAGGCTGCATCAATATACATGATTCAGCATTAAAAAAGATAAAGTATAAAATTAGAAAGGAAATCAATGAATAGATATACCGCAATAGGTAACTTAACTAAAGACCCTGTATGTAGGGATGCAGGCTCTAATAAAGTTTGCAATTTTTCAATCGCTATTAATGAGTATTATTATAGTAATAACGAGAAACATCAATCCACTTTTTATATAGATGTAGAATGCTGGAGCAAGCAAGCTGAAAACTGCACAAAATTCTTAACTAAGGGAAGTAAGATAGCCATAGAAGGTAAACTTAAAAGTAATTCCTGGGAAAAGAATGGGCAAAAATTCAACAAAACTATATGTGTTGCAGATAAAGTGCATTTTTTAGGATCCGAAAATACCGAACAAACAACGCAGCCTACCCGAAAAAAAATTCAAGAAGTTGAAGAAAAAATTGAAAATATAGAAGATGAAATTGATGATATAGACGATATACCGTTTTAATATGAAAGAAATTATTTACAGGGGAGCTATAAATTCATTAAGTTTTGGTAATGTAAGTTACAACCTAATGAGAGAAATGTATAAGTCGGGGATAAAAGTTTCCTTTTTTCCTTTTGGAGACAAACTTGACTTCAGTGCTTTTGATAAAATTGATGAAGATTTCAAACAATGGGTTGTGTCTTCATCTCAAGAAAGATTCAACACAGTAGATAAAGAAATGCCATGCCTAACTCAATGGCACATTAATGGATCTGAGAATAAAATAGGAAAAAGTCAGACATTATTTACTTTTCACGAGACTGACGAGGTTACTAGTGTAGAAAAATCAATCGTTAACCTACAAGATGCTTGCGTATTTTCCAGCAACCATTCTAAAAAAATATTTCAATCTAGAGGCTGTCAAAATGTTAGTTCTGCATCTATTGGCTTTGATCAAGATTTCGAATCCACCGGAGAAGAATATTTGCCAGACAAAATACATTTTGGATTAATGGGAAAATTTGAAAAGAGAAAACAAACCGGAGAAATTCTAAAAGCTTGGGTTAAAAAATATGGAAACGATTATAGGTATCAATTGAGCTGCTGTATTAATAATCCATTTTTTAAACCAGATCAAATGAATCAAATTATAGCGCAAACCTTAGATAATAAAGTTTATGGAAATGTAAACTTTTTACCTCATCTGAAAACCAATTCTGAGGTTAATGAATTTTTAAATGCTATAGACATTGACCTAACAGGTTTAAGTGGTGCAGAAGGCTGGAATATACCCGCATTTAACTCTACAGCTTTAGGCAAGTGGAGCATAGTTATGAATCATACATCCCATAAAGATTGGGCTACAAATAAAAATTCAATACTAATTGAACCAGATTCATCTGATGAAATTTACGATGGATCTTTCTTTATCAAAGGTCACATTTTCAATCAAGGTAACATGAACTTTATCACTGAAGATAAAATGATAAATGCATTCGAAACTGCCGAAAAAAAGTGTAAATCAATAAATAAAGAAGGATTAAAATTGCAAGAAAAATTTACTTATTCAAAAACATTAAAACAACTATTAAAAACATTATAATATGAAAGAAAATTACTACTTAAGACCTGAAGGCAATAAAATTTTCATGTGTTGCGGCAAGCAAAAATGCCCCAATGTTGAAATTACAGATGAAGAACTAGTTCAAATTTCTGATGACTATGGCAATTCTGTTAAGATGAAAAAAGAAGAAGCTGAGCTTATTACTGCTGCAGTCAATCAACTAAGTTCGGGCAATAGTGAATAACGCCTTAAAGCAAGAAGGAGACACAATAACTCTTTGCTGCATTTATCCTTTCATGCCTTGCTGCCCTAAACTCAGAAAAGATTCTGGCAACTACATTATTGAAGACGATTACGGTCAAGAAATAATTTTAAGTGAATCTGATATGGATACAGTAATACATAAATTAAATGAAATTACTAGCATGCCTAGGTCTAGTTTGGATACTTAAAGATAGCATTATCTTTAAAACCCCTAGAGATTTTATCACCTCTAGGTCAAAAAAACTTAAACAATTATTTTCTTGCTCAATGTGTTTAGGTTTTTGGGTTGGGCTGTTATTAGCTATAATTGAAAATTTACCTTTAGAAAAATGGTCTAACGATTTTATATACTACCCTTTTGCCGTATCCGGCTTTTGTTGGTTTTTTGATTGTGTTTTAGACTTAATACAGGAAGTTTGGTTTTATTATAAAAATTTAAGAGAAAATTCTTGAAAAAACATATATATTATATAATATATATGCATGAAATACACAATAGATTTACAATACAATCAATACTCTGAAGCAATTATTCTACATTTAATTAGATCAAGTGTAGAATATTTAAATCTTTTTATATCCCAACACCCAGACTTAGAACCACAACTATCTAACTTTCATAAAGATGAAAATTGTGGATGTAGGCCTACTATACTTATGCGCTACAAGAAGGTCAGGTTTCAAATTGATTTAATGACTGTTAAATTTATTAATGATAATCCAGATGTAATTGATTTGAGTGATTTTTGCTCTAGTTTAGGTAATAGAAATTTAGCTGGCTCAATATTTTCAATCCCAGATACCGAAGCTGATTTAAAAGATTTTCTATCTGGTATTAAAGCTAAGGGTGATACATATAACGGCTTAAATACTCTACATTTAAATAACAGAATTCTAGTAACTTTTTTCTAATGCCCTTATATACATTCTCTAATCCAAATACGGGTGAATTAATTGATGTGTTTTTTTCAATGAATGATAAAAAACAATACATTGATGATAACGGATTAGAGTGGACCAGGGAATACCATTCACCAGAACTTAATGCTACAGGAAAAACAAATCCATGGGATAGTAAACAGTTTGTTGAAAAAACAGGCAAAACTCCTGGTACTGTGGGAGATTTATTAGACCGAAGTGCTGAGCTTTCTCAAGAAAGAGCATCCCAAAACAATGGAATAGACCCATTGAAAGAAAAATACTACAAAAAATACAGTAAAGAGCGCAACGGAGCCATTCATCCAGATCAAAACAAAAAAACATTTGAAAATAAACACATTAAAATTGACCTATGAGTATACAAATATATAAACCTAATAAAAACAACAATGGTTTTGCCTTTAGTTTTTATAAAGTGCCAAATAAAAAAGATGGGCTACCCTCCTTATTTATTAATGCGATTGCTCAATATTCTTGGAATGATCAGAAAAAAATAGGTTCTTTTTCAGGAAACAAAGATAATCCAGAAAAAAATATTTCTATAAAATTTAATGAATTTGAGTGTGGTGCCATTATCAGTGCTATAAATAATCGATTTGAGTGGAACACATATCATGCTTATGAAGATAATAAAACACAAATTAAACTATCCCCTTGGGATAAAGTAATAAACACAACCAAGCTTAATTCCCAAACAAAAGAATCTTATGAACAAAAAATAACTTTACCAGCCTTTGGTTTAGTTATTACTCGCAATGGTAATCAAGTATTTAAAATCCCTCTAGAGCCAGGTGAGGTTGAGTGTGTTAAGATTTTATGTCAAACAATTATAGAAGAAATATGTAATCAAAACATTTACAAACGCAATAAATCAGAAAATGAAGCCTCAGTAGATAATTCAAATAATTCCCAAGATTATGAGTTCTAAAAAAAAGAAAAAAATCATTTTACACAGTAACCACTGTCGCATGAAGACGGGGTTTGGTAAACACATGAAGCATTTACTAACATACTTATATAAAACCAATAAATATGAGGTGATTGAATTCGCAAACGGAAGATCATGGAATGACCCCAGTTTATCTAATTTGCCATGGAAAGCTTACGGTTCTTTACCTACTGAGCCAAACTTAGTTGCTGAAATTAAATCAGATCCACAAAAACAAAGGTCAGCTGGTTATGGTCATTATACTATAGATAAAATAATTGAACAAGAAAAACCTGATATATATTTAGGCATTGAAGATATTTGGGGGCTCGAAGGTTTTTGGTCTAAACATTGGTGGAAAAAAATACATTCTCTGATATGGACCCCAGTAGATAGTGTTCCCTTGTTAGATAAACATCTTGATGCTTGTAGTAAAACAAAAAATATAATAGTTCAAGCTTCTTTCGCTAAAAAAGCTTTAGATGAAAAAAACCAAAACAATACTCACCTCCTCCCTGTTCCGCTGGATGTTAATAATTTTTATAAACTTAATAATGACTTAAGGTTAGATTTAAGGAGAAAGCATAATATTGACACAGATAGCTTTATTATCGGTTTTGTATTTCGTAATCAATTACGCAAAAGTGTCCCCAATCTACTAGAAGGCTTCAGAATATTTAAAGAACAAAACCCCAAATGTCCAGCAAAACTTCTTTTGCACACTCATTGGGGTGAAGGCTGGGATATAAATAAGTTAATTCAAGAAAAAAATATAGACAGAAATGATATATTAACAACATATTACTGTAACCAATGCAAGCAATATGAAATAAAACCCTTTAGCGGTCAAGACTTAGATTGTAAATTTTGTAACTCAAAAAAATCACAACAAACCGCTCAGGTAGATAGAGGAGTAAACGAAGAGCAACTTAATGAAATATATAATTTAATGGATGTTTATTGTCATGCGTTTACTAGCGGCGGACAAGAAATACCAATACAAGAAGCTAAATTAACGGAATTAGTTACTTTAGTTACCAATTATTCTTGTGGTGAAGATTACAGTACGCCAGAGAGTGGCGGTTTACCTCTTAATTGGACAGAATATAGAGAACCAGGCACTCAATTCATTAAAGCTTCAACTATCTCCAACCATATTGCAGAACAATTATCTCATGTTTATAATATGAGTGATAAAGAAAAAAGTAAAATGGGTAAAAAAGCTAGGGATTTCGTTATAGACTTTTGCTCTATTGATTCTGTATGTTCTAAATTTGAATCAATTATATCAAAACTACCTAAAATTGAATGGGATTACAATTTTAGCTATGTACCTCAAAACGATAAATACAATCCACCCAATATAGAAAGTGATAGAGATTGGATTATTAACTTATATAAAAACATTTTAAATGTAGATAATGTTATAGAAGAAGATTTGGCTGGCCTAAATCATTGGCTAGAAAGATTAAATACTGACTTAAACAGATCCCAAGTTCATCAATATTTTATTGAAACGGCCAGGAAAAACAATGCCAATAATAAAAAAACTCCATTTTCGGACTTACTTGATAAAGAAGATGAAGGACGACGTATTATATTCATATTACCTGAAAATGAAATTGATATTTTAAATTCCACATCTTTATTAAAATTTATATCAGATAAATATAAAGACCACAACATATATTATGCTACCAACCCTCAGTATTTCGATATTGTTTCTTCTTGTCCCTATGTTCATAAAGTAGTTCCTTACGATGATTGTATGATTGATTTTGTCTGGGCTGAAGGTCAAGGTAGTTATCAAGGAATGTTTGAATTCGCTTTAATGCCTGACAGTAATACAGGAATAAGAAAGAATTACATACACGGAAATAAACACTCAATTAACTACGATATTCATTATGCATAAATTAGAAAGCTTTGCCCTATCTTGTAATAGTAAAATTAATAAACCATTTATAGAAAAATGTTTTTATCCAACTTTAGAAAAAAAATATATATGCATATCTAAAGATTTTATTGAAAGCTCCCAGTCTTATGATTTTTTTGACGATGTAGTTTTTCACATAGAACCATTTCTTAAAAAAGAAAATATTTCAATATTAGAAATTGGGAGCTCTAAATTGAAAAGAGTGTTCTATTCCAAAAATTTTAAAAACTTATCCAGAAGTCAAAATAATTATATTTTAAGTAAATCTTTATTATACATAGGAAATGTTAACTTTTTTTGTCACTCCGCTTCCGCTTTAGGCATTAAAACAATTTCTCCATCCAGAAATGATTTCATAGAAACATTTAAACCTTATTGGTCTAATGAAAAAAACTGTAAAATTCTAATTTCAAAAAGTAAAGATAAACCCTTTTTCCTAGAAGAGGAGGCTCACAAAACAATTAATGATGTTCACCCAGAAAGAATAGCCGTATCTATCTTAGATGCTCTAGGAATCAGTCATGATATAGATTTCATTGAAACTATTCACGTAGGAGAAGTTTACAATGATAACTTAAATGTTATTGATATTGTTCCTGGTAATTTCTCCGCACAAGAAATTAATCTTGATTCTGAAATATGTATTAGAATGGATAAAAATTTTGATTTAGATTTTCTTGTTCAGTGTAACAAAATGAAAAAATTTAGTATTACTACAAACAAAGTTATACCTAAAGACATTTTAAGTTTTCTGAAAGAAAAAATTGATAAAATATCTTTTTTTATTGACAAAAAAACTACTAAAGAAGACTTATCTATTATACATTCTTGTGGTAAAAATGTTAATTTGTTTTGTAAAGACAGTAAAAACATTAGTAAGATTAGATTAAATTTTATTGATTATACCATTCATGAATTCGGAAAACATACAAAAAAAACATTAAACCTTAAATCCATTAAAGGCCTTAAGTTTTTAAGCAAAAAGAACATTATATCCAATGGTCATATGTTTAATTCTTATTTATCTGCACAAAAGAATGCCAATATATCAGATGTTGAAGATAGTGATTTATTTTTTGAAGATTTAAGTTTCTTTAGAATTTATAGACAAAAATCTTGACACAAATCAATAGATATGTTAATATTCAAACATGTCTAAAAAAATAGAAAATCCAAACAGTGTAGGTCCAAGCAAATTTTCCAGAGATGAACATGGTTTATTAAAAAACATCCCATATACATTCAATGAAGATGGTTCTGTCAATTGGAGAGCCATGATTAAAGATGAATATCTATTTCCAAATAAATCTTGGTTTGATTTACGAAAAAAAGATTGCCCCAAATCAATTAATGGGTTGGCCGATCACCAACTCTTAATTAAACTGGGTGGCATTAAGGAGTTGGCCAGGCTAAGAGGTTTTAGTAACGTTCAATACAATACCGTTAAGTGCGAAGATCACCATGTTGCCGTTTCATGTAGAATTTCTTTTATACCAAACTACGAAACAAGTAATGAGCCTATACTGTTTGAAGATATGGCTAATGCAACTATAGATAATACAAATAGTTTCGCTAAAAAATTTTTAGAAACCATTGCATGCAATAGGGCTTTTGTTCGTTGTGTAAGAAATTTCCTCAATGTGCATATCGTAGGAGATGACGAGATTGATAAATCAGACTCCAAAAAGAACACTCAATCAAATGACTTATCTCCCTCTGGTTTTTTAAAAAAAGAATTAAAGCAAAAATACAGTGTAAATAATTACGATGATTTTTTACCTATATTACGAGAGTTCCATAAAAACAAACAAATATCAATATCTACTGAAGTAATTAAAAAATGGAATAACTTTGATGATATTTCAGCTAAAGATTGTAGAATTTTACTAGGCGTAATAAAAAACAGTTAATTTATGTTTTTCTTAAATACATTAGAATAATCTACCGTATATCCTAAATCATTAATTAACCCTAAAGTTAAAGAAGTAATACCCTCTAGCCTATTTCCTTCAATTCCGTCTGATGGATCATCTTGAGAAAGAAATGCTGTAGCACTTATTATATCACCATTATTACATAAAGGTTGTGATTCTTCATTTAAAAATCTTAAAGGAGTGTTTCCCGTATCCTCACTTAAATGTCCACCAGGATAATAATAAATATTAAATTCTTGTTGCTCTCCATTTGTCTTATCGCTATCTACTGTAATATTAATTTCTTTATTGGAAAAAGGGTCAACAAAAACTACAGCTCCATTCACTATCATTTGTGATACATTATCTTTAAAAAATGGTTGATAACTAAAAGAGTTTCTAGATGCTTCAAAGTTTTGAGCATCAACTTCATTATTAAAATAAGATACAAAAGTTTCTACAGGAAATGATTGAAAATTTAAATTAAACCATTGATTGTATTCTCTTAGAGCATTAACTCCTGAATATTGAGTTCCATCGCTTGGGTTGGTAGAAACATAATCATAATCAAACTCCCTACCAACACCAGCCTTACGGCTCCACAATCCCCCTACGCCCATTGCGTGCAAAAGTTCATGGGTCGCAACTTGCTGTAGCGCTTTATGTATGTATATAACATCAGAATTATTATCCTGATAGTAAATTTTCATTTCCTCTAATGTGTTAATATCTAAAGGATCAAATGCCAAAAGACCTCCAGTTACAATAGAATGTTGACTTTCTAAATTAATATTTGAACTAGTAAAACCTCCATAGGCTAAAGTGCCATGTGCTTCACTAGCAGCTATTAATGGATTATAATCTTCTATTTTTAAATTAAAATTAGTGTCATCTAATATTATTTTCTCTATAATAGAAACACCACTTTTAATTATATTACGTTGATTTTCAGTTATTTCTTGACCTATTAACTGATAATCTAAATTCACCTTAAATCCTTCAAAAGTTTTACTTTGGGCTAATGTATTATATTCTATATAATTATAGTTATCTGATAATATTTGATTATTATTTACTAATTCAACCTTACCAAAATCTTCATCAAAATTTATAATTACATTTCCTGTATAATAATATATTTTTTCTGGCCTTGAAACTATATCAAGGCTATCAGAAGAAGATAATATATCAACATCATGTACAAATTTAGAACCGTATCTTATTGGCTTATTTCTAGTTTTTAAACCAAAAACACTATCATTCAAAATTGTTCCATAATAAGTACCAGTATTTGCTATAATAATGTGGTCTTCTGTAGAATTTCCGTCAAACAAATAGTATCCATCCTGAAAATCAACTTCAAAGTTTTTAGGTAACTCGTAATAATCTATTCCACATTCTTTTATTATTGGATCAATGTTATATATATTCACTCTATTCAATGTTACATCTCCACCAAAAATAACATCACCATATTGATTTGATTCAGAAACATAACCTTCAAGGTTTTCATCTTTGATTAAAGTCCAATTATACAGAGATTCACCATCGTCACATTTTTGATAAACATTAATATTTTGTTTATTAACCTGAGTTCCATCAGTATCGACATCTGATATTGTTGCGATTTGTAAACCTGTGGGTTTATTAATTGATACGCTAGTGCCAAAATTATTTTTATCCGATTCTATTTTTTGCTCTAAATTCCACTCGTTGATCCTGGTGTAGACCCCATTAATAATATGCTCTTCTTCTTGAGTTGTCGTGATGTCTGATTCTAAATAAGAATCTACAAACACATTCATCATCACATCATTAAAATCAGGTTCTATTACTGGGTTCCACCAAGGCTTGGTACTAAAGATAACATCTTCCCAGTACTGAGTGCTGTAACCATTATTTCTTGTTATGGTCCTAAAAGCTTCAAATTGATCTCCATTGTTATCGTTTGCATTAATTGTTGTATCAGAAAACAGTATATATTGCTCTGCACTTACTACACGGGTATCCACCAAGTCAAATTGAAGAAGTGATGTGTGTACTTTTCTTTCGTATATTCCAGAGTATGTTATTTCTCCATCTAATAGAGAGCTAGATGCAAAAGAAAAGTCAGAACTATGTGAAATATCACTCTCAAATTTACAACTCGCTATTGCTATATTATCTCCTTGAGTTCTAGTAAATGAAAGTTTTTCATGTAAATTACTAATATTTGTGTTGTTTCTAAGTTCTAATTCTTGATTTAATGAATCTATTTTAGTTATATCGATTGCAGGATCAGAAAACCACTCACTTTTGTATTGTAATTCTTTAGTGGTTTGATCATAAAACCATCCATTGTTTTGTGGTTGAGTCATAGGTATGGATGTACTTGTAATCCTAAATGAATCAACATCATTCAAGATACTTTCATCTAATATTTCCATAACCATTTTAGCATCCTGAGGGCTCGAAAAGTCTTGATTATTAACAAAGATTTCTTGAGATTGTTTGTTGCTAATTCTATGCTCTTCAAACGATATTGTCTGTCCATTTGTATAAAAATTTAAGTCAGATCCGTCTGGAACCACAAAGAAACCAAGGTATCTATCTTCAAAATCAGGAACATTTTCTATAACTTCAGTTTTAATTGTTTCATTACCCTGCAAGCTACCCTCTTTGGTATTTTTGAGTATTACTCTACCAAAATCAGGAACATTGCTATTTATTTTTGTGATATAAAATCCCCAAGAATTATTATAACCACCTAAGTTTGCAACTTTATTGTAAGATATAGTGACGGTTTCTCCATCTTTATAGTTTTTCAAACTATAAATATTTTTAATAGTTTGATGTTCTTCTGTATATTTTGCATCTACTAACTTAATTCCGGTATTATAGTATATGTTAGCATATTTCCCTCCAGGGGCTCCCGCAATTAATTTTGATTTAAATTGATCTTCAAATTCTATAGATTTTAAGTCTATATTCTCGCCCAACCTATCCCCTTGATTATCTCCGCTTTTCAAATCTGTCATCATTACCGTATAACCATCTGGAGCTAATTCATCTTTAAGTATATTACCCATATATATAGCTCCTCTATTATTATCATAGCCAGGGTCTGATATAACAAATCTATCTATACCACTGGTTTGATGTAATTGAACTTGAGATCCAAAGCTGATACCATTATCGTCATTAATTGTAATTACCTCTTTTAATAAAGCTCCCGGTTCATATACATTTCCCACAAATCCAGTTAAATTTTTATCTTCTGATAACGTTAATAATTTCACCTCATTATTAACAGGCAAACCAACCATTACATTATAATTTAAAAATCTACTATCACCAGTATTGTAAATAGATGCATCATATATATCAGAGGTTGTGGCCCAATCTAAAGCATCACCTCCTGCCGCACCACTATTGTTAATTAAGAAGGCAAACTCATCATTTACTATCCTATATTGATTTAAATAAAAATTATTTTGATAATTCTTCACCATCCCAAAAATAGATTGGGATTTATTAATGTTGTCGTTGATATTGTTATTTATTGTAAAAATCTTTCCGTCATGAGTTTCACGTTCTTTAGTGCCAGCATTATAACTAAAAGATATTGTTTCCGTAAAATTCTCCCATGAAAAATTAAAATTTCCCGTTGCGAGAGACTGGTTATCTCTGATCATTTCTTGGTTAACTAAATACTCATTAATTGAATACAATGGATCATTACTGTTTTTATTCTTTATGTAGTTGTTAGCATCAATTCCCGATTGCTCATTAATAACATATTGACTATAATAATTAAAGCCTTTTACGACTGTTGCCTCAGGACTAGGAACAAAAAATCCCCTAACACCTAGTTCTTCAGAAAAATGGAATGACTTTAATAATCCTGACTCAAACATTATATGACTGATTGCAGTTTTAGCATGAGACATATTACTTGCATATGACACATTGGTTTCATCATTATCGTCCCAAGCAGCTGAGCCTATATACATTATATCCCTATGGTATGTATTTTTTGTATCGGAAAGATTCTTAGGCCTAGGGTCTAAATTAAATACATAACCTTGAGCTTGATAGACTAGAGCATCTTTAAAATATTCATTCAATAAAAATTTATCTCCATCATTTTTAATATTTGTTAAGTTGTCATAAAAAGTTGTAACTGTATATTGTCCAGTTAATCCCATTAATGAAATATTTCCAGTGTAATCTTGATATTCAATATTTAAAGTGAAATCATTAAAGCTATGAAAGAATGGAAAATTTTCGTAATCTCCGTTTTGATTTTTGTAAATCGTTCCAGCACTATTTGATTCTGCTGCAAAAAATTCTCCATCCATTGACTTTCCATATTGCACTCCCGTTGCAAAACCTAAAACCTCTTCATTGTCTGGTACAAACCTCTTTGTGGTAGATTGTGTAACTGTAGGTGTATTTGTGGGTGTTGTAGTTTGAGTAGGGGTTGATGTATTGGTTTGTGTTGGCGTGCTGGTCGGTGTGTTTGTGTTAGTTGGTGTGTTTGTGTTAGTTGGTGTATTAGTAGTAGTATGAGTTGCCGTTGGTGTGTTGGTCGGTGTGTTTGTGTTAGTGAGTGTATTAGTAGTAGTATGAGTTGCCGTTGGCGTGTTGGTCGGTGTGTTTGTTGGTGTAGCGGTATTTGTTGCTGTGGGTGTACGGCTAACCTCATTATCACACAACCTACTCATTAAGTTTGTGGCGACATTTTTTCTCTGAATCTCTATTAGATCGGCTTCGTTTCCTGAGCTTCCAAAATCATTTAAATAAATATATTCATTGTAAGTTGATAAACTGTTTATAGCATTAGATATTGTTTCGTTTGAACTGCGAGACCCAAACCTATCCAACCAAACCGGAAGAGTCCTAATATTTCTATTTTCTATATTAATAATATCACTCAACCCATCTTGAAGAGATGTTAAAAATTCCTGAGCTAGACTTAGACTTGCAGGAAATTCAAAATCAGATACAATAACAAGCTCTACTAATCTGTCGTTATTAAATTCTTCTTCAGATAAGTATAGTTCCACCTCTTCTAGAACTTCAGCATCTAAACCAACATCTCCGCCCCATATTAATCCATCGATAGCATTTATAAGTAAATTTAAATCATTACCATCTTCATGCACATCTAAAATGTTAGATGTTTTTGTACCACCTGAGGTTGTTTCGTTTGTAGAAATTATACCAATTCTTATTCCAAAACTTCTAGTTGCTGACATAAAAAACGGAGACATTCTACTGATAACCTTTTTTAAGAATAATGAAGTCTCAGACGATAGTTGTCCGGCATTAGATATACTTGTACTCGTATCTATTAAAAATAATAAATCAAAATTTTCAAAAAAACAATTATCGATTATAGGGGTTACCGTATGGCTTGGTGTTGGTGTTTGTGTCGGAGTCTTAGTTGGGGTTGGAGTAAATGCAGTAAGGTCACACAGTAATCTCATTATACTACTTGCTACAATTTGCTGAATTGATGCTTTTAATGATTCATCTGTAATAATGGTTAAGTCTTGCAAGAATATATAACTATTCGATCTTAATGGATTACTTCTATCTTGATTATAACTACTAATACTATGTAAATACTCTTCTTCGTCAGGTATATTGTTTGGTATAGATGAAAAATCTTCTACCCATGTTGGTAGTACTCTTATGTTCCTATTTTGAGATGTTTTTAGTTCATTAACTTTTTCCACTATCTCTGTTCTATTAGTGTCTTCAAAATCAGAAATCAAAACTATTTCTATCAATCTTTCATTCGTAAAACTATCTCCTTCTATATAATTTTGAGCGCCCACTAAACCATTAAATATAGATGTTGCACCTCCGTAATTCATACTATCCACTGCATCAAATAAATTACTTAAATTCATTTCAGAATTAGTTAAATCAAATAATATTGTAATTTCTTCAAGTGAATTAAATGTTGCTAAACCTATTCTTATACCATTTGCTTTTGATGGTGTTAGAAAAAATTGAGACATTCTAGACATAATGGTTTTTATATATGACTCAACGGCTTCTCTTAATCCACTTGTACCAGTACTTCCACTAACGTCCACTAAAAACAGTAAATCAAAATCTTCAAATTGACATATATCTACTATTGGTGTAACACTAGGTGTTGCGGTTGGTGTTTGAGTATTGGTTGGAGTTGGTGTCAATTGACTGGTTGTTGTACTTGGAGTCTGAGTGTGGGTTGGAGTCTGTGTTTGTGTTTGTGTGGGTGTTTGTGTAACTGTGGGTGTTTGAGTTAAAGTTTGCGTTTGAGTTGGTGTCTGAGTTAATGTTGGTGTAGGTGTTTCCGTTGGTGTATTTGAAGGCTCCACTTCTATAATTGATATTTCAGTTGGATTATTAAACTGTTTTCCATCATTTAAGATTTCAATATTAAGCTCAAAAGATGAAGGGTTGTACAGCTCTAAAGTAAGTTTTTCAGTCTCTTCATGATCAAATAATCCACCAGGATAAGGTAAGCCAGTTAATAGTATGGTTTTGATTGTATCTCCATTATCAAAAAACAATGTTCCATTCAAAGCACCAAAATCAATCCCTTCTAATGCTGAATCTTCATGAGTTTTATATTGCACTGAAAATGGATACAGTTGATCTGACATAGCAGAATTCCATTCAGGCCTTTCTACATTAATTGAAAGAACTTCCCCTTCCTCAAACTCATAAGAAAATTTGTTAATATAAATAAAGTTTGTTTGTTTAGATCTAGTGTTAGTTGGAGACAGTGTTACTGTTGGTGTTTGAGTATTAGTTGGAGTTTGTGTGGAGGTATGAGTTGGTGTATTAGTTTTAGTCTGTGTTTGAGTTTGTGTTTGAGTGAATGTAGGGGTTTGTGTCTGAGTTTGAGTTGGTGTTTGAGTTTGAGTTGTTGTCTGAGTTTGAGTTGGTGTCTGAGTTTGAGTTGGTGTCTGAGTTTGAGTTGGTGTTTGAGTTTGAGTTAAGGTTTGAGTCTGCGTATGTGTTTGTGTTTGGGTCTGTGTTTGAGTCTGTGTTTGTGTTTGGGTCTGTGTTTGAGTCTGCGTTTGGGTTTGAGTTTGGGTTGATGTTGGAGTTTGGGTTGATGTTTGAGTTTGGGTTTGAGTTTGGGTTGATGTTGGAGTTTGGGTTTGAGTTTGGGTTGATGTTGGAGTTTGGGTTTGAGTTTGGGTTGATGTTGGAGTGTGGGTTAATGTTGGAGTTTGGGTTTGAGTTGGGGTTGGCGTAGGAGTAGGAGTTTTTGTTGGAGTTTTTGTGCTGGTAACAGTTTGCGTTTGTGTTTGTGTTTGAGTCTGAGTTTGTGTTTGAGTTGGAGTCGGAGTATATGTTTTAGTAGTGGTTTGAGTTTGGGTCTGTGTTTGAGTCTGTGTTTGGGTTTGTGTTGGAGTTGGCGTCTGAGGTATATCTGATTCTAATATAAATATAGGTTTTTTAACATTACCCTCCACTACAACATCAATATGTTTAGATTGATTGCTAATATCATACATTTCAATCAAAAAATATTCATCAATTTCAAAATCATCAACACCAGGAGTGGGTAATGTTTGAATATTTATAGTTTTAGTAAATTCATTTGGAGCAAAAACTAATTTTCCTGTTTCAAAAATATAATCCACTCCATCAGACTCTTTTTCCGCCCCAATAGCACTATCAATCGCATCGTAAGTTTTATAAAAAATAGTTAAGAAATCATCACTATACTTACTTTGCTCTTGTGGCTCTTTAATTAGATCTACACTAATAACATCACCTTCTGTTACAAAAATATTTTCAATCTGCCACTTAATTGTTTGCGTAAACCTAGGGCTAGTTGGTGTCTGTGTTTGGGTAACTGTTTGAGTATTAGTTTGACTCGGTGTTTGAGTTTGTGTCTTTGTTTGAGTTGGCGTTTGAGTTTGAGTTGGTGTTTGGGTTTGTGTTTGAGTCTGCGTTTTTGTTTGTGTGGGTGTTTTGGTCGATGTTTGTGTAGCTGTTTTGCTTGCAGTTTGAGTTGTTGTCTGAGTTTGAGTCTGAGTTTGAGTCTGAGTTTGAGTTTGGGTTTGGGTTGGCGTAGCTGTTGTTGTGCTAGATACCTCAGGAGTTCGGGTTGGGGTTTTTGTATTGGTTTGTGTTGTTGTTTTAGTTTGCGTCTGGGTTTGAGTTGGTGTAGTTGTAGGTGTTTGGGTTTGAGTTTGGGTTTGTGTCTGTGTTTGAGTTTGGGTTTGGGTCTGTGTCTTTGTTTGAGTTTGAGTTGGTGTCTTTGTTTGTGTCTGTGTTTGAGTTCTAGTAGGAGTTTGTGTCTGAGTTTGAGTGTTGCTAGGAGTTGAGCTAACTGTACTAGTTTGAGTTTTTGTTTGTGTTGGAGTTTTTGTTTGTGTAGGTGTTGCCGTTGGTGTGCTAGTTACTTCTACTATATAAACTATATGTTTATTATCTCTGCCTATTTCGGCTTTAACTATAAGATTCGTACTATCACTTTCTACTCCTTCAATTTCAACTAAAAATCCTTCAGTTTTTTCATTATCAAAAGGATTAGAGGGAAAAGGTATAGTTTGAATGTTTATATTTTTTTCGATAGTGTATTCTGGGAAAAATAATTCACCTTGAACGGAAACAAAATCAGACTCATTAGCACTGCCAGGTATTGCAACTGTTTTATATTTAACTCTCGCGGTACAATCAGGGTCTCCTGTCCTTACTACTGTTATTTTTGCAATATCTCCTTCTGTCACAAATGAAGATATTGCCTTATATTGAAATAAAATATTTTTAATTGGGTATTGAGTGTTAGTTTGAGTTGGTGTTTGAGTTTGAGTTGGTGTTTGAGTTTGAGTAGGAGTATATGTTTGAGTCGGCGTCTGTGTCTGTGTTTGAGTCTGCGTTTTAGTTTGCGTGGGAGTTTGAGTAACCGTAGGTGTTTGAGTTGAAGTTTGAGTAACCGTAGGTGTTTGAGTCTGTGTTTGGGTTTGAGTCTGTGTTTGGGTTTGTGTTTGGGTTTGAGTCTGTGTTTGGGTCTGTGTTTGGGTCTGTGTTTGGGTTTGAGTCTGTGTTTGGGTTTGTGTAACTGTAGGTGTTTGAGTTGATGTTTGGGTTTTAGTCTGGGTTGGAGTCTGCGTTTGCGTCTGAGTTTGAGTTGGTGTTTGAGTTTGAGTTTGAGTTTGAGTTTGAGTTGGTGTCTGAGTTTGAGTTTGAGTTGGAGTCTGTGTTTGAGTTTGGGTTTGTGTTTGTGTGGGGGTTTGCGTAACTGTGGGTGTTTGAGTTGAAGTTTGAGTTTGAGTAGCGGTATGTGTTTGCGTTGGTGTTTGAGTGGGGGTCTGTGTTTGGGTTTGAGTCTGAGTCTGAGTTGGGGTCTGTGTTTGAGTTGGAGTCTGTGTTTGAGTAGGTGTTTGTGTAGCTGTGGGTGTTTGAGTTGAAGTTGGAGTCTTCGTTGGTGTCTGAGTTTGAGTTGGTGTCTGAGTTTGAGTTGGAGTCTGTGTTTTAGTAGGTGTTTGTGTAACTGTGGGTGTTTGAGTTGAAGTTGGAGTCTTCGTTTGCGTCTGAGTTTGAGTTGGTGTCTGAGTTTGAGTTTGAGTCTGTGTTTGAGTAGGTGTTTGTGTAACTGTGGGTGTTTGAGTTGAAGTTGGAGTCTTCGTTTGGGTCTGTGTTTGGGTTTGGGTCTGTGTTTGGGTTTGTGTGGGGGTTTGCGTAACTGTAGGTGTTTGAGTTGAAGTTTGAGTTTGAGTAGCGGTATGTGTTTGTGTTGGTGTTTGAGTGGAAGTCTGTGTTTGAGTTTGAGTTGGGGTCTGTGTTTGAGTTGGAGTCTGTGTTTGAGTGGGTGTTTGTGTTTGAGTTTGTGTTTGAGTAACTGTGTGTGTTGGTGTGTTGGTTGGGGTTGACGAAATGGTGGGTGTATTGGTAGCTGTTTTGGTAATGGTTGGGGTTGGGGTTGGGCATAGAATAAAGTCGGTTATTTTTACAAAATCGGTATTAACAAAATTAATTGCTCCATGTGCGCCTCTACCGGATGGATCAGAAGCATAATATAGTGTGTCTATATCCTCTCCGTTTTTAATTTCTATACTAATTTGCCCACTACTTTTCCCTGTAATGTTGTTATATCTTTCCTCGATATTCAATTCTCCAGCAA
>Ga0075475_10000121_pt1 | contig 30279 bp, 22 predicted proteins | sample DEB08_DNA_10_FD_76342 | JGI IMG/M metagenome (GOLD analysis project Ga0075475, IMG submission 76342) | Aqueous microbial communities from the Delaware River and Bay under freshwater to marine salinity gradient to study organic matter... | ecosystem: Environmental > Aquatic > Marine > Coastal ... | reverse complement strand
CGTGGCGATCGGTTCGACGAATCGGGCCTGCCAGTCGAGGGCCAACGGCCCGTGCGGCAGATGCTCGATGACCGCCCACGCGAGGTCGTAGCCGCCAAGGGTCTCGGCCCCGGCCACGAAGTCCGGAACGTGGGGCGAACGACCGCCGAGGGCGCGGAGCCATCGCAGTTCACGCGGATGCAACGGCATCTTCACGAGCACGGTTCGCCGGCCGTCCTCGCCTCGCCACTCCGCCTTGCCCGTGGCGGCGCCGCCACGCTGCCAGTCCGTTCGGAACCAGGTGATCGAGTCGAGGCGACCTTGGCAGACCTGCTCGAGCACCGGCTCGAGGCTGGCGGCGAGGTCGCGTCCTCCGGGGCCGGAGCCTCCGGGGGCCTCGCCGTCGCGCTCTTCGTCTCCGGACTGCACGGGTCGCACCGTCGGCGAGTCTAGGTCGAGACCACGCATGCGACGAGTCGCGGGACTCGCGACCCCGGCGCGGTTCCGGAGATCGCCATGGAACGCCTCCGGCGGCGACGGTGGGGCGGATCCGGTGCACGTAGCATGGGTCGATGCCCGAGGGACGACGCAGACTCATCGCCATCGATCTCGACGGCACGCTCTACGGCCGAGGCGGCGCGGTGTCGGCGGCGAACGTCCGGGCGATCGCGGCGGCCCGTGCCGCCGGCCATCGTGTGGTGATCGCGACGGGGCGATCGTGGCTGGAGAGTCGAGAAGCGCGATCGGCGCTTCGCGATCATGTCGACGACGACGACGTGCTGATCGGCGCCGGCGGCGCCATCGTCTCGAGGCTCGCGGACGGGCGCACCCTCGACCGCGATCGAATGGACGCCGAGTCCACGACGGCGGTGGGGCGTTGCCTCGCGCGACACGGTCACCATGTCCAGCTGCTGCAGGATCCCGACACGGCGCAGTGCGACTACCTGCTCGTCGGGGATCGCCTCGATCCGACGCTGTCGTGGTGGCTCGATCGGTACGGCCACCGCACCCGAACGCTCGCGGACCTTCCGACGCGGCCGGAACTCGACCACACGGTGCGGGTCGGAACCGTGACCACGGCGCGGGAACTCGCCACCGTCGTCGCCGAACTGAGACGGGACCTCGGGGATCGCCTGACCATCCATCACTGGCACGCGGTGGGGCCTCCCGACGGGCGCGACCGGCCCGAGCTGGTCGAGGTCTTCGCGCCCGGAACCAGCAAGTGGCGAGCGATCGAGCGACTTTGCGGGCGGTGGCGGATCGATCCCGCCGACACCGTCGCGATCGGCGACGGCCTCAACGATCTCGAGATGATCGACGCCGCAGGGCTGGGCATCGCGGTCGAGAATGCCGACGACCGCGTGCTCGAGGTGGCGGATCGACGTGTGGCGGCCCACGATCGGGACGGCGTGGCCGAGGCGATCTCGGCGGTGCTCGACGGCCGCTGGTGAGCCTCGCCCGGACTCCCCCAGGAGTTCCCTCACTTAGGATGCACGCGTGGCGGACGCTTCCCAGCGGCACCTTCGCGACCTGCCCCTCGCGGCGGCGGACGGTCGTCATCTGTACACCGCCAGCGACGCGATCCTGAAGGGCGTCCTCGAGAGCGAGATCCCGGTGGTCCGGCTGGTGGCGCCGCCCCGCCCACCCTTCGCCGGCCTGCTGCGAAGGACCGCCGGCGATGCGGCGGCGCTCTTCGACCGGCACGGTTGCGAACGCCTTTCGGTGATGGACGCGTCTCGCGCGGTCACCCTCGCGGCCCGAACCGCCGCGGGAGGTCGTGCCGCGGTCGTCCACATCGCCAACGACCAGCTCTTCTACGCGATGCCGGCGGTGCAGGCGGTGCCGCGACGAACCGATGGGGGCGGGGGCCTCGTGATCATCTGCGAGGACAACCCCGAGTTGGCTCCGGCGGCGCCGCCCCGAGTGCTGCTGTCGGCGGCGGGTCTTCCCTGTCTCGAGCCGCACGATCTCGAGAGCCTCCGAGATGCGGTGGAGACGGCGATTCGCGCGAGCCGACTCGACGGACGTCCCGCCGCGATCGTCGCCGACGTCGGTCTGCTTCGCTCCCTCGACACCCTCGAGGCCCGTCCCAATCGGATCGTCGATCGTCTCGATGCGGCGATCGCCGGCCGTCGGGTGCCGCGAATTCCTCGGGGGGGCGATCCCCCCGACCTCCTCAGACTGGCCCGTCGCCTCGAACTCAACATCGCACGGTCGATGCCGAGTCCCGGCGAACGCGAACCGCTCGGTCTGCTGGTGGCTGGCAACGCGCTTCGCGCCACCACCCACATGCTCGCGGATCTGGGTCTCTCCGGTTCGGTTCCGCTGGTGGGTCTGGGCATGACCCATCCCCTCGACGACGCCTTGATCGATCGACTGCTGCAGCGATGCGGCGAGGTGGTCGTGCTCGAAACCCGGCCCGGCGGACTCGCCGCGGAACTGGCCGAGATCGTCGAGCGGTCGCGTCGCCAAGGCGAGCAGCCGGCGCAGGTCCTGATGCGGGAGATCCCCGAGGCGTCCGGCGCTCGGCGGATCGAGATCGGCGACGCGCTGCTTCCCTCCCGCCTCGCCCGCCACCTGATCTCACGCCTCCACGCGATCCGGCCCGGACTCGACATCGGATCGAAGCTCGCGCAACTTCCCGAATCCCTGCTGGCCCTGTCGCTGCCGTCCCGCGGAGCCGGCCTTGGGACGTCGGGGGCGGTGGTGCGGGTGGAGCGGGCGATCGATGATGCGGATCGCATCCTCCGCACCGCCGACGGCGAGCGCATCGCGCTGGTCACCGAGGCGGTTGCGGCGCTCCCGGAGATCGATCGAGTCGTTCCGGTCGAGATCTGGGATCGGAAGCGGTTCGGGTTCGAGGGGCCGGCCGCGATCCGCCAGGCGACCCGGGTCGGCGGGGCCCGCCTGATGGTGGTGTGCGACGTGGGTGGCGATGGCGAGGTGGACGTCGCCCGCATCGCCCGGTCCGCGGTGCCCGAGGAGCCTTCCGAGCGTCTCGCGGTGGAGGGGGTCGATCTGCACGATCGCGGAGGACTTCGGCAGTCACTGGTCGAGGCCGCGCGCGCGGATCGGGTCGCGGTGATCATCGCGCGCGACGGTCCGCCGCCTCGCCTCGATCCTCTCGCCGCGGAGCGGGAGCTCGCCGACGTCGATCGTCTGGGTTTCCGTCCTCGGCAGCGCCTGGTGCTGCCCGCCGAGAGCGCATGCGAGCGGCGTGGGGTTCCGCTGCGTCCCATTCCCGATCCACCGCCGCTTCGAAGTCGGGGCTGGGCTCGCCGCCTTCGGCTCGAGGGCATCGGCGGCATCCGACTGCGGATCAGACCGTTCCTCGAACAGGTCGATGCCATTCGCTCGAAGCCGCCGGTCGCCATCCGTCTCGGCGACGGCGCGGCGCCGGTGGCGCCTCGCCCGCGACACGCCGCGGCGCCGCGATGGCGCGTCCATCTCGCCGGAGTCCGCGGCGACGCCCCGGGGGTGGCGGCACAGGTGCTGTGCGAGGCGGGCGACGCGATGGGCTATCGCGTGCAGGCGACCTGGGAACCGACGCCGGTGGTGCGAGGATGGCGAGCGTGGACGCAGATCCAGTTCTCGCGACCCACCGCAGATGCGGCGCACGCCCGGACGAGCTCGATTCCCTACGGCGAGGCGGACCTGCTGCTGGGCGTCGATCCGCTCGAGACGCTCCGAGCCCTCGGTCCCGATCCGTCGCTTCGGGTCGCGAACCCCGCGCGAACCACCGCGGTGGTCAACGCGGCGCCGTTGGAGGAGGACACGGCGTTCGAGGTGCCGGATGGAACGCTCGCCGACGCGGTCGCCATCGCGTGCGACGGCGACTCGATCGTCGAGAATCTGCTGGAGGCCTGCCGTCACTCGTTCCTGACCGAACGGGTGCTGGATCTGGTGCTGCTCGGTGTGGCGTACCAGCGGGGTCTGGTGCCGGTGACGCCCGAGGCGTTGCGGCACGGGGTGCAGAAGGTCGAGGCGCAGGGCCTCGGACGTGCCGCCGAGGCGATCGCCTTCGGCCGCGCCCTGGCGGTCCGCCGCCCGGCGGTGTGGCCGACCGATCCGGACGACGCGCTCCGCCTCGATCCGTTGCCGCGAATGGTGCGGCGGGCGGCTCAGGGTGCGTTCGGTCGCGGCACGGCGGCGTGGGAGCGGCTGCGCCGCCAGGTCGAGTCCTCGCTCGAGTCGATGCCGGGCCTGCGTGAGAGCGAGGCGGGCCGCCGCGCCGCCGCGGAGTTCGCCGACGCCATGAGCCGCGCGGCCATCTGGGGCGGCCACGCGCACGCCCAGCGCCTTGCCGATCGGGTCAGGCGCATCTACGCGGTCGACCGCGGCGACACCGCGCGACGCCTGACCACGGCGGCGATCCGCCCGATCGCGGAGGCGATGCTTCCCCGAGATCTCTTTCACGTCAGCTCGTCGATGCTGGCGCCGCGGTACGTGGCGGCCCTGCGGTCGAGGCTTCGGATCCGCCCCGCCCGCGGGGATCGACTCGAACGTCGGTTCCTGTTCCGGCTCGACGCCATCGCCCTCGATCGGCGGCTCCGTCTCGATCTGCGGACGAGCGACTGGCTGCCGATCGTGGTGTCGCGCCTTGGGCGATTCTGGCCGTGGCGGTGGCGGGGTACGCCGAGCGAGCGGGCGCTGCGCGACGCGGTCTTCGCCGAAGTCGAGAAGGTCGTGGTGGATCTCGGCGGCGACGAGGTGTCGCCTGAGGTCCACCGGGCATGGGTCGATCGCTTCAGGGCGATGACGCCGGGACCGGGACGCCTGAGGGGCGGCGACGTGGTCAGGCCTCGGTCGGACGGCCCTCGCGGGTGAGGCGTGTGGTCGCGGGTGCGGACTCGTGCCTCAACTGGCCGCACGCCGCGGCGATGTCGCGACCGCGACTGGCCCGGATGTGGGTGTTGACGCCTCGGTCCCTGAGGATCGTCTGGAACTCGTGGACCGCGGACGTGGCGGGTCGGTCGAACGGCATCCCCTTGACCTCGTTCCAGCGGATCAGGTTCACGTTGCTTCGGAGACGCTTCGCCACCGAGGCGAGTTCCCGAGCGTGTTCGGGACGGTCGTTGAACCCGCCGAGCAGCAGGTACTCGAGGGTGATTTCCCGTCCGCTCTTGGCGAACCACTCCCGGCACGCCTCGAGGATCTCGTCGATCGTGGCGAACTCCGCCCACGGAATGATGCGGCGACGGAGTTCGTCGTTCGGCGCGTGGAGCGAGAGCGCAAGGTTCACCGGGAGTTCGAACCGGGCGAAGCGGCGGATCGCCGATGGCACGCCCACCGTGGAGACCGTGATCCGGCGGGCCGAGATGCCCGCGCCCCACGGGGCGTTGAGGATGCGAATCGCCGCGGTCGTCGCAGGCAGGTTCGCCAGCGGCTCGCCCATGCCCATGAAGACGACGTGGCTGATTCGGCCGACGCCCTCGAGGCGACCGAGGCGGTGCACCTGCTCGACGATTCGGGCGACGGACAGATGGCCGTCGAAGCCGAGCCCGCTGGCGCAGAACCGGCATCCCACGGGGCATCCGACCTGACTCGAGATGCACGCGGTGCGGCGATTCTCGGCGGGGATCATCACGCACTCGGTCGCGAGCGGCTCGCCTCGGGAGTCCTGCTCCGGCCAGGCCAGCAGCAGCTTGCGGGTGCCGTCGGTGGCCAGGCGATCGGCGATCGTGTCGCCTTCCGCCTGGACGAACGTCTCGTCGAGCCACGCGCGTTGCGATCGGGACAGGTCGGTCATCGCCTCGGGTCGAAGTTCGCCGCGTTCCCAGACCCATTTCACGACCTGTTGGCCGAGTCGGCGGGGGAATCCGGCTTCGACGGCGGCCGCGGCGAGCGAATCGGGCGATTCGCCGAGCAGGCCGCGACGGACGGCGGGCATCGGAGGTTGCGGGGTCACGTCGGCGAAGCTCAGTTGGAGGCGCCGACGGTCAGATCGACGGTGCGGACGGAAATCCCCTGCTCCTCGAGCCAACGCCGGGTGTCGCCGCCGGTGTCGATGCGGATCGAGCGGGTCGAGGGATCGATGCCGTCTTCGCGCATGAGATTCTTGAGGGATCCGGGCAGGCCGAACTCGACGGCTTCGCGTTGGACGTCGTGCTGCTCGACCTCGGCGCCGAAACGCTCCACGAGATCACGGACCAGATCGCGGACCAGATCCTCCGGGGCGCTGGCGCCGGCGGTGACGAGCACTCGCTCGACCCCATCGAGCCAACTCGCATCGAGTTCGGACCGATCGTCGATCAGCCGCGCCCGCGTCCCGACGTTCTCGGAGATCTCGGTGAGGCGAACGCTGTTGGAACTGTTGCGACTCCCCACGACCAGCACCAGATCGCAACCGGCCGCCAGGGTGCGCACCGCGTGCTGGCGATTGGTGGTGGCGTAGCAGATGTCCGCCGACGGCGGCGACTTGATCTGGGGGAACGCCCGCTTGAGCGCCGAGATGATGATCTCCGCATCGTCCACCGAAAGCGTCGTCTGGGTCAGGTAGGCGAGCTTCTCCGGATCGTCGACATGAAGACTGGGGATGTCCGCAGGCGACTCCACCACCTGAATCGCGTCCGGCGCTTCGCCGAGGGTCCCGATCACCTCCTGGTGGTTGGCGTGTCCGACCAGCAGGATCTGATAGCCCTTGCGGGCGTACCGGATCGCCTCGGCATGGACCTTGGTCACGAGCGGGCAGGTCGCATCGACCGCTCGCAAGCCCCGGTTCCGGGCCTCCTCGCGGATCGCGGGACTGACTCCATGGGCGCTGAAGACCACGATGGATCCGTCCGGGACTTCGGAGATCTCCTCGACGAAGGTCACCCCACGTTCCCGGAACCGATCCACGACGTGCCGGTTGTGGACGATCTCGTGGTAGACGCAGAGGGCCTCGTCGGGGAACAGATCGAGAAGCTGATCCACGACGTCCACGGCCATGTTGACGCCCGCGCAGAATCCTCTTGGGTTGACGAGCATCACCTTCATCGACCCCGATGATAGCGGCGGGCTCAGGGGGGCGATCGGTCCGTTGGGTAGACTCGCGGCGTGCCGCCCGCGACCTCGATCGCCGTTGCCGATCTCTCCCGTTGGATCGATGCGCCCGCCTCCGACGAGGCGGCGACGCCCTGCGAGCTGGATGAGGCACGGCGTTTCGTCCACGACTGGACCCGACGGCACCAGGAGAACTTCCCGGTGTTGACGGCGCTGGTGCCGCCGGCGCTGAGGGACGACTTCGCCGCGGTCTACGCGTTCTGCCGGGCCGCCGACGATCTTGGGGACGAGGCGGGCTCGCCGGAGAGGGCCACCGCGCTGCTGGCGTGGTGGAGGGCCGATCTGGAGCGAACCTTCGACGACGCCGCGGCGCCGCGTCATCCGGTGTTCGTCGCGCTGCGGTCGACCGCGCGGCGACGGGGCCTGTCGATCGAGCCGTTCCGCAACCTGCTCGACGCCTTCGAGAGCGACCAGCGGGTGTCCCGCTACGAGACGTGGGAGCAGGTGATCGGCTACTGCAGGCTCAGCGCCGATCCGGTCGGCCGAATCGTCCTCCGCCTGTTCGGCGCTCCAGAGGACCGCGAGGCGCTCGAGGCGTCCGACGCGATCTGCACCGGCCTGCAGCTCGCCAACCACTGGCAGGACATCCGACGGGATCTCGTGGAGCGCAACCGGATCTACGTGCCGGCCGACCTGATCGCAGGCGACGGACGTCCCTTCGACTCGGTGGAGACGTTCGAGTCGAGACTCCGACGCAGCATCGAGCTCGGCCACGGCGCCGATCGCGAGTTCATGCCGAGCAGTCGGCGACTCGTGCAGGACCTCGTCGAGCGAACCTGGCCCTGCTTCGAGCGGGGACGAGAGCTCCTCGAACGGCTGCCCGCGGACGCCCGTCCGGTGATCGAGCTCTTCGTCGAGGGGGGCGAACTCGTGCTGCGACGCCTCGAAGCGTGGGACTTCGAGTCCGTGCTGCATCGCCCTGCGGTCGGGCGATTGGCGAAGGCCGGTCTCGTCGCCCGGGCCTGGGTGCGAAGTCGCCTTGCGGCTCGTTCGGATCGCCGGCCGTGAGCGGTGGGGGGCCTTCGATCGAGGCCAGCCGCGCCGCCTGCGAGTCGATCGTGCGCCGGCGGGCTCTCAACTTCTTCCACGGACTTCGCCTGACGCCCGAACCGGAGCGCGCGGCGCTCTTCGCGCTGTACGCGTGGATGCGGGAGGTCGACGACATCGTGGACGACGGCGGCGACGATCGCGAGACCGCTCTCGATCGCTTCGCGGCCCACACCGATCGGGCGCTCGCGGGCGAGTCGCCCGACGACGGGCGTGCGATGTGGCCGGCGTTCGTCGAGGCGGTGGTCCGCCATCGTCTTCCGGCGGGTCCCTTCCACGACATGATCGAAGGCCAGCGTGACGACATCGACTTCACGTCGTTGAAGGACTGGCCGGCGTTGCGGGAGTTCTGCCGTCGGGTCGCGAGCACGGTCGGGGAACTGTGCGTCAGGATCTGGGGGCTCGACGACCCGGAGTCGCTGGATCTCGCGGAGCGTCGGGGCATCGCCTTCCAGCTGACGAACATCCTCCGAGACGTGCGCGAGGACCACGCCCGCGGTCGGGTCTACCTCCCGCAGGAGGAGCTGCGCGCGGCCTCGCTCTCGACGGAGGACCTGCTCGCATGGCGTCGGCCCGCCGAGTGCGAGGTGTTCGTGGCGGCGCAGTGCCTCCGAGCCCGCGCCCACTACGACGAGAGCGCCCCGCTCGAGGAACGCCTTCGGCCGGAATGCCGTCCCACGCTGTGGGCCATGACGCGGATCTACTCCGACATCCTCGGCCGAATCGAGGCTCGTCCCTCTCGCCTCGCAGGGGCACGGGTGCGCCTGGGAACCCTGCGGAAGATCTGCATCGCGTTCGAGGCGAAGAGGCTCGGTCGTCGCTGGGCGCGGTCCGCCGCGACGCCGGCATGAGCGCCGCCACGGTCGTCGTCGGTGGTGGCATCGCCGGCCTCGCTGCGGCGATCCGTCTGGCCGATGCCGGGCGGCCCGTGGTGGTCCTCGAGACCCGGCCCCGCCTAGGCGGTCGCGCGACCTCGTTCGAGGATCCTCGCAGCGGGCGACTGCTGGACAACTGCCAGCACGTGGTGCTCGGCTGCTGCACGAACCTGCTGGACTTCTACGAGCGACTCGGCGTGCTCGACGAGATCGAGTGGCATCGCCGCTTCTTCTGGGCGAACCCGCCGCATCCGCCGGATCGACTGGCGATCGGAGGTCTGCCCGCGCCGCTGCATCTCGCGGCCGACTTCCTCCGGCAGCGGCGCCTGACGTGGAGCGAACGTCGGCGCATCGCGTCGGCGTTGCGTCGGATGCTCGCCATGGGACGCTCGGCAAGGCTTCGGGAGACGGATCGGCCCTTCGCCGACCTGCTCGCGGAACTCGGCCAGGGACCACGCGAGCTCGAGCAGTTCTGGAGCCCGATCATCGTGAGCGCCTGCAACCTCGATGTGGACGATGTGGCGTCGAGCGTGGCGCTTCAGGTCGTCCAGGAGGGCTTCCTGGCGCATCCGTTCGCGGCGGCGATGGGGCTGGCGAAGGGCAGTCTGCTGTCGCTGTACGACCCCGCGACGAGGATCCTGCGCGAGGCGGGTGGCGAGATCCGAACCGGAGTCAGCGTCAAGAGCCTGGTCCATGAAGGGGATCGCATTCGTCGGGTCGTGACCGACGAGGGGGTGATCGACTGCGCCGCAGTGGTCGCGGCGGTGCCGCCCGACCGTCTGGCGAAGCTCTGCGGGTCGAGCTTGCGCGACGTCGATGCTCGCCTTTCCCGACTGGATTCGATCGAGTTCAGCCCGATCCTCGGCGTCCACCTCTTCTTCGAGCGTCCCTTCACCGACCTGCCGCATCTGGTCCTGCCGGGCCGGCCGACGCAGTGGATCTTCGTGAAGGGCGTCGACGGCACCGGTCGCTTCCACGTGCACGCGGTCGTCTCCGCGGCGTTCGACTGGATGTCCCTCGACGAAGCGGCCATCGCCGAGCGGGTCCTCGAGGACCTGCGGTGGGCCATGCCGGACGCGACGATCGACGATCCCGTGGAGGTCCGATCGGTGAAGGAGAAGCGCGCGACCTTCGCGGCCCGCCCGGGCATCGATCGCCTGCGCCCCGCGGCACGTTCGCCCGTCGGCGGAGGCATTCGCAACCTTCACCTTGCGGGCGACTGGTGCCGCACCGGATGGCCGGCGACGATGGAGGGTGCGGTGCGCAGCGGCTACGCCGCGGCGGCGGCCGTGCTCGGACAGGAGGACGACGGCCTCGTCGACGACCTGCCCACGGCCCGCCTGTCCGCACTGCTCGGGCTGACGCGATGAGCGGGGAGACTTCGGACGCGCGGTCGGGCCGCGATCCCGAGACGCTTCGGACGGTGGTGCTCGATGCGGCTCGAGAGATCGGATTCGCCGCCGCAGCGGTCACCGACGCGTCGCCACCTCCGCATCTCGACGCCCTGCGGCGTTGGATCGAGGAAGGCCGCCATGGCGAGATGGAGTGGATCTCCGACCGAGTCGAGCTGCTTGCCGATCCGACACGGCTGCTCGAAGGGGCGAAATCGGTCGTCGTCGTCGCGGACCGGTACCACGACGGACGCCCGGATCGGGTCGAGAAGGGAGTCGGCCGAATCGCGAGGTACGCCCGGGGCCGCGACTACCACCGGACGATTCGACGACGACTCGAGCGACTCGTCGGGGTTCTGGCCAGCCGACTCCCCGATCAGCGGTTCCGGATCTGCGTCGACACGGCGCCGCTGCTCGAACGCGCCTACGCCGCCCGCAGCGGTCTCGGCCGCATCGGCAAGCACACCCTTGCGATCACCCGAGGTCTGGGCAGTTGGACCGTGCTGGGCGAGGTGTTGACGACCGCCGACATCGCCGCGACGCCCGCCGATCCGGCGCCGGATCCCTGCGGGACCTGCACGCGATGCATCGACGCCTGTCCCACCGGCGCCATCACGCCGTACTCCGTCGATGCCACGCGGTGCGTGAGCTATCTGACCATCGAGCACCGCGACGAGATCCGGCCGGAGCTGCACGCCGGTCTCGGCGCCTGGATCTTCGGCTGCGACGTCTGTCAGGAGGTCTGCCCGCACAACCAGCCGACCCGCGCCATGCGGCGGGCGAGACTCGAGTCGGAGCTTGCACCGCGTCGCCGCGGGTTCGATCTGCTCGAAGTCCTGGGGTGGACCGAGTCCGATCGACGCGAGGCGTTCGTGACGAGCGCCCTGAAGCGGGCCAAGTTGCCGATGCTGCATCGCAACGCCGTCATCGCCGCGGCCAACCTCGTCCTCGAAGGAGATCTCGACCCGGACACCGAGCGGGCCTTGCGGCGCCGCCTCGCCGAAATGTTCGAGGCGCCGGGGCAGGAGCGACCCTTGCGGGAGGCGTTGCACCGCTCGCTCGATCGCATCGGCAACGGATCGGGCTGAGGGCGATCGGCCGTCTCGGCGTTCCTCGGAGCGGGCTCAGGAAAGCAGCCGATCCTGCAGGGTTGCAAGCGATCCGAAGATCACGAGACCCAGGAGAAGCACTCCGGCGACGAGGGTCAGGGTTCCCACGGTGGCCCAGATCCAGGCGCCGCGTCGGAACACGAGTCCCGCCGCGCCGCAGACGATGGAGGGGATCCCGGCAAGGACGCCCCACAGCGGATTGGCCGCGATCGCCATGGCCGGCGCACTCAGAATCGCCTCGGCGTCCATCGATTCACCCGACATCGCCGCGACCGCGTGACCGGCGATCACGCCCGCCACGCAGAGCAGCGCGCCGACGACGATCAGAGACGCGAGTTTGAGGGTCAGCAGGAGACGGACCACCTGCCGGGTGGTCTGACGATCCGAGGCCAGCGTCGATTCGAGGGTGGCCATGGCGATCGGCGGAGGGCTCGCTCGAAGCGAGCGGGAGTCGTTGGAACGACCTCGCGACCGAATGCTCAGCGTCGCCCGCCGGCCTGGCCCGCGGCCTGCATCATCGCCTGGGCCATCGCCTGGGTCATGGCGGCGTTGGCCTCGTCGGCCGTGCCGAACTCGCCGTTGCGAATCCGCTGGGCGAACATCCGAAAGAACGGCCCCAACTGCTGGGACGCCATCGACATCACCTCGGCGGTCGATCCCAGTGCCGCGGGATCGGCGACGCCGGCCGCGGCAAGCATGTCCTCGTAGTCGATGACCCAAACGCCGTCCTCGTCGAACAGGCGGACCGACATGTCGCCGGTTCCGAACTCCGCCTCGCCATCGCCGCGAGAGACGACTTCACCACCTTCGAGGTCGCCGAATCCGCCGGGCGCGGATGTCGCGGCGGTTCCGAAGGTCTCGATCATCGCCACGCGGATGTCGTCGCCGGCGCGACCGAGATCGAGCGTCGCCTGAAGCATCCGCTTGCCGCCGCGCGAACGAGCCGAGAGCACCTGCTCGAGGACCGCCGGAGCCGCGTTGGAGATCTCGCCGGAGCCGATGAAGGCGGCAAGGGCGTCGGCGGACGAGAATGGAGGCCCGCCTGCCGAGTCTCCCGCAGGGGCCATGGCCTCGGAGGCCGCCGCGGCCGACGCTGCAGCCTCGACGCCGGCGAGTCGATCGACGGCGGCGGCGAGTTCGGCCCGGAGCATTCGGCCGGTGGCGCCGGAGACGCCGAGGCCCTCGATCGAGTCCGCGATCGCGGCAAGGGACTCTCCGGCGCGGGTGCGGGTGGCTTCGGCCTGTTCACGGAGTCGAGTGGCGTCGGACGCCGACTCTCCGAGTGCCGCCACGAGAGCCGCCTCGGAGGCGAGTCGTTCGACATCGAGAAGATCCGCGGCGAGCTCGCCGAAGCGGGCGTTCATCTGCAGCACGCGTGCGGAGGACTGGAGGCTGCGATCGCCGCTCGACGCCACACGACCCGCGGCGGTCGCGGCGGCGGCGTAGTCGCGGCGGGCGTCGTCGAGTTCGAGCTGAAGTCGTTCCCCGCCGAGGATGGCGTCGTCTTCGGAGGACCCGGCGGCCGCGAGCACCGGGGCCCGCAACGCGGCTGCGGTCTCGGCGAGCGTCTGCGCCTGCCGTCGAATGGAGGCGTCGATCGCGGCCAAGGCGTCGAGGCCCCGTGTCGATCCGTCCACGTCCGCGGCCGAGACGGCGAGGTCGCCCGCGGCTCGGGTATGGCGAGGGGTTCGGTTGGCGTCGGCGACGAGTCGACTTCGCTCGTCGGCGATGCTCACTCGGAAACGACCCGCGTCCGCCCGGGCGGCGGCGGCGAGTTCGAGGAACTCCGGAGCTCCCACGACATCCTCGCGAGCGGCGAGTTCCCGGTATCCGGTCGCCTGCTCTTCGGCGGCGCGGACGCTGCGGCCGAGGCGCTCGATCTCCATCTCTCGAATGCGGGTCTGCCCGTCGATCTCTCGAAGCAGGGTCCGGCTGCTCGAGACGCCCCCCTCGGCCGCGGCGCGACGCCCTTCGAGGCGTCGTCGATCGGCTTCGAATCCCACGCCGCGCAGGTCGTCGGCGCTCGCCGCGAATCCCGCCGCGGCGGCCAACGTGTTCATGGCGGCGCTTCGACGTCCAGCGATCGCGGTCTCCTCGGCCATGACGGCTTCGAGACGGCTCCGTCCCAGATCGAGGCGAACGCGGGCCAGCAGCAGGTTCGCCGCCGGGTCTCCGCCACGGGCGATCGGATCGAGCCGACTGGCGATGGCCTCGAACTCCGAGTCGATCTCGCCGCCCGAGCCTCCACGAAGTGCGCTGGTGTAGGCGGCAGCCTCGGCCTCGACGGCCTCGCGGTTGGATCGAGCCTCCTCGACGGCCGAGTCCGAGCAGCCCAGCAGCAGGGACGGACCGAGGAGAAGGGCGGCGAGAGAGCGAATCGAGCGTCGAGATCGTGGACTCATGGCAACTCGCGGCGGGACGGAGGGTCCTGGGACGAAGGAGAATCGGACGGATTTTTCCGGCGATCCTGAAGCGGCGGAGTGTAGCAGTCGGACCGACTCCGCCTTCAACGGGTCGGACCGGCCGCCGGCTCGTCGGGAGGGGCGGACTCGTCGAGAGCGGGCCTCAGATCGGGCGGCTCGTACTCCACGGGATACGCCGGACGGGGCCGATACATGGACTCGATCCAACGCAGGCTGTCGGCGAGCAGTCGCTCGTTGGCGTTGGTGAACACGGGCTTCCATCCGGGGACGTCGGGATGGGGGAACCTCGCTTCGGTCCTCGGCAGGGCATGCTGGATGACCAGACTGTCCAGCGGCCGCTCGAAGTCCACCAGCGGCTGGGGGCCGAGTTCGGACCGCAGGAGGATCAGGAGATTGGTGAACCGGATCCGATCGTCGCGGCTGTTGCGGTTGTGGAGGAAGAGTCCGCCGCCGTCGAGTCCGCCGTGGCAGCGGCTGGTGGCGCAGTTGCCGATCAGCCACGCGTCGTGCACCCGGCGTCGGAAGAGGTTCAGGGCGTACGGCTCGCTGTCGACCTCGATCTCGCTGTAGAGATCCCGAGCCTTCAACTCGAACATCAGCCGGACCAGATCGATCGGATCGGCGCGGAACATGCGGGTTCGACCCTCGCTGGTGGCGGGAATCGCCGGGTGGGCCGCGTACTGCTCGATGAGAGTGCGAATGGTCTGCTGCGGGACGGTGACCCGGGGCGGGCGGCGAAAGTCGATCTCGAACACCCGGATCATGTTGACGTCGTCGGCGGTCAGGATGCGATCGGGGAGGAGATCGCGAAGCGCGATCGGACCTCGATCGGAGTCGCTGCCGCCGTCGCGACGCGAGGTCCCGTCGTCGGACCGGGACGGCAACTCGCTCTCGAGCGACAACTGGGCCTCGACGAGACGCCGCAGCCGACGGGCCTCTCCGAGATCGAAGTCCTCCAGGAGGGAGTCGATCTCGTCGCGGCACGCCTCGTACATGCGTCGGTCGAAGAGCCACTGGCACAACGCAAGACGCCGGACGTGGTCGGCCTCGGGGATCGTCTTGCGAAGGGTTCGGTACTGCTCCTCGAAGGAAGGCTCGAGCGTCGTGCGAAGCACGGCCGTTCGAGGCTGGAAACTGCGGATGCCCGCGATCTCCATGGTCACCCCGTCGAACGCGTCGGCGAGGATGACGCCGCGAAAGGTCTCGCCGTTTCGCAGGCGCACCACGCCGGTCTGCCCCGGTTCGGGGTCGACCAGCTCGACGATGGTGAGGATCCGATTCTTCGCGAAGGTCCGGACCTCGTCGCCGACGGCGATGGAGATCTCGTCGAGATCCTCCGAGACCACGGTGCCGCCGGCCTCGCTGTGTCGATCGATGATCAGATGCACCCGGCGGGGTCGGTCATCGTCGGTGTCGGCCGGCGGGTCGGCCGCCGCGTCGGCCTGCGGCGCGGGGGGGGCGGCGGGTGGGGCCGCCGGCGACTCCTGCGACGCGATGCCGCCCGCCGACACGAGCAGCGACATGGCGATTGCGGTTGCGACGCGACGACGCCTGCGACCAGGCGGTGGCGCGGCGGCGGCGGTGGGGCGCGATTCGGATCCGAACGAGGGCACGGGGGGGATTCTCGACTGCGAGATCGACGGTGGCAATGGCGGTCCGGTCATTCCCTGCGAGAAGTCGGCAGCCGCGACTGGTATGGTCCGCGTCCCGACCCCTCGGAGATCCAATCATGAAGCTTGGCGTGATGGCGGCCCTCTTCGCGGACCGCTCGCTGGAAGAGGCCCTTGGCACCTGTGTGGAGTGCGGGCTCGATGCGATCGAACTGCCCGTCGGGGCCTACCCCGGCGCCCCCTTCTTCGATCCGGCGAAGGTTCTCGCCTCCAAGAAGGAGCAGCAGCGAATCGCGTCGATGGTCGCCGACCACGGTCTGACGGTCTCGGGACTCGCCGTCCACGGCAATCCGGTGCATCCGGTGGCGAAGCACGCCAAGGCCGATCACGCGGCGTTCGAGACCGCGGTCAAGCTGGCCCCGAAGCTCGGCACCGACATCGTCATCACCTTCTCCGGATGCCCGGGCGGAGCCAAGGGAGATCGCCAGCCCAACTGGGTCACCTGCGCCTGGCCGCCCGAATACGGCGCGATCCTCGAGTACCAGTGGGATCGAGTGCTGGTGCCGTATTGGGCCAAGCAGGCGAAGTTCGCCCACAACCACGGGGTGCGGGTGGCGTGGGAGGCCCATCCGGGGTTCTGCGTCTACAACCCCGACACCCTGATTCGTCTGTCCGAACGCGCCATGAAGGCGTCGGGCCTGAAGACTCGCACGCCGGTGCTGGGGTGCAACCTCGACCCCTCGCACTTCTTCTGGCAGGGCATCGATCCGATCCGCGCCGTGGGGCCGATCGCCGACGCGGGCCTGCTGTTCTACGTGCACGCCAAGGACACCGAGCTGTCGCGCACCGAGGGATCGGTCAACGGATACCTCGACGCACGCCCCTACACCGATCTCCGCCATCGCTCGTGGAGCTTCCGCACCTGCGGGTGGGGGCACGGCCACGAGTTCTGGCGTCCGTTCGTCAGCGAACTGCGGCGCCACGGCTACGACCACGTGCTGTCGATCGAGCATGAGGACGCCATGATGTCGGTCGACGAAGGCCTCGACCGAGCGGTCGCGTTCCTGTCCGAGGCCATGATGTACGACCCTCCGGCGACCCCCTGGTGGGCCTGATCCCGTGGTGGGCCTGATCCCGTGCTGGACCTGATCCCGTTCCGGGCCTGATCCGGAGAGGCGGGTCAGGGACCCGGTCGAACGCGAGGCCCGGTCGATCCGGTCCCTCCGGTCATTCGGGAATCGGCGTGGTCTCGATGTCGTCGCTGTGGGCGATCTTCACCGTCCACGAGACGGAAGCCCTCGCTTCCGGCGTGCCGGCGGCGCCGAGGGCGATGGTCCATCTCAGCAGACCTCGGGTCAGATCCGTCTCGACGTACTCGGCGTCCTGATCGAGCGGGCGACTGAGTTGTTCGAGGGTGATCTGGATCGCCTCGTCCCGCGAGACCGGGCGGCGATCCCACAGTTCGACGATCACCGGCCGAGGCAGGCGGTTCTCGAGATCGATGCGGTTGGCGAGCGTGACGAGGCGGCCGCCTCCGAAGAGGCCGGTCGTCGAACTGTTGCGGACGACCGGCTGCCGAACGACCTCGATCCGTGGTTCGACGCCGAGGAACAGCTCGAACTCGCCGCGGCCCTGGACCGCAGGCATGTCGGTTTCTCCGACGAACTCGCCATCGACGAAGATTCCGGCCCGGCCCGGCAGGAGCACGAGATCCGTGGCGTTCTCGAGAGTCGCCCGCAGCGACGGCGGCGCCCCGGTGCGGGGGCGGCTCACGAAGAGGAACCTGGGATCGTTCTCGATGGTGTCGATTCGGAATCGCTGCGACTGGCTCCGATCGCTGGGCACGGACACCGGCCGCGGCAGGCGATAGGCGACGGCGAGGCCGGAGTCGATCGCCTCGGCGGCGTTTGCGCGACCGCGGTCCCGCGTGTCGCCGCCTCCGCCACCTCCGAAGCCCCGGCCAGCCTGCACGCCTGCGAACTTGGCGTCGGCGGCGGGCATGGGAGGCGGAGGGGGGCGACGCACGTCGATGAAGGCGGGCTCGATCGGCGGTGGAGCGGTGGGGACCGAGGGATCGACCGTGGACAGTTCAAGGGTCATCTCGTCCCACGCTTCGCCGGTCCATTGACTGGTCACGGCCTCGTACTCGATGCGACTGGTCGCCCCGTCGATGTCCGCGCGGATGCGGTAGGCCGGACGCCAAACGGCGCCCGCGGTTCGGTAGACGATCGTGAGATCCGCGGACATCGCGTCGCTCGAGGCCACGACGACGTCGGCCACGAGGCGCTCCCGCACGATCGGACCCAGCGCCTCCTGCTCTCGCTCGAGTGCGGATCGCTCGCGCTCGAGCGCGTCCTGCTCGCGTTGGACGACGCGCGCCTCGGCGAGCAGGGCGGCGTGGCGGGTCGCGAAGAACTCGAGTTGGCGCTCGATCGCGCCTGGATCGAACTCGGTCCCGCCCAGACGGTCTCGCGCATCGTCGCCACGCCGCGCGGCGATCGCATCGAGGAACGCGATCTGCGAGGAGATCACCCCGACGGCGTCCTCCCTTGCAGCGAGCTCGATCGCGATCGCCTCCAGGCGGGACTCGATCTCCGCGGCGCGTCCCTCCGCCTCCGGATCGGCAAGCGGCACCGATCGCACCTCGACCTCGACCACCTCGATCTCGCCGGCCTCGCCGGCGGCGGGTGCGGCGCCGGCCTGCAGGGTCCTGCGATCGATCGACGGCGAGAGTCCGGTGAAGCGGACCACCGAGAGGCCCTCGCCGATCTCGACGATCGCGGCACGCGTCACCGTCGCCGCGGAGGCGCCGGCGTGGATCGAAGCGGAGACCACGCGGGAGTCGGCCGGGATCGTCTCGTTCGTGTCGAGCGCCGAAGCCCGCGGTCCGAAGCACCAGACGACGAGGGTGAACGCCGCGATCGGGACGACGGATGCGAATCTCGAAGCCCGGGCGATCTGCTGGGTGGACATGGACGGGACCTCCGATGCGGTCGATCGATTGGCGGGGCGACCCGCCGGATGTCGGGGAGGGCACGTCGGCCGGCGACTCCCCGATCAGAAGTCCCGCAGCGCTCCGCGGGTGCCGCTGCGTCGCAGCACCTCGGCCACCCGGGTGCGGGCGGGCAGATCGCTTCCCTCGACCTCGGTGATGAGCTTGCGCATCTGCAGGTCCTTCGCGAGGTAGCGTCGGCCCAGTTCGGCGATCGCCTCCGACTCGAGGTCCTCGAGGAAGTCGATGCCCTCGCGGTAGAGCATGCTCGACGCGAGGCGCTTCGCCTGCATCCAGTTCAGGTACGCCGCGGGCATCCGGGTCCACACTCGCTCGGCGGCGGTCTCGAGCAGCACCGGCGGCAGATGGTCGAACACGAGGAACTTCGCGTTCTCCCGATCGTCCTCGGGCCACGTCGGGATGGCTGCGGCGATGGCGGCCGCGGCGGCGTTGGCGACGCGGCTGAGATGGGTGCTGATCTCCGGCAGCGAGGTGCTGGTCCGGCGGCGGCCCTCCTGCATCAGCAGCAGCGCCTCCTCCTGAGCGAGTTGGCGCAGCGTGGCGAGGACCTCCTCGACGAACCGCGGCTTGATCGACATGAACTCCTCTTCGTCGAGGGCCATGCAGCCGCCGATCTCGAAGCTCGAGGTGATGACGCCGCACTTGTTCGCGGAACTGTCCTTCACGATCAGGACGCCCTTCTCGGAGAGCCGCTCCCGCGCCGCCGGCGTCAGGAACAGGTTGGCGCCCTCGACGATGAGGCGGCTCGACGGGGTCCCGTCGGCGGCGAGGAACTCCCGCCAGTTGCCCTCGTGGATCGTGGCGGGCCGTCCTCCGGCGGGCACGAACGCGTCCGCGGCCACCCGGTTGTGCATGGTGTTGCGGAGGTGCGCGCCGTCGGCGTCCTGCATCGTCGCGATGCGGCCCGAGGGACCGAGCTTCGCCCGATCGAACTCGGCGATCGGCAGGCTCTCCTCGACCAGACGCAGCAGTTCGGCGTGATCGAGGCCATCCGGGTCCTCGCCGCATCCGCTTCCGTCGGCGATGCCGACGATCCTCGCCGCGGCTCCGTGGTCGCGGTTGAGGATCTTGATCATGTTGCCGGCGACGTCGCCATCGGGGCCGCCGGTGATCTTGACGCTGAACGGCCGCGTCCGCGGATCGATGCCCACCGCCTCGAGCATGACCCCGAGGAAGACGTTCACGCCCTCGCTGGTGACCCCGTAGTCCTTGTGGTTGATGCCGGCGCCGGGCTTGCTGCTCATGAACGCCGTCGGCATCGAATAGCCGCGGATGCGGGCCCGATCGACGATCCACTCGATGTGCCGCGGCGTGATGTTCTCGTCGGGGCCGAGATAGATCAGCTCCTGTCGCCCGAGGCGGTCGACGATCCGACGTCGGGTCGTCTCCTCGGGCGTGATGAGGTCGAGCAGGCTGTCCACGAAGCTCTTCACCGACCGCGTGATCTCGGCGTTGGGCTCGATGAGGATCGCCGCCTTCGCGCCGCCTTCGGGGATGTCCTTGTTCTTCAACTGCTGGGCGAAGGAGAGTCCGTACGCCTCGTTGTAGAGGCGTTCGCTCTCGCGGGCGTGCTGGGCCTCGCTCTCGGGGCGGATGACCCGCATGCCGCCTCGGGAGATGTCCTGGAAGCGCACGTGGAACCCGGCGCAGCCGCGTCCGTGGACGAAGAAGACGCCGTAGGGCAGTTCCGGTCGGTCTTCGGTCTGCAGGAGCGCCGGATCGAGGCGGAACGCCAGGCCGAAGCGTCTCGGCAGGAAGAAGTTCGTTCGCAGCACCGCGCCCACCGCGTCGACGAGGCCGAGCATCACCGACCGGTCCGGATCGACGTTCACGTTCTCGCCGATCCGCTTGCGGAGCGCTTCGAGCCGTTCGCGGAAGATCGTCTCGGCGAGCGGTTCGTTCGGATCGAAGCGTGCCACGAGCAGATCGACCAGTTCGATGGTCGTCGGGAAGTTCTGCTCCATCGCCGCCTGGATCCGCTCGCGGGTGAACGCGAAGCGGTTGGTGCCGGCCAGCATCTGGTGCAGGAGCTGGGTGAAGGCGAGCACCACCTCGGCGCGGGCGAGGTCGAGGTTCGGATGCCGGCGGGTGATGTCGAGGCAGCGGAAGTCCACCCACTTGATGCGAAGGAGGTCCGCCTGCACCCGTCGCCAGAGGTCGCTGTCGGGATCGACCGCGCCGCCGTCGGGACCCTGGATCACGAAGCCGACGAAGGTGACCGAGCCGTGCGGCGGATCGCCCACGATGTCGAGGTAGGCCCGCTCGATGCCGATGCGATGGCGGGCGAGGAGGCTCGCGGTCCGCTCGAGCATGGTGCGGGTGCGGGCATTGGCCACGGCGATGGTGATTCGGGAAAGGCCCGGATCGGACTCGGGTTCGAGCGTCACGGCCGCGCCGTCGAGTCCGGAGACCTTCAGGAACAGCTCGTGGTGCTTGCAGATGCGAAGCGGCGTCAGCGTCGAGACGTACTCCGCGGCACATCCCTCGAAGTAGGTCCGGATCTCCGCCTCGTCCCAGTCGGGATCCTGGGTTCGAGCGAACTCGATGGTGTCTCGAAGCTTCTCCGCCTGACGCGGATCGCCGGCGTCGAAGGGATCCCGGTCACCGAAGACGAACGTGTCGAGGACGAGTCCGCCATCGAGCGTGGTGTGGATCTTCGCCGACCGAAGGGATCGCTCGAGCGGCAGGCTCCCGACGAGTTCGGCAAGCACGCCCGGATAGTTCTTGGGACGCATGAACGTCCATTCGTTCCCGTCCTCGCTGCGCAACGAGAGTTCCAGCGGTCGCCCCGATGCCCGCGATGCGATGATCGCCCGCAGGTGGGCGAGCTGCGACGCCGCATCCGTGTCCTGGAAGTACATCGGCGGCATCTGCTGCAGGAACCACGGCACCGTCTCCTCGGCGGTCTCGCGGAAGCTTCGAACGAGTTCCTCGACGGTGCGCTGCGGGTCCGCAGCGGCCGGCGTGCTGGAGGCGGAGGATGCGGTGGACATCGTGTGGCGGTCACCCTGCCGAGGAGCGGCGTTGGTGGAAGGCGGGCAGCGACGCGTTCAGAAGATCGGCGGCGGGACCCGAAGAGGCCCCGCCATCGATATCCTGACCGATTCGCGGCGAGTTCGAAACAACCATGAGAATTCTGTGCATCGGCAACTTCGAGGGTGTCCATCGAGGACACGCCCAATTGATCGCCCGGTCTCGCGAGATCGCCGGACCGGGCGGTCGAGTGGTCGCGGTGGCCTTCGAGCCCCTGCCGGCGGAAGTCCTTCGTCCGGAAACCTCCCCGGTCCGCCTGTCCACACCGGATCGAAAGCGGGCCTGGCTGCACGAGGCCGGGGCCGACGAGGTCCTGCTGCTCGAGACCGATCCGGATCTGCTCTCGCTCGATCCGGAGGCGTTCGTCGATCGGTTGCAGGAACGCCTCCGCGTCGCCGGCGGCGGCATCGATCTCGTCGTCGAGGGACCGGATTTCCGGTTTGGCCGCGATCGCCGCGGCGATCTGGACACGCTGGCGGAGATCGGTCGCCGGCAAGGCTTTGGCGTCGAGATCGTGCCGGAACTGGAGGTCCCGCTTCCCTCGGGACTGCTCGTGCCGGCCCGCAGCAGCGTGGTCCGGCGTCTGATCGCCGACGGCCGCGTGCGGGATGCGGCGGCGGTGCTGGGGCGTCCGCCGATGCTCGAGGGGTCGGTGGTGCCCGGCGATCGGCAGGGCCGCACCCTCGGATGGCCGACGGCGAACCTCGATCACGGCAGGCTGCTTCTGCCCGCGGATGGGGTGTACGGCGGCTGGGCGGATCTGCCCGATGGCACCCGGGCGCTGGCGGCGATCAGCGTCGGATGCAAGCCCACCTTCGAGGTGACGCCTCCGAGATGCGAGGTTCATCTGGTGGGTCGTGACATGCCGCTGGACGACTACGGCTGGTCGATCGGGGTCTGGTTCCACCGATGGATTCGCGGTCAGATCGCCTTCCCCGGGGTGGAACCGCTGCTTGAGCAGATGGGTCGCGACGTGCGGCGCATCGAGGAACTGCTGGCGTCCGACGCCGCGTGAGCACGTCATGAGCACCTATCGATCGAATCTCGACCTGCCCGGATTGGCGGCCCGCCTCGCGAAGGTCCGTTCGGCGGTCGTCCTGAGCCACGCCAAGCCCGACGGCGATGCCCTGGGCTCCTGTCTGGCGATGCGCCGTCTGCTGCGCCACATCGGTGCCGATGCGGCGGTGGTGCTGGTGGAGCCGATCGATCCCGCGCTTCGCTCGACGACCGCCGACGAGATCGAGACGATCGACCCCAAGGCGGGCGCGGCGTCGGTGGAGGACGCCATGCGTCGGCACGAGCTGGTCGACGCGATCGTCGTGGTCGACACCGGCACGTTCCCGCAGATCGAGCCGCTGTCCGACTGGGTGAGATCGCGTCATGACCGGGTGATCGGCATCGATCATCACGCCCGAGGCGACGAGTCGGTCGCGGCCCATCGGCATGTGGACGCCTCGGCGGCGTCGACGACGGAGATCCTCGCCGGCCTCGCCGAGGCGATGGGCGCGCCGCTCGATGGCGGAGGCCCGGGATCGCTCGCGGAAGCGATCTTCATGGGCCTCGCCACCGACACCGGATGGTTCCGGTTTCCCTCGGCCGGGGCCGCGCAGTTCTCGCTGGCATCGCGCCTGCTCGATGCCGGGGTCGACAAGAACCGCCTCTACGCGCTGCTCGAACAGCAGGGCCGACCGGAGCGTCTGGAGATGCTCGGTCGTGGCCTGTCCTCGATGCGACTGGTTCCGTGGGGCGGGGATGATCGGCGGCGCGTCGCGGTGATGCATCTCGATCCGGAGGACTTCGAGGCCACCGGGGCGTCTTCGACCGACGTTTCGGGCCTGGTCAACGAGCCGCTGTCGCTCGCCGGAGTGGTCGCGTCGGTGATGCTCTCGGAGCCCGAGCGAGGGCTCGTCCGGATGAGCTTCCGATCGGCGGGCGCTGCGGCGGTCGAGCCCGGGTCGGCCGCCTGCGACGGCGCCGCGATCGACGTCAACGAACTCGCGGCGAGATTCGGAGGTGGCGGACACGTCGCCGCGGCGGGGGCGAGGATCGAGGCGTCGATGGCCGAGGCGGTGGCTCGAGTGGTCGCCGAACTCGATCGCGGCGCAGTCGATTCCTGAACGCCCGCCGTCGACGACGCGGGATTCGCTCGGTCGTTCAGCCCGCCTCGGTCTCGCCGCCGGAGGGCGAGGAGGTCTCGGACTCCTCCGCTGGTGCGGCGTCCGCCTCGGAAGGGGTCGCGTCGGCGACGGCGTAGGTGTAGCCGAGTTCCTCGATCGCCTGCTCGAGCGCCGGGGTGATCGACTCGTCGCTGACGGCGATGTCCGCGCGACTGTTCTCGTAGGAGACTTCGCAGGCGACGACGCCGCTCAGGCCGGCGAGCTTCTCCTGCAGCCCCGCGGCGCATCCGCCGCAGTGCATGCCCTCGACCCGGTAGCTGACGGGCGTCGCGGCGGCGAGTTCCTCGGCGGTCGGCGCCGGTCGCGTGGCCACGGTGGTCTCGGCGGGGTCGGTCGTCGACCCGCCGCCGTCGCAGGCGGCGATGATCGCGATGGTTCCGGCAAGCAACGTCGCGGCGAGGGGGCGGTTCATCGTGGCGGACTCCGTGGGGCGGGAGGGACGTCTTGTCCCCGGCGTTCGTCGGATGGTAGACCGATCGCGGACCGCTGGCTCGACCGTGAGGGCGTCAACCTCGCAGCAGTCTGGCCCGGCGGAACGTCCCGCCGAGCACCGGATCCGGATCGCTCTGCAGCCAGTCGCCGAGCAGGCCGGCGTAGACCGAGCGGAAGTCGATGCCGTACTTCAGATCGCCTCGGTCGAGGTCGGTCAGCGAGGGGTGGTTGCCGATCACGCCCGGTCGGATCCGCGTGCCCATCAGGAACATCGGTGCTGCGGCGCCGTGGTCGGTGCCGCCCGAGGCGTTCTGGGCCACCCGGCGCCCGAACTCGCTGAAGACCATCGTGACCACGCGATCCTGGTTGCCCTGGGCCGCGAGGTCCCGCTGGAACGCCTGCAACGACTGCCCGACCTGACGAAGAAGGTTCGCGTGGGAGCGTTCCTGTCCGGCATGGGTGTCGAAGCCGCCGAGCGTGACGTAGTAGACGCGGGTCTTGAGGCCGTCGCGGATCATCGCTCCGACCACCTGCAGCTGCCGTGCGAGATTGCCCTGGGGGTAGCGGACCAGCGGATCCCGGCCGACCGCGGCGCGGATCCGGTCCGAGGAGACCTGAGCGTCGAGCGCGGTCCGGGTCAGGAACGCGAGCTGACTGTCGCCATCGGTCTCGAGGGCTCCGGCGCGACTGACCTGCTGGTACCGCTTCGCAAGCAGCGGGTGCAGATCCTCCCCGGCCCAGCGGAACAGCTCCTCCGTCTCGAAGGTGACCGGCGAGGCGTGTTCGCCCAGCATCGCCAACGGGGCCTCTCGTCCGATCGCGACGCCCGCCTCGGGCTCCGGACGGCCGGAGCAGGCGTTGTCGAAGTAGCGGCCGAGCCAGCCGCCGCGGCCATGTCCCTCGGTGCGGGCGGTGTGCCAGATGTCCATCGACGCGAAGTGGCTTCGGTTGGGGTTGGGATATCCCACACCCTGCAGGATCGACAGCTCGCCGCGCTCGTGCAGTTCGTGCAGCGGCGCGAGCGCGGGATTGAGGCCGAGACCGTCGGTGCCGGAGAGGGGCAGCGCCCCGTCGGCGCCGCCGGGAGCAGGAATCGCCAGGCGAGGCCGAGCCCGGTAGTACTCGTCCGCGCCGAAGGGCACCACCGTGTTCAGCCCGTCGTTGCCGCCACCCAACTGCACGACCACGAGCACGCGGTCCTCGTCGATTCCCGGCCGCGCCGAGACCAGAGAGTCCTCCGGCAGCATCGCGGCGTCGGCGGAGCGCTGCACGAACCACGGCACCGTCGCCGACATCGACGCGAGCGCGACGCCCTGCCGCACGAAGCGTCGCCGCGAGTAGGGGAGGGCCTCGCGGCGAGGATCGGGGGTGCTGTCGTCGTGGCCCATGGGAAACTCCTTGGGGAGGGGTGGGTCGGTCGTGCGGTCAGGCGAGTTGGTACTCGGGCATCGCGGTGACGAGGCAGATCAGAGCGAGACTGCGGTCTCGGTCGAGGCGATCGCCGACGTCGGCAAGAAGGCCGTCGAGGGCCTCGACTCGTTGCGGGTGCGGTTCGCCGCCGAGGCAGAACCGAAGCAGGCGCTCCGCTGCGGAGCGCACCGCGGAGGCGTCGGCGAGGCCGTTGGAATCGGCCAGCGACTCGACCAGCGGCATGGGATCGAACTCGGTGTCGTCCGCGGCGATCGAGAGGCCCGACGGACTTCGGCCGGTCACGAGGTAGACCAGCAGATTCTGGCGGACGAAGAGGGTGCTGGTGTTGATCCAGGTCCTGCCGCCCGGCCAGCCCTCGACCGTGGGCGGCTGGAAGAGGGTCTGACCCATCATGTCGGCGGCGGAGAGCAGCACCGAGAGCGGGCGGACCGGCAGGCCGAGGGTGCGGATCGAGGAGACGATCAGCTCGATGGGACTCTTGACGACGGTGTTGGCGTTGGCGGGATCGTGGAAGTGGCGGCTTCTGAAGAGCCTGCCCAGGACCGGCCGCAGTTCGTAGCGGTGCCGCCGAAGCAGGGTCGCCATCTCGGCGACGGCGGCGCGGGCCTCGGGGGTGGCGCCCTCGAGTCCGCCGGGCAGGTCGTTCACGAAGTGCCGGTAGAGCTTGAGGGCGATGAACTCGCTGCAGGACCTCTGCGAGAGCAGCAGATCGACGAGGCCGGCGCCGTCGAACGTGCCGGAGCGTCCGAGGATCGTCTTCGCGCCGGGATCGTGCACCCGGGAGGCGAACCGGAACTCGTTGTCGAGCACGGTGTGCCCGGTCAGGGCACGAGCCGCCTCCTTGATGTCGCGTTCGGTGTAGCCGCGTCCCTCGCCGAGCGTGAAGAGCTCCATGAGTTCGCGGGCGAGGTTCTCGTTGGGCGAGCGACGGATGTTGCGGTCGTTGTTCAGGTACTTGAGCATCGCCGGATCGCGGACGATCCCATGGGCGAGTTCGGCGAAGCTGCCGGCGGCGTTGGCGCGAAGGAACTGGTTCTGCCGGAACAGCAGCCAGCTGTCGCGGATCTCGCGGTACCCGGTGGCGAAGTGACCGTGCCAGAAGAGGGTCAGGCGCTCCTGCAGCGGTCGGCCGGTCTCGAGCATTCGGGCCAGCCACCACTTGCGAAGTTCGTCGAACTGCTGCCGATCCTCGCGATCGCGCTGCTGGCGCTGCTGCTGGAGCTGATCGAGAAGGACCTGGTCCTCGGTGCGGCGGGCCTCCTGGGCGAGGCGTCGTTCGTCGTCGGTGGGGAGCCGGCGGATGTCGCGGTCGAAGGTGTCGGCCTCCACCACCGGATCGGGCACCGAGTCCCATTCGACGAGGTAGTCCACCGCGTCGTCGAGGCCGAGATCGGCGATCGCCCGGACCTGTTCGGGCGTGCCGCCGAACCCCGCCCGCGCCAGAAGGTGTCGAGCCCGGTCGAAGTCGAAGGCTCTTTCGGGCAGCGGGCGAAGGACCTGGTCGCGGGGCATGTGCGATTCCTCGAATGACGCGGCGGGGAACGCCGACGAAGGCGCCGACGGTTCGCACGCTCGGGTCGCCGACTCGGTTCGAGCCGGCGCATCGTGCGCTCGCCGCGCGGCCGCCCGAGAAACGTCACCGCCCCAAGAGTATTTCGGATCGGCATCGAAACCACCTTGGGGTTGCGACAACTCCGGTGGCGGGTCCGCTCAGCGAGGGCCGCGAGGCGATCGCTGCGGCAGGGCGACCGCCACCACCGCCGCGGCCAGCACCGCCGCGGCACCGCCAGCGGTCCATGCGAAGGCCCTGTCGGAGATCCCGATCTCCATGAGCGGCAGGCCGACGAGAGCCGCACCTCCCACGAGCCACCAGGCGACGGCGTCCGGCGATCGCCCCCGAGCGACCATCGCGACCATGACGTACGCGGGGAAGACCAGGCCGTACCAGCCGAGCATCCGGAGGTAGTTCGCCTCGTCGGCCAGAAGCGGCGTGCCCAGCAGGACGCCGGCGCATCCGGCCGCGACGATCGTCAGGGCCGCCGTGGACGACCCGCCACGGCGGCGCCGCAGCGTGCGTGCGATCTCGCGGGCGTGGGCGCCGCTGGTGAACCCCAACTGCACCCAGAGCTGTGCCAGCAGCAGTGGAAGCAGCGTCAAGCCGATGCCTCCGGCCGCGAACGCCGCCGGATCGGCCAGCAGCGCCACCAGCACGATGAGCGTCCCGAACGCGATGCCGAAGATCGCGAACGTCGCGCGTCGCGGGCCGCGTCGCAGCGCTCGATGGAACGTCAGGTCGAGGTATGGACACAGCAGAAAGCCCAGCACCAGCGACGGCAGCAGCCACCAGACCTCGATCGCGGCGAGTTCCGGCGCGAACGCCGCCACATCGAGATCGGCGGCGGGTGGGTGGACTCGCCATGCCCAGACGAGCGCGATCGCCGAGAACACCCAGGCCCCGGCGGCGATCCACGCGATGACGCGATCGCGGGTCGCCGCTACGGCGAGTCCCACCAGCACCACCGCGAGCATGCCGAGTCCGGCGCCCGCCCATCCGCCTGCGGCCGGACCGAGCGCCACCCTCCCGGTCCAGCCGGCCAGCAGCAGCTGATAGGCGATGGTGACGGCGCCGAAGGCGACCATGGCCCCCCGGTGGTTTCGCACGAGTCGACGACTTCGGCGTCGGTCGAGCACGAATCCGAACGCGGCGCAGCCGATGACGTTCGGAATCGCGAATGCCGCGAAGCCGGGCCACCCCATCAGGCGTCTCAGGACCACGGGCAGGAAGAGTCCGATGCACCACGCCCAGCTCGACGCGGCGAACAGTCCCCAGAGGATCGCGGCGCCGCCGCTTCGCGAGGCCGCGCGGTCTCTCATCGCCAGGTCACCGCCGATCCGACTTCGACGTGGCCTCGTCGTCCGAATGGGATCGGCCACGGGCCTTCTCGAGCGGCACGCAGTGGAAGGTGATGGTGCACTCGCCGACCTTGGGCTCCTTGCCGCGGCGCCGCAGGGTCTGGCGGATCTCCATCTCGAGGGTCACGTTGAACGCCTCGCCGGAGGCGACCCGTTCGGTGACGTCCTCGCTGCGAAGCACCCGATACGCCGCGGGCCCGAGGCACGGCCGGCGAAACCGGTAGTTCATCTCCTTGCAGACCACCATGTACTCCGGTCCGCAGCGGGCGAAGAGGTACATCCCCGCGGCCACCTCGCAGTTGCCCAGAAGGGCCGCCCCGGCCATCGCGTTGTACCAGTTGCGATTGATCCGCCGAAACGGAAGCACCGCGGTGAAGGTGTCCGCGTCGACCTTGCGCAAGCTGATGCCCGAGCGGAAGGCGTAGGGCAGCCAGACCAGCGAGCAGACCTTGTGCCAGAAGTCGTTCTTGACGCTGAGCCGGCCCACGAAGTTCTCGAACCGCTGCATCAGCGATCGCTTCCGCGGTGCGGGGGCGGCGGTCTGGGTTTCGATGGGCAGGGAACTCACGGCGGTCGTCGGCCTCGAAGGGGCGTCCTCATCGTACGGCGGCGGCGTTGGCCGATCCAATCCCGCGTCGGCTCCCGCGTCGGCTCCCGCGTCGGTCGCGTCTCGCCCCGATGTCGCTCCGATTCCGCGGGGAACTCGTCGAGGACGTCCATTCGCTCGATGCCCACGCGGCGTCACGCCGCGCACCGGTAGCATCGGCGGTTCGCCATCCGTCGAACGAACCTTGGGAGTCCTCTCGTGAGCCGATCGCCACTTCGCCTGTCGCGTCCGTTGTCGGTGTGCAGTTGGAGCCTGCGACCGGGGAGTCCCTCCGAACTCGCCGATGCGGTGGCCGCAGTCGGCCTCGAAGCGGTGCAACTCGATCTGGTGCCGCTTCTCGAGGAGCCCGGCTGGGCGGACGCCGCCGCCGTGCTGGCCGATCGCGGGGTCGCGCTCGCGAGCGGGATGGTTCGCCTCGACGGCGAGGACTACTCGACGCTCGAGTCGATCGCCCGCACTGGCGGGCTTCGGCCCGACGAGACCTGGCCCGAGAACTTCACCCGCTGCCGCAGGGGCGCCGAACTCGCCGCCGCGCTCGGCCTCGATCTGGTCACCTTCCATGCGGGGTTCATTCCCGAAGGCGGCGCCGAACGGGAACGCCTGCTCGATCGCCTGCGCCAGGTCGCCGACGTGTTCGCAGACGCCGGGGTCGCGATCGCCCTCGAGACCGGGCAGGAGACCGCCGACACGCTCGTCGAGGCGCTCGAGGCCCTCGAACGGCCCGAGGTCGGCGTCAACTTCGATCCGGCCAACATGATCCTCTACGGCATGGGCGATCCGGTGGCGGCGCTGCGAACCCTGGCCCCGCGGGTCCACCAGTTGCATGCCAAGGACGCGCTGCCCACCGAGACGCCCGGCACCTGGGGACGCGAGGTGCCCGTCGGCGACGGCGCCGTCGACTGGGCCGGCCTCCTCGAGGCCGCGGCAATGGTTCCCCAGTTGCGGATCGCCATCGAACGCGAGGCGGGGGACCGTCGCATCGCCGAGATCTCCCAGGCCCGCGAGCGCCTGCAGGAGTGGGGCGTCGTCGCCTGATCCGGGACCGATTCGGGACGAGTTCCTACGATCGTGGCATGCCCACCTACCGCTACGTCTTCGTGCGTCCCGACGGCAGCGACGGCGACGCCTTCGAGTGGTTCCAGAAGATGAGCGACCCGGCGCTCGAGACCCATCCCGAGAACGGCAAGCCGGTCCG
>Ga0075475_10000110_pt1 | contig 31254 bp, 27 predicted proteins | sample DEB08_DNA_10_FD_76342 | JGI IMG/M metagenome (GOLD analysis project Ga0075475, IMG submission 76342) | Aqueous microbial communities from the Delaware River and Bay under freshwater to marine salinity gradient to study organic matter... | ecosystem: Environmental > Aquatic > Marine > Coastal ... | reverse complement strand
TGTATTAAATAAAGGATTACGAGGAGTAAACATTTTTTTAAAAGCCTCGTAGTGAATCCCGATACCTGACTGCTCAAGTAAGAAAAATACATTAGTAGCAGTCTTATTGTAAAAGTCAAAGCCGGATGGAATCTCAAATTCTATTACATGCTTGACTTGATCGTATACTTTCTCACAAGATTCATAAAGTTTACTGATAGGTATCAGCTGATTTATGTTGGGAAAGTCTCTAAATTTATTATAAAAGTGATTTAAAGTATTATTTTCTCTAGAATACTCTAATCTATCGTATTTTACCATAGAGTAAAGTAACGATAAATCTATAGCTTCCTGTAGATTAAAGTGATAGAGAAGGTCTTTCTTGTTGACTGTATATAGTTTACTAGCAGATAGTAGAATACCGTAGACACGTTCTTTAGGTACATTTAATCCTTCATCGTGATTGATAGGAATAATGAATCCGTGTTTAGAGTTTATAGGTCTAATGTAAACCGCAATAGTTGAGGAAAGTTTAGGATGGTATAAATCGTTAGATGATACTACATCTACGTATAACCCTAATTTTGCTAATCGTTCTAGATTTTTTAGTTTGCTATCTTGCTCTACTATATAAAACACTTATATAACCTTTTATGTAATATAAGATAATTTTACTTACGAACAAACTGTCCTGGGTTTTTTAATATTTGTTCTCCAATTCCTGGTAAAATCGCTTCAGCTTGATTAATAACGTCTTGATTTTTAGCTTTTGTTCCAGGGTATAAGTAGCCGTTAATAATTTGATCTTCAGGTTCTCCAGAAATATACCATTCTATTTTTAATACTCTTCTGTACAGCTTACTTTCTTTTTTTAGTTCTTTATATCTCTCTGTGGTTACTTCTATAATTTTATTCGTTCTAGAATCTTTACAGAAATAACGAGCAAGTTTACCCTTTTGGTAATCTATCAGTGAAGGTTCAACTTTTTGAGAAATAAATCTAGTATCATATTTACCGCTTTCTGAAATATCAGATGGAGGAATATATTCTAAAGGTTCGGCATTTTTAGTTACTTTATCCCCCTTAGTAAATCTGCCAAGATAGTCCTGAATAAACTTTCCTGCATACCTTAATCCAGTCTTAGGATCAATTAAAGATCCTCCTAGCTCTTTAAGCTTTTCTTTAGCTGCTTGTTTATGTTTTGGTAAATACGGCATTATACGTTGTATTTAGGTACTAATCCTCGTCTAGATTCTGCTAAAGCGTTATTTATATTAGTCTGTGCTTCTGTTCCAGGTCCCCAGGATATGTGGAAATGTTTACCAGAAGCGAATTTAGTTGGGTTAGCATATTCATTAATATAGCGAAAATTTGGATAATTTCCAGCTGCAAATCCTTTTAATATTTTTTCAACGTTACTTACATCTTTTGGAGCAGATGGGGAAATAACAAAATCTAAACCTGTTCCTCTTTTATGTCTACTGTTGGAAGGAAGCTGTTGATGGTATTTATCGTTACCCCCTGTAAAAGTAACTTCTAGATTTGGATAAAGTTGCTTTATTTTTCTCGCAACTGCTCTTCCCATTTTCAGGGTATCGGTAGTAATATCTCCTCCATTAGAAAGTTCGTTTCCTTTTTCTGAGTAACCTAATAATTGTAGAGTTGCTCTGAGGTCATTTGCATTTGGGGTTATTAGTACTTCAGTTCCTACGTCCTCTACCTGATCAATTATAGGAGCTTGTGAAGGTTGCCTACTTCTTGAAGTATTATTAAAATCATCCTTACTTTTTTTAGAGGGATTTCTATCTGGGTAAAATTGAGTTTTAACTAGAGTAGTCCATTTATTTTTATTTACTTTATGTTCAACTCCAGTAACTATATATGCCCAATTATCGTACTTGCTAGGGAGGAGGCCTTTATTTATCTTAAATGTGGTTCCTATTAAAAAGCCCTGTATTCCGTCTATTTCAAAAGAAAGCTCTACTGGGACAGTACCTTGGACAGAATTACCGGAACTAACAGTGTTTGTTCTTTTTAATTTTTGCATGTCAGCATATATTTCTGAGCGTAGGCTCTCTATATCCTCAGCAATATATTTCTGGTTTACAAAAATGTTATCTACCGTCCCGAAACCGTCGTTCCATTTCCAGAAGAAGTTATATAGTTTTTTAAGATATTTAGCTTGAGCTTTTGCTGTATCGTCGTCTGAGGTTTTATCATCAGTTCCTTTGAACTCTAAATGCCTATCTATAGCTCCTCTATTCCATTCCATCATTGCTGCTAAATTTTCTTTAGCATTACCAGAATTACCTTGAGCCGCTATAGCAACTTGAGAAGCAATGTTACTAGATATAGTACTAGAAATATTAATATTAGTAACAACAGATTCAAGTCCCGACATATTAATAACGGGTAAGCTACCAGGAACGGTGTGCATTCTATCTACTAACTGATACTTCTGGTAGTAGTAGTTGTAATATAGGTCTAAATTATTTACCTCTCCTAATGCTGCTTGAACATTACTTAGTACTTCTTTTACCACATTGTACATTCCAATAGTTTCATCTTGAGCACCTGTGACAACACTGTCAATTGCTTTTTCTATAGCATATGTACTAACAAATACATTCAATACATCGTCTAATCCTCCATCTGTACTTTTGGCATAACTTTCCATTTTTTTAGATAGAGACTTTAAAGTGCACCTTTTATATACTTCTCCAGCATCTCTTACATCAGTAAGTCCTATAGATTGAAAAATATTAGTAGGAGCTGATTTACCGTTTAAATCTCCGGTTTTGCCTGTGGGCAGCGCAGGAGGAAAAGCTACTATGGGGTCTGCTGATATATGATCAGGAAAGGTTACAAATTTATTTCCATAACTTAGATCAAAAAGTATAAAATCTGGATCATCTTTTGCAGGATTTTTTTTAGGGTCTCTCCATGAGTTCAATTTATTTACTAACATGAGAAAATCTTTCATAGTAATATAATGAAGAGGAAAAGTTTCATCAAATTGATCTCCTAGGTAATGACCTTCTATATCTGTATTGTAGCTAAATACTTCAAAGTCATCTAAGTATTGAGCAACTTTATTTTGTTTTCTATCTTGTAGATGCTCTTTACCGTTAAACTGACCATTTTTCTTTCCCATTCTTAGGTAATGAAAAATATAATGATATATACTTTTAAATTTTCTGTTCTCTTCCTCTCCCTCATCATCGTCTTCGTTAGTTTTATCCGAGGTTAATGGTGGTTTAAGGCCTTCTAGTATCGCACCAGAGGATACTATTTTAACAGTACAGTCGTACGAACCATCTTTTTGAAAATCGAAAGAAAAATTAGTTATAAATCCAAACAATGCATCGTAATTTCCTTGATGAGCTTCTTTAACATTATTTATAGAGAGATTTAAAATTTCAAATCCTTGTTTAGTAAAATATCCGTTATCTGGTACTGTTATAGTATCGATGCCAGTTCTAAGTATATTTCCGTCATTATCGATAAATACGGTGTGGCCCCAATCTAAGAGAGCGGTATAACCTGGTCTGAAATATAGTAATTCACACTTTTCTAAGTCTTCTACTGAGAATACTTTAAAGTTTACAACAGCTTCGGTTAATGTACCAAAAGTACCTTTCGATTTAATAGTAGCACCTGTAATTCCAGGCATTGGACGATACCCTAACCCGTATTCACCGTTAAAATTACTGTAAGCGTATTTAGTGTTTATTTCATTAGGGGTTCTATTCACACCAGATCTTGCCTGTAGTTGATTAGCTTCTAAGGTTCCTCCAGCAAGTTGAAAGTTTTCTGCATCTCTAGGATTAGCTGTTATAGTACCTCTACTTTCTAGATCTATCAATAATGTGTCAAGGTCAACACTGTCGTCTATTTTATTAACGCTAGATCTAAGTCTTATCCAAGGAGTATTCGATGATAGCTGGTAAGCTTTGCGAGAATTTTCTCCCTGCTTACTAACTACTCCTTGTCTCTTTTCTAATTGTTTAATAATATCAGGAGAGACTCTTGAACCAATTCCATCTTTAGCCATTACCTGTTTGCGTTAAGAGTTTCGTAATCTTCTACTATCTTTTGTATATCAGCAGGGATTCTCAACTGTATTCCAGGTTCTACTAGTAATCCGTCTTTTTTAGAATTATTGGCTATGGCAATAACCCACCATAGGTTACTGTTTCCGTAAAACTGTTGTGCTAGAATATCGTATCGATCTCCTACTGTTGTTATAACATAAGTATCTTCTTCCCCATATGGTACATCGGGGTATATAGAATTTCTATAGTATCTTTTACCGAGACTATTTTTTAATTTTTCACTATTTTTATATCTAACGGCCATATACTAAGTTATAATCTAATAAGGCTTGATATCTTGCTTCTTTTTGAGCTACATATGATGTAGGGCCGGTTGCGGAACCTTCTCCTACACCTGGTTTACCGCCTACTTCATATGTATAAGTTGCGTAAAATTCAGGGAAACCTGAAGGACTTTTACCTTCGCCAGAGTCTACTAATGTGTATTTTTTCTTAAATCCTGCGCCTTTCTGGGTATTATTATTGATGGTTTTTGTCTTATCTAGGTTAGTACCTGCTTGAAGTCCGTCAATTCCCTGCGTTGTAGGCTGTACAGTACTTGATTTTACTGTTGGAACTTCTATTTTAAGAGCATCAGGTGCTTTTACCGGAGCTGTAAGAGCAGGAACTGGTGTTACTGTCTTTACTGGTTCTGGTTTAGGTATTTTTGGAATTTCTGCTTCTGGTCGAGTCGAAGTAGTTACCGGGCCTCTTGTTGTAGTATTTAACCTTTCAACTTTTTCTCTCTTAGCACCGTATTGTGCACCAAAGTACGATTCATTTTTATTTTCAAGATCAATATCATTTTTAACTTCGAAACTGTGTATAGGAGTAAATGATACGCTGACATTTAAGATTGTCGGAACTTTTGGTAAATTCTCATTAAATAAATCTATCTCCCAAGGATATCCTTTCTCCCAACTTAAATCTACTTTAGAAATAAAGCCATCTTGTCTATCTAAATACTCACCTATACTTAAAGTAGTTAAAGTACCTCTCATAAAGTTTCCTGCCTTACTGTATGTAGGAGCGGTAGAAGCAACTAAATGATTAAGTTTTTTGTAGAGCGGTAACAACTCTTCTTTAGTAAAAGCAGCTACTTTAAAATTAAACGATACATTACGTTTAAATCCTTGATAAGTATGAAATTCTTCTGCTCTACCTATATACTGTGTACCGGTCCAATCTCCTGAGTAATTATCAGATAAATCATCTAAAAATGCTCTAAAGAAGAGAAATTTCTGACCATCAGGTGTAAGTGTATTAAAAGCAAATGGTATAATATCCCCATTATAGTACTGCCAAGTAGCGTCTTCTGCGACTGCTGCTGCAGAAGTGTTTCCAACCTCAATAACATCCGAAACATTAATAAAATCTGGTGCTCCTTTTTGGCCCATTTTGAGTCTTACTTCAACATTATCCGTAGTATAGTCTGGTAATAAATCTGTAGAAGTAGTTGAAGTGTACCCGTTACTATCAGGGCCTATTGATTCTGTTTTACCGTGTACACCAGCGTTAACCCCCCACTTACGTACTTTTCTAAAGTCTATAAGTTTAGTTATCCTTTTACTGTTTGTGTTACCAGATGATACGGTCCCGCCTAGTTCCGTTTTAAGTTCTTCAGATTCAGGAATACCTGGTTGATCTTGAAGGTACATTTTTAACTGGGAAGGATTATTAGGATCGTAGTCTCTTTCAATTACTCCTGTTATTCCTCCTTCATCGTCAACGAATGTTTTAAACTCTCCTTCGGCGTAGCCATCAGGACCAATCTGTGGCATTATACGTCCGGTAGTAGAAGGTCCTCTAGGATTAGAACCAGCAGATAAACCTGAAGCTTTTACATTTTCATCAGCTTCTAATTTTCCTAAATTAGGAATCTGTCTTTCATTGTATTCTGAACCTCTTGTAGTTACTGTCTGGTCACTCAGCTGCTCCGTTCTAATTCCTACCGATTCAGTACCTAGGGTAAACTCAGGACGAAGAGGTTTACTAACTCCATCAACGTTTATAGTCTGTGTTGATTCTTTTTTAGGCAAAAAATCTGGCGAAGAAGGTGTATACCCTCTTCCTCCATCATTATCAGAGGTAACTTTAGTAGATCCTCCTTTAATAGAGTTTCTACCATCTACATCATTTTGACTATTAGATAAATGGGCAGAAGGGTTTTCAGGGCCTTTTAGTTGAGATTGAATACTATCATAAGGTACTGAATCATCTCTTTTCTCTGTTCTGAATCCTTCCTGACCTAAATTAAGGGGATTAGTTTTAAATATACTTCCTAAGTTAGAGGGAATACCTTTTTTAGTCTCTTCTTGTTTTTTTGTAAAGATACCTTTAATAAAAGAAAAAGCCTGTTTAAGGTCATCTCTTAAATAAGGTATTTTTATTTCATCAAACCCTTCTGTGGAATCGTACCTACTGTTACGGTTTACAAGTTTTGACTCGGTTAATGGTGCGTAACCTTCTTGACCTTCGTTGTCAGGTATTAATGTGTCCCCTCTCAACGCTCCTTTTGCTCCATCTAGTCCTCCTCCTATACCTAAATTTTTAAGTAAAAATTCTCCAAGTACTGATTGAGTTCCTCCTCCGCTTTTTAAATACTGGTCTCCATTAAACCCGTATATAAAATGAGTTCCAGTCCCTGATACAGGTACTTGAGCTAAAGTAGATGCAATCACTTTAGGTACGTCCAAAAGGTTTTTAACACCGTTTGGTTGAGAAAGTTTTAATAGCCCTAGGTTTTGTGCAAACTTTTGTCCAGGTTTACTAACAAGCATTTTAGAGATACGTTGAGTATCATCTAATCTTGCTCTAATAATACCAGAAGCTTTTGGGGGATTTGGGTCTACTTTTAATTCTCCATCTGCTAAGTAATGATCTGGTACTCTCTTAGTTACATACGGATCCTCCCCTAATGTCTCTCCTGTTGTTTCTGAGACTAAGGTGTACTTCAGAGACTTTAAATCAGTTCTCTGAGTTATTAAAGGTTGGCCGTATTCTCCTGGCATCTATTACCCGTTAAAGGTTGCTCCTGTTTCAGGGTGTTTGTAGGCATGATCTGGTCTTTTTCCGTCATAATCGTGAATAGAGTGATCAGCTTTCATAATAGTAGGATTTAACTCTTGTGCATGAAGCTGTGATGTAGGAAGAGCTCCGTCTCTCAGCGGAGGTGTATTTCCTTTTAATCCAAGATTTGAACCCTGCAATTGGTTTTTTAATATTCCGTGATCCATAATAATAAAAGTTTATTTATAAATAGTTTAGCTTAAAGTTGTTGATTCAATAACCGTTCTTTTTGTAATATCATCACTATCTAGGTATACTCTAACATTTGCTCCTGATCTAACAGCAGCGATAAGTTCATCTAGTTTAGCACCCATATTATCTTCTTTGTCACCTCCTTTTTCTCCAGTTATACCTTGAATTAAGGAGGTTATTGCTCCAGTTGCCGCTACTGCTGGTGCAGCAAGTGCAGTACTGGAAATAAGGTCTTTTACTTCGTCTAGTTTAGAAGTTTCTAATGATTGTAGTGCCTCAGATAATTTAGCAACTCCTTCAGCCATTGCTTTGATTCCAGATCCGGCATTCATCAAGCCAGGTCCCATTAAAGCTATTGCTCCTAACATTCCTATTGCTGGTAATGAAGTAAATATAGAAGCTGTTAAGATTCCTAACCCTCCTGCTAAAGATATCATTCCAGCACCCATTATCACCATTGCTGCAGCTTTTTCTAAAGTAATTTTATCTAACATGGTGTTTAGAACACCTCCTACAGCGGTAATAATAGTTGCAATACCTTCAAAAGCACTTTTAATTGCATATCCAAATGCAGCTATAGCAGGTGATGCCATTAATAAGGTTGCTCCTATTGCAAGTAGAATAGGTATAGCGGGTGCAGCTGCTGCTCCAAATGCACCTAAACCTGCACCAAAAGCGGCTAAACCGCCACCAGCCGCTGCTCCTGTTGAAGCTACTGCAGTTTGGGTACCTGCTAACGTAGCGTTAACTCCGGCTTGAGTAGCTCTTGCTGCGGTTTGTGCAGCTGTAGCTCCTACATTAGCCCATCTTGCAACAGTATCTGCAACCATTCTAGCTTTTTCTGCTACCCAGTATGCGGCAGACTTAATCATTGTACCTATTTGAAAGTTCTTAACAGCATTCCAAGCAGATTGAGCTGCTGTGTTTGCAGATGTAGCTACTGTTGACGCAATAACTGCTACTCTTTCTTTTATGTAGCCGAGTATAGCTATATTTTGTATTCTGTTGCTAATACTTTTTAATACATTTCCTACCTTTTTAATAGCGTTCCAGGCTGTTTGGGCAGCTATACTAGCGTATGTAGCAGCTGTTGAACCTAATAAAGCTGCTTTTTCTTTAAGAAACCCTAGTATAGAAAAGTTTTGTAGTTTGTTACTTATTAGTCTAATTGCATTGCTAATCTTTTGACCAGCCATTCGCATTTTATCAGCAATATAGGTTCCTACAATTGCTGCTTTTTCTTTAATAGCTCTCCAAATACTACCGTCTAAAAGCTTATTGTATACAGCACGTATTTTATTCCCGGCATTCATTACTGCATTTCGCATTTTCATACCTATAATCTGTGCCTTAGTAATCTGTGTGGCGTCTTTTGCTGCCTTACCGGCAAATCCTGCTAGAATCTGCCTATCTGTATGTCCAGCAGCTTTTGCAGCGTTAAATGCGGTAATTTGAGCAGTTAATGCTGCCATATTTTTTATACCGCTTACTATACCCGAAGTAAAGCTTACGAACTTAGCAGCGGCAATTCCAAGTATTGCAGCTTTTAGAGCAAATGCAACAGGTTTTAATTGTAAAAACTTACCGACAAGTTGAGCTACATACCCTACTACACCGGCAATGGGAGCTATAATAGAAGTAAATGTATCTACTATAGGAACTAACGCTTCTAGTATAGGAGTAAAGGCCTGTGCAAGCTTACCTAGTAGCATTTGTATTTTTTCCTGAATAGCTATTCTTTTCATCTCTTCAGCATTAACCCCTGCAGCTTTAGCAGCCTGTTCTGCAGTCATTCCTGCTTCTAATGCTCTTTGGTAAGCTATTTTACCTAATTGGTCTCTAGTTAAACCTAAAGCTTTAGCTTGTGCTTCTTGTTGAATTCGGTTCATTTTGCCGAATTGAACTAGATCGGCAGAGTTCTTAAATATCTCTCTTCCTACTCCTGCTAAATCATTATTAAGAGCTAACTCTCTTGCTTTAGAGAGATTTAATTGTCTTCCAGTTAAAAGCTGAGCTTCTAATTCAGCTTCTATAGATGATTCAAAATTTAGTAAACTACTAGCTACACTATCGAGTTCAGATATTGACATACCTAATCTTCTAGCTGCAGCAGCAGCTTTGGCTATTTGTCCAGGCATACCAGCAAAAGACGCTTTAATACCATCTGCTGCTGTGGCTACATCTCTTAGCACCTGTCCTTGAGAAACAGCTGATCTATTAGCTTTATTAAAAGCAGAAGTTTGATCAACTATAGCATTTGTAGTCGCATCAATATTCTTTCCAGTTGTCTGGGCAATCATTGCAAGACCTCCTGCTTCATTAGCAGCAAGTCCCATAGTATTTTTAAGTTCAGCAGCTCCGGCTATAACATCTGGTGTAAAGATGTTCTGAGCATTCATACCAGTCTGTTTGGTAAGCTCTGCTGTAGTTTCTAAAAACTGTACTGTTGTGGCAAGTCTAGTATTTAGCCCTTGAGTAAATACAGCGTTTTGGCCTGTGAGCTGGACAGTCTCTGTAGCTGCTTTGTTAACATCTAAAAATGCCTGTGCTATTGCTACTCCTGCCCCTTCAAGACTAAATATTGCTTTACTAAATCCTGAAAAAAGGATATTTAAACCCTTAGAAATAATCTGTAATCTACTAAAATGTTCGACTCCTTCTTCGGTAGCACGAGACATGTTCCTCATTTGTTGGGCAGCACGTTCCATAGCAGTATGGAAAATACCAGAACGCATTCCTAATCTCTCCATAAGAGCTCCTGTACCTTCTACTAAGGCTCCAGTAACTCCCATTCTTTTTTCTATTCTATCTTCTAACTCTAGTCGATATTCAGTCTTTTCTATAATACCTGCAAGACCTGTGTCTTGATCAGCATTATAATCTATAATTGCTTGAAGTTGTCTAAGTTGGGTTTGTTGTGCTCGTGTGGCTTGTTCAAGACCCCCTCTACGGGCAATTGCTGCTTCTAATGCACGAAGTTCTGCTGCTGCCTCTTGAGATGCTAGGCGTAAACTCTGTCTCTGTATTTTAAGAGTCTCTATTTTTGATTCTAGTTGGGATCTACTTAAATCTGTAATTCCCATACTATCGTTGAGTAAATCCCTACCAATATTCTTTACTACTTCAAAAGATCTTCCTACTTTTGCAATAAATTGACCAGTAGATTGAAGTTCTGCTGCATTAGCAGCTAAAATTTGAGTTAAGTCAGAAAAGGGTATAGTAGCTGCAGCTGCTTGTGCTTCAAGAGCATTTACCTCTCTCCGCATACGTTCAAGTTCAACTCTACCTTGCTCAATGTCTCCTGCGGCAGAATTAAAAGAGGCTCGCATTGAATCTATTTCTCTAGTAGATGCACCGAGTTCTCTTAACTTTCTTATAAGTTCATCAAACTGTCTGTTTAAATCGTCTGCCACTTAGGTATGTTTTTATATAAATAGGAAAGGCCCCTATTATTTAGAAGCCTTTGTTGTATAAGAGGGTTGTCTTATTGCAGGTCCTTTAGGCATAGAGGAACTGCCTTTTCCTTTATTAGCCTTTTTTATTTCTTCAGCCTCTTTTTCATAGAATTCATTTATCTTCTGGAAGGTAAAGTTTCTAAGCCAAATTGGCATAAAGTACACCGTATCGTAGTCATATCCACCTTTACCGTGGAATACTATCTCGTGTATTTGAGTGAAAAGACTTGATCTATATGTTTGCGTCAGGCCAAAGAAATGTAACGCCGATAGGTATATCGACACCCTCCTCTGCGCCGTCTGGGTAGAATTTAAGATCTACATCAGGCTGTATATCATTAACGTATTTTCTAAACGCTCTAGAATCTCTTGCCAAAAATTGATTATCTACAAAAGGTCTAACTGCTTTTTCATCTCCGTTAACAGCAGTAATCATATACTTTAATCTAGTAGATAGTTCAGCAGATGAATCTTTATTAATTTTTCTGAGTCCTTCTATTTCTCTTTGAACGTTTTGTTCATCTCCGTGAGTTAGAAGCTTAAAGGTAAGAGTATCACCGGCTGTTGGAGTTACAAACTCAAATTGATTTTTACCTTCTTTTACTTTAGACTTATCAAATGGTTTATTCTGTACAGCAGATAAATCAACATTAACTTTTTCACCAGCATAAGTAAACTCATAGTCTTTACCGTATCCTAAAATACGTGCTGCTACTAAAAGAGCATTTTTATCTCCTACTAGTAAATCACCGTAGTTAATATTTTTATCTACAATAAGAGATTGAAGTAATTTATCAATAACTGTACCTTTTTGAATATAGTTTTGATTTGTTAGAATGTCTTCTTCTTTAGCAGTCATATATTTCATCTCTATTGTTCCGGATTTTAGAGGTGAATCTTCTGCGTAAAGTAAACCTTTTGAGGGAAGTTCTACAATTTCCGTTGGAAATTTCTTTTCTTGTTCCATAAATTTAATTAGTTATAACTAGTTTACATATAAATATACGATAAATCTTTTTTTTATCCAACAAAAAACCCACCAAAAGGTGGGCTTTAAGTACTTGTCGGGTATTACTATTAGTAGTTAAGTACGCAGTAATCCATTGCTACTGAGATGGATAGTTCGGCTACATCTGATGTTGCCCAGTCGAAAGAACCTTGCTCCATTGAAGTAATGAAGGCTCCTTTAATAATCCATTCAGAAACGATATCTCCTACAGGTCCTAATACGTTAAGTACTAGATCTTTTTTGTAGAAGTCTGAATATCCTGCTCTACCTGTTACTGATTCGTAAGATAAACGAGCCCATTCCATTACGGCTTGTGCTCCAGAAGGTGTAATTGGATCATATAATGTCATGTCCATGTTACCCCATTCTCTTTTTCCACGAATCTTTCTATATGTGTTGATGTGATCGAGTTTGACTTCCTCATCCTCGAAGTTTGGAGCTGTTACGTTTTTGATCATAAAGCTAGGAATATTATCGATATACATTACGAATCTATTCTGTACTTTAGGCTCGAAAGCTCTAAACATTATTTCATTTGGATCTAATACTGCCATTGTGTTACTTTATTATAAATATTATAAAATCAAAATTATGCTCCAAATGTTGCTCCTGTTGGCTCAATTGTAAAGTCAAGAACTATAAATTCAACTGTTTTAGCTGGTTGAATGTAAATCTGACCAATCAATTGGTTACGATCAATTACATCTGGTGTGTTGTTAGAATCGTCCATTACCACTCGGTAAGCATAAAGACCTTGTCTTTGTACTACTGATTCTAGATAAGGATTAACCTGTCCTAAGAATGCGTTACGTGTAGTATTTGTATTTTGTTCGAATACTAACGTTCTAGAAACATCTCCAACAAATTTCTTAAGATCGATTAACAATCTACGAACATTTACTCTGTCAAGAGCTGAAGATTTTTTCTGTAATGTTTTTTGTCCAAATACGTTAATACCTGCTCCTGGGAAGGTAGCTATTGGGTTAACGTTAACATCATATAAAGTATCTCTTTGAGATCTTGTAAGTTTTCTTTCTGCTTGAATTACGTCTCCGATTCCACCTCTAGTTAAACCAGCAGGTGCAAACCATGGTGCTGCTGCTCCATCTGTAAATGCATATACTCCAGGAATAACAACTGATGCTGGTATCCATTCGTTCTTACCTGTAGCTGATTGAGTTTGTAACCAAGGCCAGTAAGTTGCTCCATAAGAACTATTTACTGAATCGGCAGCGGCAGCTGCGTTAGCTACACTAGTGCCATAGTTTACTAAATCTACTACTGCAATACAATCTCCTCTTTCTTCTGCAAGAGAGATGATAGAATCAACTTGAGTACCATGAGATGCTCTAGTCAAGCCTGGTACAGATATGATATTAAATACATACTCGTCTTTATTTCCTAAAAGAGAAATTGCATTAGTATAACATCCTCCTGTTAATCCTTGTGATCTAGTAGAGATATCACTAAAGTAGTTATCTCCTCCTACTACGTTAGCACCTGTAGCGCTTTCGAATGAACCAGATTGAGCAATTGGAAGTGAACCGGAAGCAGATGCAACTCTAATAGTACCATCGTTTCCGATATAGTTTAAAGTTTGACGACTTACACTAGCTACTCTAATATACTTAGATCTATTTACATATTCTCCTGTAGAAGAGACAAATGCTGGGTCTTCTGAAGTATTTAATGTTTTAGTCTGGTTACCGATTACTTTTTCAATGTAGTTATCAGTTTCAGGATCTAGAGATAGATTTGTGAATGATTCTAAAACTACTTTGTTTTTTTGGTTATCATCACCTCTACGGACGTTAAGGGTAAATGTTCCTTTTGCGTTACTTACGTTAGCAATTTCCCATCTTAAGTTATCTGCGGTTCCATTTACTAGTGATCCGTCACTATTTTCTGAGCCTGAGCTATTATAAATTGCACCTTTTCCTAATGTCTGTAAGGTAAACGGTGTTGAGCCCCCATCTGAAGAAGCTGAAATATGTGTAGCATCTGCGGCACCAAATGAACCTGTTACAACACGAGTCATTAAGACTGAGTTACCGCCATTACCGAAGTAGGACTTTACTGCAATGGAAGTTAAAAATTCTTGTTTAGTTGAGCCAGAAGTGAAAGTAGTTCCAAAGATTCTACTATACTCCCCGTAAGAAGTTACTAGGGTAGGAGTTTCTACTGGTCCTTTTACTGCTGGTCCAATGATTGCTGCCCCGGCTTCAAGTGCGGCTGGAGCGATAAAAGATATATCGTTCTCTCTTGTTAATACACCTGGGGAGATTAATGTTTCTGCCATGTTATCTAAGTTAAATTATTGAGTACTTTTATAAATATCGTAAATAGAACGAAACCCTATGTAATACCTGTATGTAGGGCATCATATATAAATATAGACTAAAAGGTGTAAAAAAGTTAAGCAGGAATAAATTCTCCTGTGTCGGTGTCTACTGTGCCTTTGCCGTACTTTTCTTCTAATTCTTTAGCAAGTTCTGTTTCTTTTTGTTTTAATTTGTTCAAATATTCAATAGCAGCAGCTTTTCTCTGTTTAAGATTTTCTTCTGCTAATGTAATTTGACCAAATTCCAGTACTATCGCCCTTGCGTTTTCTTTTACTGCAAGTAATGATTTGATCTCTTCTTCGGATAATTTTTGTGTATTCATTTATATATATTTATGTAAATTAAAAGCATCAACTAATGCTGGGAAGAGTTCTTTCCAGTTTTCTCTTCTTACTTTGTCGACTTCTTCTGTGGTTATAAAAAATTCTTCTTTTAAATCAGTTTGTTTAGAATAGTAAAAATTACTTTTAAGTCTATCAAAAAAACTTTTTTCTATTTTACCTTCTATACTATCTATTTTCTTTTGTCTCACTTCTAAAGGTAATACTCTTACGTCATGGTATTTTGGATAATTGACATAATTATCTCTTATTACTTCTATTATTCCTGAGCCATCTTTGTTATATAGCCCTTCTTTTTCAAGATATTCATGTAATTCTTCAATATACAGAAAATTAAAAATATGTATAGTTTGAATAATTGCATAGCTAAACTTATATTTGTTAGAATATTTTTTAATATTATCTATTACAAGTTCAAACTTACTTAAACTTCTGATATAGTCATTTCTTTTAAAAGTATCATCAAGGCTAAAATTTAGTTTTACTTCTTTAAAATGGTGAAGTTTATCTAAAATAGGTACAATACGTTCAAAATTATAGTTACCATTAGTTATGTAGGTGATATAAATATTTTTTGCTAAATCCTTTTCTATTAATAGCTGTAATAAGTATGAATGCTTATCAACTAAAAAAGGTTCGCCGCCGCTTATGTGAAGTTCATCTAGATAGAAACTATTTTGTAGTAAGTCTATGTAGACTTCTGGGTCTTCTACCCAGTCGTAACTTACACCGGATGTTTTTAAATTATCGTATCCACTTGGCAGGTTTATTTTGTCTTTTAGTTTATAGTAATCGTCTACCCATGAGGTAGAAGATTCAGCATTACAGCTTCTACATTTTAAATTACAAAAATTACCTAGTCTTAATTCAAGATATGTGATATCGGGTTTAATAGTTCCATCAGCTTGAGTAATCGAACTTAAATATTTTTCATCTAATACTTTCTCTTTATTTCGTTTTGAAAAACCTCCTGCTTGTTCTATTTTGTAGCATGTTAGACATGCTTCAGGTACATCACCGTTAAGCATATCTTTTCTTATTTTCCTGAAAGATTCAGAATTGATTACTTTATTAGCACCTTCTCTTATGTGTACTGGGCCATTGTTAGATGAATCAAAATTCTGTGATAGTGCATATTTACTGTCCCAGTTAGCTTCACAGCAAACAGATGACCATCCATGAGGCATGACGCTTAGGTGTTTCCATGGAAGACTACATAAGAATTTACTCATAAAATAGAATTATTAATAACCTCGTCTTTAAGATCAGCAAATTCAGGAAAAATCTTGAAAAAATCAACTTTTCTCAACTTATCTATTTCACTTTGGTATTTAGAATATACTTTATCTCGGACATTATCTTGTATAAAATTAGAGCCTTTTTGAATGTATCCTAAAGTTTTCTGAAATGCTGCAACTGCAATATTTTTTTCTCTTTCGTTAGCATCTAAATTTTTAATCCATTCTATATGGTTATTATACTTTACTGTGAGAGCATCTATATGATTTTGGGGTAATTTCCAAAGAGTGAATTGAACTGGGGAGTGTAATATGTTTTTATGTATGTTTCCGACTTTTAAGTATCCTTTTTCCACCCATTCTCTGTGTAGGTCTACTACATTATAAGAGTTCATCCAACTAACTGTTGGAGCAATATTAAAGTCTATGTGGGGACATTCTTTTTGGAGTAATTCTATATTCTGTTCTAATTGAGACCATTTAAGATTAGTTCTTAAATATTCTCCTCTTTCGTGAGAACCATCTATACTTGCTTGTATAGTAATTTCTTTAAATTGTTTCCATAGGGGCACTACATCGTAAGCTCCATATTTTAATTTAGCTAAGTTAGTACTATAGAGTAGAGCAATTTTATCAGCTTTTTTTCTTTTTATAATCTCAACTAAAAGCTTATAATGTTCTGGAAGCATTAAGGGTTCCCCGCCGGCAAAGTAAATTTGCCTAATGTTATCCATTTGGTCGTATAGTTGAGTTAGTAGGTCTTCTGTGTTCTTAACAGCTTTTAAAGCTGAGGTAGAAGAGCTAGTTCTTCCTAAAGCTACTGAGTCGTTATACCAGGATGTAGACCAGTCGCTTCCACAACTTACACATTTTAAATTACATTTATTAGAAAATCTAATATCTATATACCTTAGTGTTAGGTCAGGTAGAAAGTAGTTATTTTCATTAGTTTTTTTTACTATTTCCTCGTAGTCAAAATTATTATTAAAATTGTGTCTTAAGGATAGTTGTCCTCTACCTTCTAATTCCCAGCAGTGACTACACCCTTTTGATTTAATATTACTGTTTAACTCTTTACGTAACTGAACTGCAGCAGGGGAGTTCATATGCTCTAAAATGCTATCATCTCCTTTAAATGTAGAGTATTTATTTTCATAGCTATACACACAGCACGGAGTAAATTCACCTTGAGTACCTACATAAAGTGAAATATAAGGTGCGGCACAAAAAGTACCTTTCATTTTATCTGAGTTCTGTTCCATTAGAATAGATTTGCAACTACATTATGATATTTATCCAACTTACTTATTTCTTCTAAAAACATACTATGTTCTGGGTGGGTTTCATCTAAAACGTTTGCATCTTTATACTCTTCCTTAGTAAAAGTTCCCCAATCCGCAACTCTATAAAATACTATAGTATGCTCTTTATATCCTTTAAATATACTATTCATTAATAGTACAAATTTTTCTACTTCCTTATAATTACCTTTTTGAACAACAAAAGAAGTAGTAACTTTTTTAAGAGTATCAATAGTTCTAATAAACTTAAGATTATCAACCAGTGTATCCCATTTTCCGCCAAGTCTTATTTTTTCGTAAGTTTCTTTTGATGCTCCATCAATACTAATTTCACATTGAGTAATGTATTGATGAACATTTTTAAGTTTTTCCCATACTTTAGGGGTCCATAAAATACCATTAGTGTGTACTATTATGCTTTTAAGTTTTGGGTATTTTTCTACTGGAAATGCGGCTAGGTAGTCCCGCATTGGTTTACTATAAAACGGGTCTCCTGTTCCACTAGTAAAAAACTCTTCTAATTCATCACTAAAACTCTCTTCTAATCTTTTTAATTGACTTAAAGTCGCTATAGTATTATGATCTGTATTAGGTATTAGCTTCTCTCTACATGTTGGACATTTTAAGTTACAAGAACGGTCCATACAGAGTTTAATACGTTTAGGTTTATTGTAATTATCTGCATTAAATTCTTCAATAGGATGTATAGGGCCAGTAACTTTACCTTTATTTACTAGCATGTTTAGATGTGGACAAAATTCCGTACTACAATTTTTAAACGTACCGTCTAACATCGACTCTCTAACTTCCTTTGCTTCATCACTAAACCAGTTTTTAAGGTAGTCAGGTGTTTTTTTAAGGTTAGTTGTATTCCAGTATGGGCAACAGAGTGTTTGACGATCCTGATGGATTTCTGAGTAGAGAAAAGGTAAATCGCAAAAATAATCTTTAAGGTCTACTTTCATATTGTTTGTGCTTTATACTCTAAAAAAGAACTAAATATATAAGGATCTATCTCAGCAAAATTTTGGTTTCTTTTTTGATCGAGTGTGTTAGTAAATGTAATAAAGTCCTCAAGGCTTTTTTCTTCTACATCTAGATTAGTCAAAGTAATTAAGGATTTAAGTTTACTAATAATCCACTTTCTTTTAGTTTCATCTAAAGTTAAATACTGTTCATTTACCGTAGAAATTTTTTCATTTATTCTTTTAGTAATGGTTTTCTTAAGGTTAGCTGGTATATTTTTTATATTTAAATGCATTGGGTAGGTTACAGGGTGTAAGAGTGGTACAAAACCTTTCTCAACAAAAAAATCTATTGCATCTAACATATGTAAAACGTTATAAGTTTGAACAGTAAAGTTAGCGTATACAGATATATTTTTTTCTTTTTTAATTACTTTAGAAACTAATTCTATTTTTTTGTTTATAACTTTCCATGGCATCGGGTAACGTATATATTCGTACATGTCCTCAACCCCGTCTATGGAAAAGTCAATATTTACATTTTTAAATTCCTTGAATTTATTTAATAGATCTTCTGTAAGTTTAGTTAAATTTGTATTTATTCTTAAATCTAAATTTTTAGAATGACCAGATTCAATAAAAAAGTCAATTAGATCATAAAAAGATTTATTGATTAATGGTTCACCACCGGAAAATCTCATAACTTTTATGTTTTCAACATTCTTTTTTATGCTTTCACAGTATTCGCTGGTATCTATGTTGATTGGGGTGTCTAAAGTTGGGTATAGGTAATTAGAAGCATCGTTACTCAGTGATGATTTAATCTCTTTATACTCATTATTAATTAAATCAGAATCTTGTGGGTTACACATTCTGCATTTAAGATTACATAGGTTCCCTACTCTATATTCGACTGATATTGGAAAATCATCTAATACTCCGTTATTGTTTTTAGCTTTTTGAACTCTTTCTAAAAATTTTTCATCTTTAGAATATGTTCTTAAAAGATCAGTCCGCAGAGAAGCTCCTCCTTCTTTTTCTGCATTGTAACATCCTTGACATCCATCTATAAATTTTCCACTAATGCTTTTTAACCTTTGAGAAGTCAACTCGTCACTATTCCAAAAAGTACTTAACGGTTGATCTACCGTAATACCTTTTAGTTCCCCGTTTTCGATTTTAGGTACGTGAAGACAGCATGCTTTATACACGCCATAAGAGTCGTTCATTACATGGTTAAAAAAATTAGGGCAAAAAGAATTCATAAAATTTTATCCGGGTCTTCAGATTTGTTTTCTAATTTAATACTTTCCCACCATTCCTTATAATATGGAAAAATATTAACAAACGATTCATTACGGTACTCATCTACCCTGGAGCAGATATTTTTCATCTCTTGATTATCCTTGGTATTATCTGAAGTATCTCCGATTTTAAGGTAGTTGATAATAATATCGTATTTTTGTTTAAATTGCGGTTTAAAGTATTCAGGAACTTTATCTAAATGCTTGTATAAATTGTCTTTAGCTTTTATCTTTAAATCGTTTGGTAAAGTATCAAGAGCGTAGTACCTTGGAAATGTTAATACGTTATTTAAATGTATACCGTGCCAAGGAACTCCCAATTCTACCATTCTATCTACAAAGTCTGGTATCTGAAAAATATTAAGAAGGCTTACAGTACAGCTCAGGTCAAACCAAAATCCTTTTTCTAAAGTTATTTTAACATTTTCTTCTATTTTAGCCCAATCTGTACCTTTTCTAACATATTCAGCTAAATCCCCCATACCGTCTAACGATGCAAAAATACGTACATTTAAAGGGTCGTGTTGAGTAAAGTTTTTCCATAGCTCTAATACATCCCATTTCTTGTATTTAAGCATACTGAAGTTTGTGTTGTATCTAATTCTTGTGTTAGTATTACCAATCTCTATAAGTTTTTCAAGAATCATATAATGTTCGTCCATCATTAAAGGCTCTCCTCCTGCAAAATAGATTTCCTCTACTTCACCTATAAACATGTCAATATACTCGTATATATTCTTCTTACTCCAGTCGTTAACGTGTATCAATGCTCTATCATTCACACTAGAACCAAAGATATCAATTTCATCTTTATACCATTTCGAACTTAAAGAAGAACCGCACATTCTACATTTAAAATTACATAAGTTAGAAAAGCGAAAATCCCAATAAAGTAATCTAAAATCATTACTTGTACCGTCTTCATCGGTTGTTTCTAAAAACCTATCGAAATGTTTTTCCATAAGTTTATTAGCAGCAATTCTCATACTTTCATCCCCATTATCCTCTTGTAAATAACATTTTGAACAAGTCTCATGTCTTTCACCAGCAAGTTTAGCTTTTCTTAAAGATTTCATTTTAGGAGTATTCCATATTTCCTCTAAGGTGGAATCTTTTACATTACCGTAAGGCTGTCTAAAGTCTGCTAGACAACAAGGGTATACTCTTCCGTCAGGCCAATGGTGGAGATGTGTCCATGGTAATGAACAGAAGGTTTTACTTATTTTATCTCCTGGGTTTTTAAGTGATTTCATTATAAAGTTTGGTACCAGTTATACATCTCTGGTGTAAAGTACTTATCTATAGGCATGTTTCTACGGATAGAATACTGGTTAGTAAAATTTTTAAAGTCGGATAATTTTTTATCTAGTTGATCATTATCTTCTTGTGATTTAGTTACGTTGCGTAAATACTTAATTAACCTTGTAATTTGATTTACCTCCCAATCTTTCAAAGTGGTATGAATTTTATTAAGTGTATTTTCTATTCTATCGGCTAAAATATCTTTATATTTCTGTTCAATAATATTTACACTTTGGAACGAAGGAAATCTTAGTATATTTAAAGACATGTAAAATTGATCTGATCTAGTACTTTTTCTCCATTCGGTTATTTTTTCCAAAAATTCTGCAACTCCCCATATACTTAGAGCAGATATAGTCATCATAATATTAACTGTAGTTATAGAACCTGCTTTATTTAATGTAAACATATTTTTTTCCCATACATCCCATTTAAAGCCATCACGCACAAAATCTTGAAGAATTCCGTAACTTTCTGCAGAGGTGTAAATTTCGAATTTTTTAAATTTTTTACTTGCATCTATTAGTCTCTGTAATCTTTCTTCTTCCATTATGAGGTTACTATTTACTGCAAAATCAAATTTTTCGTTTTCACAGATATCTAATAGCTGCCAAAATGAAGGACTTCTTGAAGGTTCTCCACCAGAAACACGTAGTTCGAATAAACCATCTTTTATTTCAGGAAACCAATCAAAGAACCTTTTAACATAAATATTACCTTCGTTCTTATTACCAAAAGGCATTGCATGAGAACCATCTTGTCTGTATGTCTTGCCCCCATTAGTTAACATTCCTGTATACTCACCGTTTGTAGTAATATCTTTTGACCATGTTGAACTAAATTCAGAATTACAGTAAGAACAGGCTAGATTACATAAATTATCGAAGCATATTTCTACAGTTTTAGGAGTAATATTTTTATCCCACGGTATATTTTTTAATGCAGCTATCTCTTCATCAGTATATCTGGCTGTCTGGTAAACTCTGTCACTGTATACTCCTTCTCTATTCCCTCCGGAGGCGTCTTCAGCTGTCCAACAGTAGGAACATTCTGGCGGTCTTTCACCTTCGAGCATCATTTTACGTTGCTTCTTTTTAAACTCTGTGTTATGTAGAGCAGAAGCACTTTTATCTAGTTCTTCTTTAGGTATACTATGTGCAATAGGGTGGTGACAGGATGCTGTTCTTCCGTTACCTAGCCATATTGATACATTATACCACTTAGCCGCACAAAATGATGGAGAGGTATTATTCATTGCCCTTAGAGCATTTTCGTATGATGTTTTCATGCTATTTGGTATATAAAATTCAAGTTACCAGTCTTATCTACTGATTTACCATGTATAATTTCACTGAAGTCATGATGGCAGGCTAATCCTTCTTTATCGTAAATTTTAAAACTATGTAAATTTATATCTATTTCTTCAGATAAATTATAGGTTTCGTGGGTATTTACTCCTAAGAATATTACCGGATTATCTACTACAGCTAGAGGTGTCTCTAATAAGCTGTATTCAAATTCTATTTTGCCGTTTATCCAAACAATGAGTTTTTCATTAGGTAAATGTTCATAAATAACATTGTAAGTAACATTAGGTTCAAAAATAAAATTAGTCTCTACTCTATCGTTTTGATGATCATACCCTAATCCTATAAAAAGACGATTTTCAAATATAGATAAGCTTGTACACTTAGGTACAAAACAGAAAACATCTTTAACCGTGGAAAAATTATTTTCTGTGTTCTCAAAATCCACTTCTATCTTCCAATAATGATTTCCCTGTACTCTTGGTAGAATAGGGTTGGGTAGAAAGGAAGGGCAGATACTATCTGGCCATAACATCCAAGGGTATCTTCTACTTATATTCATCGTACATTTCTTTTAATTCAGGAAAAGTTTCTACAAAGTTTGTATTTCTACGTTCATCGTACTGTTTAACAAAGGTAATAAAATCTTTTCTCTGTTTTTCAACATCAAACGGTGTATAGTCATTAGTACCTATAGCGTAATCATATGTTCTTTTAATTTTTTGAATTTCAACATCGTTAAAGCCGTACTTAATTTTAGTCATTCCATTTCGTCCGTAATAAAGAGCTTTTGTAGCTGACTCTAAGATTAAATCTTTATGTTTTCTTTCTAATATTTTAACATTTAAATGTGGGGGCCATCTGGTATAGGATGTATCTAATTGAAGAGCAGTGTTCCAGTATCTATCTTCATTCCAGTGTTTCTCTTTATATGTTAATACCTTATCAATTAGTTCACTGTAAGTAAATACAGATAATGCGTTAAACGCTGCCATAATATTAACAGTTACTTTAGGTAATTCTGTTAATATATTATCTACATTTACCCAAAATTCCTCATAATTAAGTCCAAATCTAACGTACTCGGCCTGTCTACCGGTAGATTCAACTGATGTAAATATAATAAGTTCTTTAATTTTATTATTATTTACTAAATCCTTACATATAGAAATCATTCTATCTACTAATTTTTTAGGAACTCCTAAATTAGTATTAATGGCTAAAGATAAATTAGGATTCTCTTCCCAATGTTCTTGAATATACTCTAACACCTTAAAAGTGTCTGGGGATAGTAATGGTTCTCCTCCGGTAATTCTAAATGTATGTAAATCTTTAAAAAGGTTTGGCCACCATTCCCAAAAAGCTTCTATATATGGATTATATTCAGACTTTTTGTAGGGCATTTCATCCCGCTTTTTAATGTCGTCTATACTATTAAACCTAGTCGCGGTATCATAATGTCCATGTTTCTCTATTTCTTCCACCCATTTCGATGAATATTGAGGTCCGCAGTATGCACAAGCAAAATTACAAGTGTTAGAAAAAGAAACCTCTACATATCTTGGGTTATAATCTGCAGACCAAGGAGTATTTTTAATTTTATCCATTTGATCTAATGACCAAGGCTCTGCTGATTTAAATGTTCTGTCAGAAAAATGCGGTGAATTATCTTCTACATTCCAACAATAGTTACATTCAGAAGGTCTTTTACCTTCCAACATTTCTTTTCTTCTTTTTTTCTTATACCTTGTATTATGTAATGCTGATGGATTACTTCTTAACTCACGTAATGGGATTTTATGCTGTACAGGGTGGTGACACGAGTGGGTTAGACCTGTGCCTAAGTGCATTGTAACTTGAGTCCATTTAGCTAAACAGAACCCACATCCTTGTGCGTCGAGCTGTTTTTTTACTATACCGTAATCGAAATTCATAATTTAATATCTATCATTTTAGCCCATGGAGTAAATATTTTTTCACCCACTACTTCGTATTCAAGCTGCTTAATTCCGTCTTCTTTATAATTAATTTTTCTGTCCTGCATTTTAAGAACGTATCTACGTTCGTTGGCTGCTGTTGTTTCTCCTTTTACAAATTTGCCGTTTACTATTCCTTCATCAGGATGAGGTAGACATCTCATTCTACCTTCAACTCTATGAGGAAGAATTGAATTAGGAACTTTAATATCTTCAACTTTTTCTTGAGTTTGGTAAAGGTTAAATTCAGTCTTAGGGTTATTAAAATCTAAATCAATTACGTGTCCTTCAGAGGGTAGCTCTTTATGTAAATTTTCTACTTCTTCAGGTGTTAGTTTTCTATTCCATGCATGGATTTTTGCAATATCTCCTTTAAAGAATTTTACAGTACTATCGTCAGGAACTGAAGGAGATGTACCCAGGTAAAAGTCTTTCATCCCGTAGTTTTTTAGCTTCCCTTTGTATCTCCATGGGGACAGACTCCCTATACCGGCTCTAGAATCTACTTCACTTCCGTTAAGGTAAAAGTGAGAATGATGAGATTCTGCATCGAATACTGCAGTAACCCAACTCCACTGCTGGTCATATCTTTTTAACCACATGTAATTATGACTGTTAAATGTGTTCCAGTATGTTAAAGATAACGCTCTTGAATTATTAAAAGAAATGCCGTAATCATAACCTGGGATTCTAAAAATAGGGTACTCAACATATCTTCTTGTGCTATCACCTATGAGAAAAATAGGGTTTTTTTCTGGTTGTTGATATGCTCTAACAAGTATTGATAAAGTATGTGATCTTGATGTTAATCCTCTGAACTCTCTCTGAAATGGAATCTTTCCATATGAATTGTCTCCATTAAAATGAATAAATTTATGGTTAGGCAGTACAGTATCTAGATATGTATCATTAGTCAGACCTTCTAGGTGACATCTATAGAATAAGTCATCATCCTCCATTCCCCAATCCCAGTAGTCATTAGAATATCCATTAGTAGCTTCTAAATGCTCTTTCGTAAATAGGACTGCTCCGCCAAAGTATTCATGATACTTTAACTGATAATCCATTTGAGAAATCTGGGTAGCAATATGACGAGGTCCTTCAGTAGGGTATGAATAATCACATCCTCCCCCTTCTTCAGGTATCATATCAATATCGTGAAATACTACATAATCACATCCATCTTCTAAAGCGTGTTTTGCTGCAATATTTTTAGTAGCTCCTCGATTAAATAATTTGTCGTCTACTTGATGACAAAAGTACATTTGGAAATCTATACCCTGGTCTTTTAAGTACTTACCGACCTTTGGAATAAATTCATGCAAGTGCACTTCTCTATTTCTATACGGAACGCATACTCCTAATTTATGACTCATTATGTTCTTACTGTTATAAGTTGTGTTTTTACTTTGTACATACTCCTAACCTCCTTTTTAAGAATCTTATACTTACAGGATGTTAATCCGTCATCATTAAACTCATGTTTATTATTATTTAAAATATCATAATAACGAAGTTGATTTTCTCTACTTTTCCAATTCTTCCAGTAACCTGATGTATACCCTTGTTCTTCGTGTGGGATTAGTTTATATTTACCTCTTCTCCTATGTGGTATTTTAATTGATTTACTTCCAGTGTGTAAATTATCTACAATCTTTGCGTTATGTACCCAACCGTGATTATTATTACCAGATAAATCTTTCAACAAAATTTGCTTTTTAGTGGTAGACCCTCTATTAATATAAATATTTTTCGATTTCTCTATGTCAATTAATTCGTAAGTATCTCCTCTGTAATAAGTTTCTAAATGCTCACTACTATTGTACCTTCTTATCTGATCAGTTAAAAGTATATCACGTTTAGTAGAAATATCTCTTATTTCTTCTTCACTTAACACTTTATTAAAAACAGCGAATTCATCTATAGCGCCGTTAAACCATTTTTGTTTTTTATCCCTTTTAGGATTACCAACCCCCAAGTATAAGTAAGGCTCTGATGTATACTTTCTTACTCCGTATTTTAACCACTGGTCCTTTCCTATTTTAAGTCCATTTAAATAAAAAGTAACTTCTTTGTTTCTTGGATCAACAGTAATTACTGCTCTACAGGGCATGTTAGGTAGAGTTTTAGAAGTAATAGAAATAATATCTTTATTTATTAAAAATAATTCAAACTTGTACGTTTTAAATGAATTATAGGAAAGGTTTAAATCTTCTCCCGGTATACTAAAAACAGCATATTCATCTGTTACTTCGTTGTTATCACATTTAATATTATAAGGTAAAAACGAAGCAAAAAATGTAATAGGTCTAGCAAAAGTAAACTTATTAGGAACCTCTACGTAAGAACTGTATCCGTTAAACTCTATTGCTTTACTGTCCTCAGAGTAACACCTATAAGTTTGTTTGTCTAATTTTATATCGTTTTGCTCACACCTATAGAGTAGATCATTATCTTCAAATCCCCATCCTCTGTAACGGTTTGAATATCCGTTTATTTTCCTGAAAGCTTCTATTGGGAACAGTGTTACTCCTCCAAAATAGTCGTCGTTAATGGTTCTAGTAAACTCTCCTGTAGCTTCAAACTTATTTGCTAACTGTAAGGGTACATCACTATAGGAGTAATCTACGTTATGCGGTAACATATCAATATCGTGAAATATTACATAATCACAGCCAGCAGCTTCAGCTTCTAAAAACCCTATATTGAGTAGTTTACCTCTGTTAAACTCTTTAGTATCTCCTTGTTCAATTATAAAAATTTCATAAAAAAAATCTTTAAGAATTCTTGAAAAGTAGTCTCCTATTCCTTCAACAAATAATTTAACTTGGCCAGGTCTATTCCTATAAGGGACGATTATGCCAAGTTTTTTTCTACTCATCTGTTTCTTTTTCAACTACAGGCGGTACAAGTACTTTATGAAATTCGTTAAGGTAATATTGAAGTCTATTATCCCAATCTTCTTTATCAATTTCTTCAAACCATAGTGTAAGTATATCTACACTTGTAGATAGCTTTTCTAAATGTTTAACTTTTTGTTCTTCTAATTCAAGTCTCTTAAGTCTATACTCTTGTTCTGTCATACTGCAACAATTTTATTAATTAATGTATTCCAATTCGAATAGTCCATATAATCAATATATGAAAATTCTTTTAACTTTTCTACTAAATATTCAGAATTATTTATATCAATTTTCCAATTATAATTTTTGATACCGTTGTACATAACCATATACTCGTCCGAAAAAGAGTATTCTTTTTTATTATCCGCTACTTTTTTAATCCTTTCTACACAACTGCTATCCCATTTAAAATGATGAACTTGTGCAAATACTTCCTGAATAGGCATTCTTTTAGGGTGTGTAATTCCCCAGCTTGTGGTTCCGTCTATAAATTGGGCATAATGTTGTCCAGGAGTTACATCTTGATTACCTTTCATCAAAGTAACTTTATTAGGACAAGCTCCAGACATGGGGTACCTGAAAAAACCTGCTAAAGGAAATGCCTTATGAATATCTGTTTCTCTCGTAACATCAGGGAAAGTACCATCTATACCTATACGGTCTAAGAACCCACCTGTGACAAAGTCATATCCAAGTCTCTCACATTGTCTTATGATAGTATCTAAATCGTCTGGGTATACTTGGAGTTCATCGTCATCAGCTACTATCCACCAATCGTTAGGTTTAGTCTGTTTAATTGTGTTGTAAATTTCTGTAACTCTATTCCAATTATACTTATCTTCGGTAAATACCATAAACGGTTTAATACCTAGCTCTTCTATTTCTTCTAAAATACCGTCATCTTTTCCTTGTCTATAGACCGCAACATAAGCTTTATCTATTTGATTTTCATAATGTTTTAACATATGAGGAAGAATATGAGTATTTTCTCCTACTACTGTAACTAAATTAGGCATGTCTTAAAATTGTTAATCCTGTTGAACTTGGTTTTGAAGGATGTATTCCTTCGTTAAAAAAATCAAATCGTTGCCATTCACTACTTATTTCCTCTATAAATTTAGAAGGGCCGTCAATAAAGCTATCAAAATTGTTTTGTTCTTTTAAATCTGTACTAACAATATAGTTCTGAGAGTATGTTTTATCTGTATCGTGAATAGATATAATTCCATTTTTAGAAAGTAACTTAGAATATAGTTCAAAGTCTCTTCTAACATCTTCGTACGAATGCCCAGCATCTATATGCAAGTAATCTATTTTAATGTCTTCTTTAACAAAAAAATTATGATATGCGTTTTCTGTAGTATCGTTTAAAAAACGAGGAAAAAAATGTGAACGATAAAAAGAAGATTCATCTAAATAGTCTACTTCACCGCCTACACTGTTTGCTGCATCTACTAGATATGTAGCTCCTATATCCCCCCAGTTAAATTCTTTTTTACCTTCAAATATACCTGAGTCGTATAGGTCTAGTCTAGCTTGGGTCATAATTCGTGGAATAAATCCTCCGCCAGAACCTAGACATACACATACCTTAGCTCTCATAAACTGAATTATAGAGTAGATTAAGAGACCATCTCCTAAATGATAATCAGTTGCTCCATGTGTCCATCTATATGTAACCGGTACTTGCTTTTCATACACATTACCGTCTTGGTCTAAGGTCTGTATCGAATTATTAGTAAGGTTCTTGTATATAAACTCTTTATTGAGTAAAGTATCTGTGATCACAACTTATTTTTTTATGTCTTTTAAGTATATTCTTTAATATAGTTATTTCTTGTATAAGATTAAACCCATTTTTAGATTCTCTTATACTAGGTTTATCCATCCAGTAGTGTCTATATACTATATTACTTTCGTTAAATGTCATATGACCTCTGTCACTCGGTTCATAAAAGTTATTTTTTGCATTCCACTTTTCATTAAGGAGTGTATCATAATCTATTTTATGATAATCAAGTAGGTATTTAAGCAATAATTGTTCTGCAAAAATTAAATATTTAGAATTAGGTACTTTTTCTGTAGTAAAAAATTCCATAAGTTTTAAACTCTGCGAAGCGTAAAAATTTGTAAAAGTACTTTCGGGATAATACGAAAAGCAGCAATTAATAGCATGAGGTTTAGGACGATTAATTATATCTTTTACTTTATTGATAATAGGATTCCAAGAAGTATCGTAGTAACCATCTCCATTTTCCTCGTATGCAAAGAAAGGTTTGTTTTTTAAGTAATTTTCTAAGTTTCTGTAAGTTAGAAAATCATGATCCATTATTACAGAGGGCCCTTCTACGTACCTTAATACTTCTAATTTTGAAGAAGCCCAAAAAATGTTTTTATCTATAAAAGTATTAGAAGGAAGTTCATTTACCGTATCCCAAAGCCTACTAGCATTCATTTCCTCTAAAAGGGAGATGGTCATACTATCAGCATATAAAATGCACTTAAATGTAGGGTGGTGTTTTTTCCACAAAGATGTAGAACAAAGTAAAAGCAGTACATCTAATTGATTATAAAAAGATGCCTGCTTTTTTATATTTTCATAAACCCAGTAAGTATTCAAAACCTTTAAGTTATCTATTATGTAAACTCTGCGTAAAAAAGAGTTGTACTAGTTTCAGTAGCTGAAGATATAGTGAGGGTTGTGCTGGTAGATATTGTAGTACCGCCGGAGCTTCCTCTTCTCCATCTTACAAATGTATATGGATATGCAGCAGCATTATCAGCTGTCAAAACTAAGTTTCCCAAATCTAAATTACAGTTTTTAAGAGAGTGGGTACCTGCGGTTCTATTAGCTAAAGAATATGAACCAGGGCCACTTACATCTACTACACCATTAGTAGAGACTTGTAATGATCCGTAAAACCAGTTGTTGCTATATATTTCACTAGCCTGTGTTGGGTTAGCGTTAGCTGGCGAAGCATCTCCTAAAGCATTATTCATTGTAACATTTGAGTTACTAGCAACGTTATTCGACCATATGTAAAATGTCCCGAATGATATGTTTGTAGTTCCGTAAGTATATACTGCCATCTTAGTTTACTTTAGTTATTTTTTCTATTGGAAACCTTTTTCCTAACTCTTTTATTAGGTGATCGTAACAAAACTCAGCTAGATTACTATTTGGTATACCGTAATCATATACATTTTTAACTATCTTTTTTGTACCAACTTTTACTAACTCTACGTTTGTAATAGTTTTATATAGAGTAATTTCGTTACCATCTTCATCAAAGCTGACAAAAGGTACTTCTTTTGCAACTTCTTTTTCTTCTTCTATGTCTATCTCTACTTCGGTCTCACGGTACATAGGTACAGAATAATAATTTTCTATTAATATTTCTTTACCTGTAACTTCTATATCATCATAGTAAATAACTTTGTGTGCTACTATGCCTTCAGCAGGTTTAAGCTCATCTGTGTCATACTTTCTCAAAAAGGCATCTCCATGCTTTTTTGTTAACCATGACGAAGTAGAAAATTTTATTTCTCCTACTGTACTATTTACTTTATAACTATCGATTCTGATAAACAGTTCCCCGGTTGGCCCTTGGCTTGTCTCCAAATCAACATTTAGTATTAAACCCATTCTATAATATATGAATTATTTACTTAATTCGTCTACTTTAGCTGATAATTCTTTTACTGCTTCGATTAGTACTGCAGTTAGTTTAACATAATCTACCGCTAAAGAGTTATTATGATCTCTATGGTGTACTAATTCTGGGTATACAGCTTGAACTTCTTGTGCAATTACTCCTATGTCATGTCCTTCGTAAACATCTTGTTTATCGTTCCAATCAAAGCTTACACCTCTAATTTGTTTTACCTTGTCAAGAGCTCCTTCTAATTGAGTTACATTGTCTTTAAATTGTGCATCAGAAGAATAGTATGCTACGATATCTCCAACGCATCGAATAGTGTTAGCAGTAGCTCCTGAAGTCTGACCAACCATTAAACCTTCGAAGTGAACGTTGTCGTTATTATCTAGGCCTTGGTTAGCAGTATATGTTGTATATCCAGCACCGTTAGTTATCTGGTTGTTGTTTGTAACGTTAGTAGCTCCTGCTGCAATACCGTCTAGCTTGGCACCATCTACTGATAAATCTCTACCATCTACTGTCTGTGTACCAGAGAAGGTAATGTTACCTGTCATTTGACCTCCAGCTTTTGGAAGTGCTGCATCTGCTGTTGTACCTTGAGCTGCTGTAGCGTAATCTGTTGCTGCTGTAGTGGCTGCTGTACCTAATCCTAAAGTAGTTCTTGCTGCTCCAGCATCTGCATCATCTACTAAACTTGCTCCAAAAGTAGAGATAGTAGTTGAAGCTGGTAAGGAGAGGGTTGCGATATCATTATCTACGTCTACTCCACCTATTTGGAATTGAGTAGCGTTAACTTTTCCACCAGCACTATAAATAAC
>Ga0075475_10000104_pt1 | contig 31610 bp, 22 predicted proteins | sample DEB08_DNA_10_FD_76342 | JGI IMG/M metagenome (GOLD analysis project Ga0075475, IMG submission 76342) | Aqueous microbial communities from the Delaware River and Bay under freshwater to marine salinity gradient to study organic matter... | ecosystem: Environmental > Aquatic > Marine > Coastal ... | reverse complement strand
CGGCCCTCCGCCTTGGATGACGCGTCGGCAGTGGCGCCTTCGTCGGACGCCTTCGCGTCGGCATCGCCCGACGACGCGCCCGTCGAGTCCGAACTGGTCGTGGACGCCGAAGGCCACGCCTTCATCAGATACCCCTCGCCGTAGACGAGTTCGCCACCGAGGTGTCCGGTGAAGGCGACGAGAAGACCCGAGAGCAGCAGGCCGTATCGATAGATCGAGAACGCCCGATGCCGCGGCGGCGAGAGCCCCGCGGCGAGCGACGAGGTGGCGGCGAACGAAGCGGATTCCGCCGAGGAATCGCCCGATCGGGTCCCGTCAGTCGCGTTCCCGGCGGCCTCCTCGGCCCGGGACGACGGCGCCGGCATGCTGCGCGGCTCGCCGGTCCCCTCGAATCCCGCCGGCACGCGAACCAGATTCGCGACGATCGCAGCCAAGCCGACCACGATCGACAGCCCCGCGACGCCGATTCCGAACCATCGGTGCAGGGACAGGGTAGAGCCGTCGTCGTGCGACTCGAAGTCCGCGTTCAGCCAACCGCTTGCCGCCGCCCACGAGGCGAAGACCGCCGCGAACAGGACCGCGGTCATCCCGAACGCGGTGGGCCTGCGGGACTTCGAGAACGGCACGCGGCATCCTTCGACGACGGCGGCGACGATCAGCAAGGCGATCGGAAAGTGCACCGCGATCGGGTGCATGCGCCCCACGAAGCGTCCAAAGCCCGTCTCGGCGAGCAGGGACGTCGAGATGGAGGCGGCCGAGACGTCGAACCAAGGGGTCGGCGCGGTGCCCAGCGCGCTTCCCAACGCGGTTCCCGGCGAGATGCCTGGACCGCCGAAGACGCCCACCGCCGCGAGGAGAAGTTCGCCGTTCATCCCCTCAACCTAGCACGGCCGATGCGGCGGCGGCATGCCTGGCAGGTCGATTCCGACGAGGACTGCACCCGGGGAGAACGGTCCCGGTCGGCCCCCGGGTCGGGGACGCGCGACGCTTCGTGTTTCGATCGCTCGGATCCGCGCGACCGCCCGGTCTGCCGAGGTGGTCTTCGGTTCGAATGCGACCCGGTGGCGATCACCCGGATCGAACGACCGTTGCGGCCCACCCGTACACTCCGTCCATGCCTCTCCGCTTCCGGCAACGAATCCTCGATCACCTCCGCCACGACCGCTACGCCCCGTCCAAGGCGGATGTGCTGCTCGACCAGCTGAGGGTCCCGCCCGAGGCGAAGGAGGCGTTCCATGGGGCCCTCGACGAACTCGTTCGCGAAGGAGCCGTCGAGCAGGGATCCGACAACCGCCTTCGCCTGCCTTCCTTTCCCGACGAGGTCGAGGGCCGGATCCGGGTCACCAGTCGCGGCTTCGCCTTCGTGATGACGGATCAGCCCTTCCGCGAGGGCGATCTCTTCATCCCACCCGATTCGGTGGGAGACGCGATCAGCGGCGACCGGGTTCGGGTCCGGGTCTTTCGCCGCAGTCGTCACCACGGACGAGCCGGGGGCGATCGGGATCCGTCGAAGAACCTCTACGGTCGCGTCGCCGAGGTCGTCGCACGCGGCCGCACCCGATTCAGCGGCACGCTTCGCAAGGACGGTCGGCAGTGGCTCGCGGTCCCCGACGGCAAGATCCTCCACGATCCCGTCGTCGTCCGGGACGCCGGGGCGAAGGACGCGAAGGCCGGCGACAAGATCGTCTTCGAACTGGTGCTTCACCCCGGCGACGGCATGCTCGGCGAAGGCGTGATCATCGAGGTGCTCGGCGAGGCGGGGAAGCTCGACGTCGAGACGAAGGCCGTCGTCGCCGGCCACGGCCTGCCGGGACCCTTTCCCGATCCGGTGCTCGAGGAGGCCCGCGCCGTCACCGCCGAGTTCGAGGGAGACGCCGAGGGACCCTGGAGCGACCGCGAGGACCTCACCGGTCTGCTGACGTTCACGATCGATCCGCCCGACGCCCGCGACTTCGACGACGCGATCAGCATCGAACGACTCGACGAGGACGGAGCTCCGCGGTGGCGCCTGGGCGTCCACATCGCCGACGTCGCCCACTTCGTGCGCACCGGCGACAGCCTCGACAGCGAGGCCCGCGCCCGCGGCAACAGCTGCTATCTGCCGCGCCTGGTGATCCCGATGCTGCCCGAGGTCCTCTCCAACGGGGTGTGCTCGCTGCAGGAGGGCGTGAATCGCTTCACCAAGACGGCCTTCATCACCCTCGACGATCGCGGCCGCGTGATCGAGACGCGCCTCTGCCGCAGCGTGATCCGATCGCGGAAGCGCTTCACCTACCTCGAGGCCCAGGCGGCGATCGACGGCGATCTCAAGCTCGCCCGCCAGCATGCGAAGACCGAGCCGGAGTACGCCGACGAGGTCGTCGAGGCGCTGCGGCACGCCGACGCCCTCGCCCGGATCCTGCAGCGACGACGCGCCCGCGCCGGGCAGCTGGTGCTGCAGTTGCCGGAGTTCGAGCTGGTCTTCGACGAGGAGGGCAAGGTCGTCGATGCGGAACCCGAGGACGACGCCTTCACGCACACCCTGATCGAGATGTTCATGGTCGAGGCGAACGAGGCGGTCGCGCGGACCTTCGCCGATCTCGGCATCGCCCTGCTGCGGCGCATCCATCCCGACCCGGGATTCGGAGACATCGAGGAGTTGCGGACCTTCGCCCGCGTCGCCGGCTTCGCCATGCCCGACGAGCCCGATCGTCGCGACCTGCAGGCGCTGCTCGAAGCGACTCGCGAACATCCTGCGGCGCGGGCGATCCACCTCGCGGTGCTGAAGACCCTCGCCAAGGCGAGCTACGCGCCGGCGATGGTGGGCCACTACGCCCTCGCAAGCGAGCACTACGCGCACTTCACCAGCCCCATCCGCCGCTATCCCGACCTCACCGTGCACCGGGCCTGCGACGCCTTCCTCGACCTGACCGAGAACGGCTCCAAGATCCCCGGTGGTCGCGGGCAGTCCCGACTGCGACAGGCCCTGCTCGACGACGACCGCACCCTCGGCGAGCGGGAGCTCTTCGAACTCGGCAACCACTGCAGCGGCACCGAAGTCGCCGCCGAGGAGGCCGAGCGCAGCCTCCGCACCTTCCTCGTGATGAAGTTCCTCGCCGAGAACCACCTCGGCGAGGATCTCCCCGCGACCATCACCGGCGTGATGCCCTCGGGCAACGTGTTCGTCAGCCTCGATCGGTTCCTCGTCGAAGGCATGGCGAAGGGCCAGGATCTTCCCGGCGGCGGACGCCATGCGGGCGGCTGGAGCTACCACCCCGCCACGGTTCGTCTCATCGCGCCGCGGAGCGGCATGTCGATCGGCCTCGGCGATGCGGTCGTCGCGCGGATCCTGCGGGTGGATCCCGCGTCCCGCACCATGGATCTCGCGGTGGTCGAGGTGACGAGCGAATCGCCCCGAGTCGGCGACACCGTGCTGAGCGGCAACGTCGAGGCGGCGACCGGACGCGGCCGCGGAAGGGGGCGAGGCTCGTCGGCCAGCCGAAGTCCCGGCAAGTACGGCGGCAAGGCCAAGCTTCGTTCGCAGGGCAGGGGCAAGACCGCCAAGGGCGGCAAGAACAGGAAGGGCAAGAGCAAGCGGCGGTAGGCGAGGTCTCCGGGTCGCGCGACCGCGCCGAGACCGGGGCGTCCGCACGCGAACGGCTTCGTCGCGATCCGACCGAGTGCTACCCCACGCACTCCTTCAGGAAGTCCCGCAGCGCCTCCCACGAGCGGCGGTCCGCGTCGGCGTCGTAGACGATGCCCCTCTCGTGATCGTTCGCCTCGGGATTCGTGAAGGCGTGCCTGGTGTTGCCATAGGCATGCAGTTGCCAGTCGGCCTTCGCGTCGGTCATCTCCTTGGCGAAGGCGAGCACCGAGTCGGGCGTCGCCATCGGATCGTCCCATCCGTGGCAGGCGAGGATCTTGGCGGCGATCGGAGCCTGTTCGCCCAGTCCCGGCGGCGTGAAGAGGCCGTGGAAGCCCACCGCGCCGACGAGGCCGGGCGCGTTGGCCCGTGCGAGGTCGAGCGCACAGAGACCTCCGAAGCAGTAGCCGATGGCGACGACCTTCTCGGGATCGGCTTCGGGCAGGCTCCGCGCCGCCTCGGCCGCGGCCAGCAGCCGGGCCCGAAGTTCGCCGCGATTCTCGACGAGCGGCGTCATCAGGGCCCCGCACTCCTCGGGGGTGCTTCCGGTGCGGCGCACGCCGCGCTCGTCGAGTCCGTAGACGTCGATGGCGACCCCGAGATGACCAAGTCCCGCGAGCTTCGCCGCCTTCTCTTCGACGAACGGGTCGCGACCACCCCAGGCGTGGCAGACGAGCACGACGGGGCGGCGGCCGGAGCTCGAATCGTCGTACGCGGCGATCGCCTCGAATCGTTCGTCGCCGCAGGAGTAGGACACGGATCGCGTGGCAGTGCTCATGCGCGGATGGTAGCGGGCGGCACCGTCGGGACGACGGGAGCCCGACCCGGTACCGGTGTCCCGTCCGCGAGCGGTCGCCCCACGACGACGGCCCGGAGCGGGAGGCTCCGGGCCGTCGGTTCGCGTCGATGATCGGTCGTCGTCGCGGGTGTCAGCGCTTGTACTTGACGCCGCAGCCGTAGGGGCGGGTGCTCGCGGTCGAAGGCGTCTCGCCGTTCTTGATCGCGGTCACCGCCTCGAGGACGTAGTTCGAGCCATCTGTGGAGTTGCGGTCGCTGTCGAAGGCGCCCTGATACCGAAGCACGCCCTCGCCGTCGATCACGTAGAGATGCGGGGTGACCTTGGCGCCGTACATCTTGCCGACGGTGCCGTCGTAGTCCATGAGGATCGGCAGCTTGACGCCGGTCGTCGCGAGCACCGCATCGGAGTCCCGGGCGATCTCCTTCTCGGGGCGGCCCTGATGGGTCGAGTTGACCAGCACGTAGACGACGTTCGGGTCGACGGCCTTCATCTTCTCGACGAGCGACTTCACCTTGCCGTTGCGATGCACGCTGCCGCGGCTCTCGCCCCCGCTCCACGGGCAGTAGGGACTGAACCACTCGAGCACCACGGTCTTGCCCTTGAAGTCGGCGAGGTTGTGGGTGGTGCCGCCGGTGTCGGTCAGGGTGAACGCCGGAGCGGGCTTGCCGACCTCCGCCTTCGCGGCCACGTCGTCGACGAGTCCGGCGTGGGCGAGGGACACGCAGCAGGCCGCAGCGGCCGCGATGGCGAGACGTCGCGAGAGTCTGGTCTTCACATGCATCGAACTGTCTCCTTCGGAAATCGGCTCCGGCGCATCCAGGCCGGTCGCCGCGGTCGTCGTGCTCGGGTGCCGGCACCTGCCGGCCCCTTTCCGTCACGGTGCCGTGGAGCCGCCCGCGGTCGGGGGTCCGATGGGCACCTCGATCTCGAACGCCGGATCGGTTCGGGCATTGCCCAGACATACGATTCCGGCGGCCCGCAACGCTTCGCCGAGAGCGTCTCCCGGACGCACCGAAATCGGAACCTCGACCTCGAAGCGCCCCGAAGCCACCCGCCCCTCGACAGGTCCCCCCTCGGGATAGGTCGTTCCGGGCGTCGCATCGGGCAGGAACCGGACCTCGGAGAACCTGCCGGCCGGCCCGGAGAGGCGAAGCACTCCCGCGTTCTCGTTCGCATCCGCCCGAAACCCGTTGGGAAACTCGACCATCTGCCGCAGCTTCATCTTCTCCGGCGGAGCGACGGGCACTTGGGCCTGCCAGCGCGCGATGGCTGCGAACGCCTCGGAGTCGGTGATCGGCACCCGGTCCGAGTCCGTGGCGTCGGCCTCGACCGCGCCCGAGACCTCGATCTCGAACGTACGGTCGGCCCCACCGATCAGGCACATCTCCTTGCAGATCATCCAGTCGCCACGGATCGACGCCGAACGCGCACCCGTTCCGATCTCCTCAGACGCCTTCAGCTCGACGAGCAGCCCGACCTCGTCGGCGTAGCCGTAGGTGATCTCGTAGGGCGTCCTGAAGACCTCCGGCCGCGGCCAGCGGATCTCGCCGGCGGAGATTCCCGCCGGCAGCGTCCACTTCAGCTCGACCGGCACGCCACTGTCGCCGGGATTCCGCCAGTAGACGTGCCACTTCGGCTCGATCGCAAGACGCACCAGCACCCACGCGGAACCGCCAACCGGAATTCCCACCCTCTCGGGAAGCAGCGACATGCGTGCGAGTTCATCCGGCCCCTTCTCACGGGGCGACGCAGGGACGCCGGGGAGGAGTTGTGCCGTCGCCACCGTCGTCATCGTCGCCGTCAAGAGCCCCGCGGCGGCGATCAACCGATTCGGCGCGGCTCTCGGGCGCATGGTTCGAGTCTCTCGCATCGGTGTCGGGACCTCCACTGAGGCGTTCGGTCGGACGTGCAATCTGGCGAGGCGCCTCCTGCCGGCGCGGTTCGATTCGCGAGTCGAACCCCGACATCGGTCGATGGTACGCAGGAAGGGGCGTCGTCCCCCGCCGCCGATCCTCACTCGGGTTCTCGACTCGGGTTCTCGACTCGGGTTCTCGTCCCCACCGCACCCTCTGCACCGCGTACGCCCATGCCCAGATTCCTCGTCCCGACGCCTGTTGCCCTTGCCGCCGCCTGCATCCTCGCCGCCTGCGAGACCAAGACCAGCGATCGCGACATCGTGTGGGTCGATCCCGCCAACGCCCTGGTCGAGGCGTCCAGAAGCGAACGCTCCACGCTGGGCTTCAAGGGACGGGAGATCGTGTGGCTCGATCCCCGAACCCGCAAGGAGTTCGAGGCCGAACACATCGAGGGGGCGATCAACATCCCCTTCCCCGAGCTCGGAGAGCAGACTGCAGAGGGCCTCAAGCGGTACGGCGGATTCGTGGTCTACGGCACCGACTACGCGGATCCGATCGCCGTCAGCGCCAGCAAGCGCCTGCTCGAGATGGGCTTCAAGGACGTCTCGACCCTGCGGGGTGGACTGCGGGCGTGGCGTCGCGATGGCCAACCAGTGGTCGTCGGCGATGTCGCTCCGGCCGAATCCAACGGCGGCTGAATCGCAAGCGCCCGCAACCGGCCGGCCAGGTTGCCGAGCGAAGCGAGGCGTCGACGCGTGTCCGAATCAGGCGCCGGCCCGAAGTGCGACGCGTCACCGGTCCGACCTTGTCCGACTCGAACGCCTGCCGCGAAGTCGACAGCCCCCCGCAACAGGCCGTTCGAAGTGTCGAGCGAGGCGAGGCGAAGCGGGACGAAGGGGCGTTGGGCTCACTCCCGGACGGTTCGCGGCGGCTCGGTCGCCAACGGCCGCGGTGCCGGGGTCTCCTTCACCTCTCCGAGCAGCTCGGCGACCTCGGCGAAGTACTGCTCGGCCTCGTCGAAGAGTCGCGACGGCATGATCGGCTGGACCGTCGAGAAGGTGATGGTCGGAGGCGTGTCCGCCTCCTCGTCGGCCGACGTCTCGAGCACGATGTCGAAGCGGTAGTTGCGATCCTGCCGCACCTCGTCCGCGCCGGGTCGCACCAGATCGCGGCGCAGATGCCGACTGATGAAGATCTCCCGCCGCTCGTCGTCGACGACCACCCGATTCTCCAGCACTCGCCAGTCGGAGTACCGCGGCTCCTCCGCCACCGCGACCATCGCGGTCCAGACCTGGTCGCCGGGGCGACCTGTGAAGGTGGCGGACTCCGAGGCGCAGCCGGCGAAGGCGGCGGCGGCGAGGGCGATGGCGACCGAACGGACGACGAGACGGGGCATGCCGATTCCTCTGAGAGCTCGTGAGGCGCTCGAAGGAGCGATCACGACTCGAACGGGGTGACGAATGCGGCGGACGGGCCGCCGCACGGGTCATCGACCAAGCGGGCCGCGGCGCACATCAAATCGGCCCAGGCCCGCCTCGATCGCGAGGGGGCGCCTCCCGATCGATTGGATGTTCTCGGACATTCGAGCTCGAAGACGAGAGAGAAACGCCTCGATCGCAGCGGACGGCCCCTGCACCTCGCACCGCACGGACCCGTCGGGCTCGTTGCGGACCCAGCCCAGGAGACCGAGTTCGTTCGCGATCGAGGCCGTGGTCGCCCGAAAGCCCACGCCCTGCACCCGCCCCACGAAGACCATCTCCTCGCGGATCGCGTCGCTCACGACTCCAGCACCGCGTCGGGCAGGTCCGCGTTGGTCCAGACCTTCTGGATGTCGTCGTGGTCCTCGAGCGCCTCGACGAGGCGAAGCACCTTTCGGCCGGTCTCCTCGTCGCACGACACCTCGACGGTGGGCGACCAGACGACCTCCGCCTGCTCGAAGGCGAGCCCGGCCTGCTCGAGCGCTTCGCGCACCGCGAGGAACGCCGTCGGGGCGCACGACACCTCGTAGATCCCCTCCTGCTCGACGACGTCGTCGGCGCCGGCCTCGAGGGCGAGTTCCATCAGGCGATCCTCGTCGATCGTGGTGGCGTCGATGAGGATCTGACCCTTCTGCACGAAGGAGTGGGCCACCGAGCCGGGCACGCCGAGGTTGCCACCCTGCTTGTCGAAGATCGTGCGGACCTCCGCAGCGGTCTTGTTGGCGTTGGCGATGAGGCAGTCGAGCAGGAAGGCGACGCCTCCCGGTCCGTAGCCCTCGTAGCGCACCGCCTCGTAGTTCTCTCCGCCGAGTTCGCCGGTGCCGCGCTTGACGAGCTTCTCGATGGTGTCCCGCGGCATGTTGGCCGCGCGGGCCTCGTCGATCGCGAAGCGCAGGGTGTTGTTGAACTTCGGATCGCCACCACCCATGCGCGCCGCCACGAGGATCGCGCGACTGCACTTGGACCAGATCTTGCCGCGCTTCTTGTCGATCGCGGCCTTCTTGTGCTTGATGTTCGCCCAGTGGCTGTGTCCGGCCATGTCGCTTCACACGCTCCCAACGGTCTCTCGTCGCCGCCCGGCCCGCCGCCGGGCGCTGCGTCAATCGGTGTCGGCGGCCTCCGAGTCGGCGATCTCCGGCGGCTGGCCGTCGCGCACGGCCCGCAGCTTCGCCCGCACCCGTGCGATCGGTTCGCCGTAGCTCTCCTCGTAGAACGCCTCCGGATCCCGGACCACCATGCCGAACGCGCCGCGCTGGAAGCCCTCGATGCCGCGAATGGTGCCTTCCCGCTCGAACCGTCGGAGGCCGATCTCCACCGCGCTCCGCCACGCCTCCATCGCCTCCTCGCGTCGCCCGACCCGCCACAACGCGTCGCCGAGATGGTCCAGCCCCTCGAGGCTCGGATTCACTCCGCCGAGCCGAACCGCCTCGCCGAGCAGCGAGACCGCGCCGAGACCGCCCTGCTCGTCGTCCTCGAGCACACCCTCGCGGTAGCGCAACCATCCGAGACTGTCGAGGATGTGGGCGTCGGAAGGACGAAGTTCGAACGCCCGCTCGAGCATGCCGCGGGTCTCCTCGTCGAGGAAGCCGTCCTCGAGCCGCGCGTAGGCGAGGTTGTTGAGAGCCATCGCGTCATCGGGATTCTCAGCAAGCACCGCCTCGAGCAGCGTCTCGGCTCCGGCACGATCTCCGACGATCGAGTGGATGCTCGACGCGTCCAGCAGCGGGTTGGCGACGTCGCCCTGCTCCTCGGCCGGCATCAGCCCTTCGCCGTTCGCGAACGCCTGCCCTTCACGAAGAGCCTCGACGAATTCGAGGCTCTCGTCGGCGCGCCCGCCCGCTCGGGCGAACAGCGCCACCGTCGCCGCGCGGAGCGTGCGTCGCGCCTCGCCCTCGGGCCAGGGAAGACGCAGCGACGCCTCGAGGATCACTTCTGCGGCGGTCGCCGGCTCGCCCGCCTGCAGCATCCGCTCGGCGATCCCCAGCCACCGAATGGCCGCGGCGACGTCGACGGCTCGGGCAGCGGGACTCCGCACGGCCCGAGCCACCAGTTCGGCGAACCGAGTCCGATCGCGATCGAGCGGATCCTCGAGCGCCGCTGCCAACAAGACGGCCCCGTGCACCGCAAGCGGCGCCTCGGCGTCGGCGGCAAGCACCGCTTCGGCGAGCGTCGCCATCGTCTCGCGCCGAGATCGAACGTCCGGCGAGGCCTGAAGCGGGATCGAGATCAGGCGCATCCGCTCGGCGCGACTCATCGCCGAGACCGACTCGACCAGCGCCGCGGCCGCATCCACGGCCTGCGTCGAGTTGGCGACGACTTCCGCCGCCGCCGCCTCGTCCCGCGCCGCTGCGGCCAGACGACCGCTGCGTTCGAGCAGCAGCATCGCCTTGTCGATCGCCTGTCCGGGCGTCGCCGGTCGGCGATCCAGCCGTTCGGCGGCCAGAGCCTCCGCCTCCACACCTCGACCCGTGGCCCGCAGCATGGCCTCGAGCAGTCCCTTGGCGAACGGATGATCCGGATCCGACTCGAGCAACGCCCGCAGTTCGCGTTCGGCCTCGGCGGCCCGTCCCGCCTGCACCAGCGTCGCCACCCGAATGTCCCAGCCCACCGGATCCGCCGGCGCCTCGGCGAGGCGACGATCGAGCCGCGGAGGGATCTCGGCGTTGCGACCGGCCCGATTGAGGCTGCTCACGAGCGCCTGCAAGACCGCGGCGTCGCCCGGATGCGCTTCGAGAACGCCTTCGAGGCGCGCAAGCGCCGCATCGACCCGGCCACGCATGAGGTCCTGCTCGGCGCGGAGCCGCTCGACGATCGAGGTCCCCGCAAGGGCCGACTGCATCGCCTCCAGATCGCGACGGTGGGCCTCGGCATCGGGAGCGAGACCACTGCGAGGATCTCGAAGGGACAGGCGCCACTCCCACGCCTCCGTCGAACGAAGATCGGCCTCGACGGCGGCGTCGGCGCTGCGGACCGCGACGGCGGCAAGCAGTTCGGCCTCGGCGCCGACGGCGACGCGACTCTCGAGCGCCGCGGCTCGGGACTGCAGCAGCAGCCACGCCGAGCGTTGCGACGCGGGCCAGGTCGGATCGATCGGTGTCGCCTCGAGCCTTCGCCATGCCATCTCGGGGGCGTTGGCGGCGAGCATCGCCTCGATCACGGCCCACTCGGCGTCGATGGCGGCGCCTTCGTCCAGTCGATCCGCCGCGACCGCCCCGCGCACGTCGGCCTCGACCTCCGCGACCAGCGTCGCGTCGCCGAGGGCGCCCGCGGCGATCGCCCGGGCCCTCAGGATCGCCGGATCGAAGCGCGTCTCGGGCGACACGGCGTCGAGAATCGCCCAGGCGGCCGCCGGATCGCGAAGCGCCACGAGCAGCGAGGCCTCGAGCGCCGTGCGGGCCGGGCTCGGCGGCAGCGCCGCAAGATGCTCTCGCAGCTCGCGAGGCGTTCCCGAGGATGCCGCGAGGCGCGCCGCCGACGGGGCGATCGCATCGGGGTTGCGGCGCGCAAGATCGACCGCCAGCGAACATGCGCTGCCCAGATCGACCCGCTCCACCCAGTCGAGCAGCTGCTCGACGCCGTCGGCATCCGCGGACTGGGCGGCCAGATCGGTCAGGATGCGAACCGTCGCGTCGGGATCGAGACGAGCCAGCACGCGGACGATCTCCGACTCGTCGGGGCGTTCGCGGCCGAGCTGTTCGACCGCGGCGACGAGCGGCGTCACGTCCACCTCGGCGTCGAGGAGATGCCCCGCCAGCGCGACCTCGGCGTCTCCTGCGGCGCCGCCTTCGCATGCGGCGAGAAGCTCCGCCTGCGCCGCGAGGGGCAGACCGGCGACGAGCAGTCCGTGGACGAGCCGCGAGCGAAGAGCCGCGGGATCCGCCACCGGCAGCGCGGCGGCACTTCGATAGTGCTCGACTGCGGCGTCCGGATCGCCGAGGCGAAGGGTCGCATCGCCCATCGCCTGGGCGATCTCGCTGCGTCGCCGGTAGATCTCGCCGACCCGCGGATCGTCGCCGCGGGCCGCAAGCGTCTCGACCGGGTGGGCGAGCGCGAGTTCCGCCATCTCGAGAAACGCTCGATCGTGGCCGAGCTCGAGCAGGGCATCGGCGAGGGCGAAGTCCACCGCGACCACCGTCGAGAGGTTCGCGTCGCCGTCACCCTCGGCGAAGATCTCTCGCAGTCGCGACAGCGCCGCCACCGCCTCGGCATGGCGGCCGCGGTTCGCGGCGTTCATGCCGATCGTGAAGAGCGCCTCGGCGTCGTCGGGCTCGAGACCTCGAAGGCGCGAGAAGGCCTCTGCGGCCCGAGGTCCGTTGCCCGCCTGGGAGTAGGCCCGCCCGAGTTGGCGCAGGATCGACGCTTCGCCGGGATCGAGCAGGTGCGCCCGTTCGAACTCCCCCACGGCCTGCGGGAAGTCGCCCGCGAGCATCGCGCTGCGGCCCCGCAGGTAGGCGCGGAGGGCCTCGTCCGCGTCGCCCTCCTCGCCGAGTCCGCTTGCGACCACCGACGGCGGCGTTCGGATCTGCGGGTGGGCCTCGTCGGCCGATTCGATCGCCTCGCTCAGCGAGCACCACGCCCTCGGATCGTCGGCCGATCGCGGAGACAGATCGATCCCGGCGAGGTTGGCCGGAGGCTCGAGACTTCTGCGTTCGGAGTTCGTTGCGGAACGGTCCGAGGCGCCTTCGACTGCGGCGGCGGCGAGCAGTCGGCCTCGGGCGTCCGTGGGCTCGACGATCTTCGATGTGGCACAGGCCGAGCACATCAGAACGACCGCCGCGAAGGTCGCGATGGCGACACCACGTCGCGCGAGTCGCTGGGGACGCCCGACGGCCCCGCGGACGGTCACGACTTCTTCTTTCTCGTTCCGCCGGCGGTCTTCTTCGAGGCGGCCGACTTCTTGGAAGCGCCCTTCGTCCCCGTCTTCGAGCCCGCCTTGGTGGCCGAGGTCTTTCGCGGCGAGGCCTTCGCGGCGGCCTTCTTGGAGGAACCGGTCGACTTCACGGCGACCTTCTTGGCAGGCGCCTTCGAGCTCTTCTTGGCGGTCTTCTTGACGGAGGTCTTGGCGGTCGTCCCACTCGAAGTCGCGGGCGCCGCGTCCTTGGAACTCGCCTTGGCTGCACCGGCCTTGCTCGAGGAGGTCTTGCTCGAAGAGGTCTTGCTCGAGGGGGTCTTGGCGGTCTTCGGCGTGCCGACGGCTCGATCGGGCGTGCTGTCGGCGAAGGCGTGCAGGGCGAAGTGGGCCTCCACGAGTCGATCGTTGGCCGTCTCCTTCGCGACCCAGGCGGCCACTGCGGATTCGCTGGCCTCGGGATCCACCACGCCCGCCTGCTGCAGCTTGACCAGGAGTCTCGCGTCCATCGGCATCACGCTGCTGCCGAAGCCCAGCAGCAGCGTGCGATGGGCCACGAACGACGGCACCTCGGGAATCGCCTCGAGGTAGGCCCGCGCCTCGCGCTTGCCCGCGGCGGAGAGATGCCGCAGGTCGACCTCGTGCTGACGCTTGTAGATCGCCGTCAGCGAGGTCCGCAGCAGGAGCAGCCGACGGAACGCGTTGGGGTAGCGGGGTCCGACGATCTCCATGGTCTCGTCGACGAGGCAGACTCGAAGGTCGTTCCAGTCGACGAGCTGCCTGGAGAGCTTCTCGAACGCGGCGTCCGCGATCGCCAGCGGCGCCTCCCACGCGAGGATCGAGTGGACGAACAGCGCCACCGGATCTCCCGCGAACTCCTCGCTCCAGATCGGGTGCTGCGGAATCTCCGCAGGAGCATGCTTCTTGAGAATCGACGCGAGCTTGTTTCGGTTGCCGGCGGGAGCCTTCACGTGGTGGAACCTCCATCTCCACCCGCGTGATCTCGCACCTCGTCGGTGCCGGCGTCGGGCGGCGTCGTGGGAAGGGAAGCGTCTTCGGCCGCATCGAGGTCTGCGTCCGCGACCCCCGCGCGGATCGCCGACTCGAGCGAGGCGGCCTTCTTGAGTCGGTCGTCGAGGCGGAACTCGAGGCGCGGAACCCGTCGGAGTCGCGTCGCCTTGAGCAGGTGGGTGGCGAGATGTCCGCGGGCGTGGACGAGCGCCGCCACGGTCAGCGGCCCGCGTTCGGCGGGCAGGACCGAGACGAACACCGTCGCCTCGGCGAGGTCGGGCGAGACCCGCACCTCGAGGATCGACACCATGCCGCGGTACCGGGGATCGTTGAGCCCCTTGACGAGACGATCCTGCAGACAGCGCTGGAGCAGCGCGCCCACCTGCAGGCGACGAGAGCCGCCCTCGTCACGCCGCGAAGGCGGCAGAGCGAAGGATCCGACGCGTCGCGACTCGTCCGGCTGCTGCGAGTCCTCCATGCCGGGTCAGCCCGTGCGGGCCACCTCCACGCTCTTGTAGCACTCGAGGATGTCGCCCTCGCGGATGTCGTCGTAGCCGACGATCTTCATGCCGCACTCCTGGCCCGAGCGGACCTCCTTGACGTCGTCCTTGAACCGCTTGAGCTGTTCGAGGCGGCGATCCGACTCGACGACGATGCCGTCGCGGGTGACGCGAATCTGACTGTTGCGCTCGATGACGCCGTCGGTGCAGTAGCAACCGGCGACCATGCCGACCTTGGTGATGCGGAAGACCGCTCGCACCTCGGCGTGGCCGAGGACCTCCAGCTTGATCTCCGGCGCCAGCAGACCGCGGGCGGCCTTCTCGACGTCGTCGGTCAGCTGGTAGATCACCTCGTAGAGGCGGATGTCGATGCCCTTGTTCTCGGCGAGTTGACGGGCACGCGACGAGCTCGTGACGTTGAAGCCGAGGATGATGGCCCCGGTCGCCTGGGCCAGAGCCACGTCGCTCTCGTTGATGCCGCCGACGGCGATGTGCTTGACCGAGACGTCCACCTCGTCTCCGCCGAGCTTGCCCAGCAGCGCCCGCAGGGTCTCGACCGATCCCTGCACGTCGGCCTTGACGACCAGCGGCAGCTCGGTGCGCTCGGATTCCTGCATCTTCTCGAAGATGTTGTCGAGGGTGACCCGCGGCACCGCGAGTTCGCGCTCGCGGTCGAGGCGACGTCGCTCCTCGGCGGCGGCCTCGGCATCCTTGAGGCTGTCCACGCAGTAGATGCGGTCGCCGGCGTCGGGCAGTTCGTCGATGCCGCTGATCGCCACCGGCGTCGAAGGTCCGGCCTCGGGGATCCGCTTGCCGTGGTCGTCGACGATGTCGCGGACACGACCGAAGCCCCGGCCGACCACGACGAAGTCGCCCTTCTTGAGCGTGCCTTCCTGCACAAGCAGGCGGGCGACGGGACCTCGCCCCTCCTCCATCTGGGCCTCGAGCACCGTGCCGACGGCGCGGCCGCCGATGTCGGCCTTCAGATCCCGAAGCTCGGCCTGGTAGTCGAGCATGTCCAGAAGATCCTGGACGCCGTCGCCGGTGATGGCGCTGGTCTTGATGACCTCGGTCTCGCCACCCCATTCGACGGGGTTCAGGCCCTGCTCGGCGAGCTGGCCGAAGATCCGCTGGATGTTGCCCTCGGTGGCCTCGGGCTTGTCGATCTTGTTGAGCGCGACCACGATCGGGACCTCTGCGGCCTTGGCGTGGTTGATGCTCTCGATGGTCTGCGGCATGACGCCGTCGTCGGCGGCGATCACGAGCACCGCGATGTCGGTGACCTTCGCGCCGCGGGCCCGCATCGAGGTGAACGCCTCGTGCCCCGGGGTGTCGATGAAGGTGACCACGCGATCGCGGTTGCCGGCCTTGACCGGCACCTGGAAGGCGCTGGTGGCCTGAGTGATGCCGCCCGCCTCGCCCGCGGCGACGTTCGCATTTCGGATCCGGTCGAGCAGGGAGGTCTTGCCGTGGTCGACGTGGCCGAGGATCGTCACCACCGGCGCCCGCGGCTTCACGTCGACCGGCTCGCGATCGACGAAGCGCTGCTCGATGACCTCCGCCGCGGAGGGCCGCGGGGTGACCTTGAGTTCGATCCCGAACTCCATCATCACCTCGATGGCCTGCTCGGTGTCCATGGCGCTGTTCACGGTGATGGGCGTGCCCATCAGCAGCAGGCGCTTCATGATCTCCGCCTGCTTGACGCCGGTCGCCTCGGAGAGTTCGCGCACGGTCACGGGCTCGTTGACGGTGACCTCGCCGCCGATCTCCCTCGCGGTCTGAGCGCGTCCGCCGCCGCCGGAGGACTGGTCGCCCCGCCCCTTGGCGTCGCGTCGGTGCTTGCGGAAGAAGCCGCCGGCGCCCTGGAGGCGACGCTCGCGCTCGGCGAGATCCTGCTCGCGCCACGGCTCGAAGCGACCACTCTCCTCGCCCGCGCGACCGCTGCGACCTGCGCCGTCGCGGCGTCGCGGGGTCCGGGTCTTGCCCCGATCGTCGCGTACGCCGCGGTTCGGCACCCCACCACCGGGCGCTCCCGCCCCGCCGGGCATGCCGGGGCCACCCGGCCCACCGGGCGTGCGGCGAGGCCGCGGCGCCGGGAGATGCTCGGGCTCCTCGATGCGGATGACCCGGGGGCCGCTCAATTCGACCCGCTTGGGCTCGACCTTCGGGCCGACCGGCTTCACGACCTTGGGCCGGCTCGGAACGTTCATCCTGGGTGCGGACGCTGGCGCGGGCGCGGCGGGAGCCTTCTCCGCCGGTTCGGCCGTCGCAGCGCCTGCGGACTCGTCGACGCCGTCGGACTCCGGAGCCTTCACGTCGGACGGCGTCTCGACGGCGGCGTCACCGGCAGTGGACTCGTCGGCCTCGGCCGCGACCTCGACCGTCGACTTGCGGGTGGTCTTCTTCGCCGGCTTCTCGTCGCCCTCGCCTTCGACCTCGGTCGCCTTCGCGGACGTGGCCTTCTTCTTCGCCGCCCTCTTGCGGGCCGGCTTGGGTGGAGGGGCGAGCGCGTCGAGGTCGACCTTCTCCGCGGTCTCCACCGCCGTCGCCACGCCGCCCTCTGCCGAGCCGAACCACTCGCGGATCGTCTGGGCGAGGCCCACCGTCACCGGCGACATGTGGTTGGTGATGTCCGGGATCTCCTCCGCCTGGCACTTCGCCACGATGTCCTTGGATGCGACACCGATCTCCTTGGCGAGTTGGTGGATTCGAAGCTGGGCCTTCTTGGACAAGGGTTGCTCCTGCCGGTGAAACGGACGGGCGAGCGGTGGAACGGACGGGGCGTGCGGTTCGAACGATTCGAACGGAACACGTCAAGCGACGGGCGAAGCCCGCGCACGTGGAATCAGGCGTCTCGGGACTCGGGGGTCGACTCGTCCGAGGTCGATGCGACGTCGGCCGAGGCTTCGTCTCCGCCGCCACCTCCGAGGATGGATGCCGCTGCGGCTTCGGCGGCCTCGTCGGTCGCCGCGGAGCCTTCGCCGTCGCCTGCCCCGCCACCGAGGACGGCGCCGGCGGCGGCCTCCTCCTCGGCACGACGGGCTTCGGCCTCCTCCTTCTCGCGGGCCTGCTGCTCGGCGACCTCCTTGGCCTTCTCCGAGCAGATGTCCACGAGCGTGACCGCGACCTCCTCGTCGAGTCCGAGTTCGTCGCGAAGCACCTCCTCGCCGAGCTCCTCGACGTCGAAGACGCTGATCATGCCCAGGGCCCCCATGCGATCGAGGATGTCCTCGGTGACGCCCTCGATCGGTCGGACCGTCTGCTCGAGGATCTCGAGGCCCTTGGCGAACTCCACCGGCGTGAGGATGTCGATGTCCCAGCCGGTGAGCCGCGCCGCGAGGCGGACGTTCTGTCCGCGGCGCCCGATCGCCAGCGAGAGCTGGTCCTCGCGCACGATGATGGTCGCGCGGCCGAGCTCGAAGCAGAGGCTGACCTCCTCGACCTCGGCGGGCTTCAGGGCGTTGGCGATGAGGATCTGGCTGGATTCGTTCCAGCGGACGATGTCGATCTTCTCGCCGCCGAGCTCGTCGACGATGTTGCGGATGCGGCTGCCCCGGACGCCCACGCACGCGCCGACCGCGTCGACCTTCGAGTCGATCGAGCTGACCGCGACCTTGGTGCGGAAGCCCGGCTCGCGGGACATCGCCTTGAGCTCGATGATCCGCTCGCTGACCTCGGGAACCTCGGTCTCGAAGAGGCGGCGGATGAAGTCGGGATGGCCGCGGCTCAGGACGATCTTGACCTGATGGCCCGCGTCGCGGACGTCGAGGATCAGGCAGCGGACGCGGTCGCCGGGGTGGAACTGCTCGCCGGGAATCTGCTCGGACCGGGGCATGAAGCCCTCGGCTCGATCGATCTGCACCACGAGCGCGCCGCCCTCGTAGCGGGCGGCGGTGCCGGTGACCAGTTCGCCCTGCCGCTTGGAGAACTCCTCGAGCAGGCTGTTTCGCTCGTCCTCGCGGAACTTCTGGATCATCACCTGCTTGGCCGTCTGCGCCGGAATGCGGCCGAGACGCTCGAGCGGGATGTCCTCGCGCTCTCCGTCGAGATGGTTGCGCCAGATGGTGATGGCGCCCGAGATGCGGTCGATCTCGCAGCCGAACTCCTCGGCATCGAGGCTGTTGAAGTGCTTGCGGGCGGCGCTGACCATCGCCTGCTCGAGATCGTTGATGAGCAGCTCGCGGTCGATGTTCCGGTCGCGGGCGATCGAGTCGAGGATGCGGAGGGTTTCGGAGTTCATGATGTGGTCGTCGGTTCGGGTTGTCGGGTTGTGATGGTCGCCGTGGCGACGGGCAGGATCCTGAAACGCTCACGGGCCACCGGCGTCCGATGACGCCCGTGGCCCGTCGTCCTCGACTCGGCCGCGACCTCCTTTCGGGGATCGGGCGTCCGAATCGACCTTGACCTCGCGAGGCGGGTCAGGACATCGCGGCCTCCGTGCACGTCCGGGCGGCAGGTGCCGACCGGTCTCCGCGATGACCGCCCCCGGGCCTCATGCCCAGGGTCCGAACACGGTCGCAGGTCCGAGATTCATGCCTGGCGTGGTGCTTCGCATGAGTCGAGCGCGCGGCGGGTCGCGGAGAGAGGTGGACGACGAACACCCACCGGCACCGTTGCCGGCGGATCGCGGAGTGTATCGATCCCGCGCGACGATGGTCAATGCTGGCACCAACGAGGATTCGGCCGTTTTCCCGATCACCGCACCGCCGAGCGCCGCCCCGGCGACGGTCGTCCCCCGAACCGCCCTTCCTGCCGGACCCCTGGCACCCCCCAAGGGGCGGGACGAACCTACGCTCAGCGACCGATGCAGGACCATTCCAGGCTTTCAACCATGCTCCGACGGACCTCCGAACCCGCCTCCTTCGCCGCCGCCGGCCTGATCGCCGTCGCCCTTGCGACCCCGGCGGGGTTCGCGCAAATCGACTTCGGACAGGGCTTGGGGAAGGGTCTGGGCGGATTCGACCGGGCTCCGGTCGAGTCGGTCTTCGGCGATTCGCGGGACGTCCTCGAGGCCCGTCTCGTGCCGGCCCGCGACTCGGTCGCCCCCGGCGGAGATCTGCCGATCGCGGTCGTGCTCGAGATCGCGACGGGGTGGCATCTGTGGACCCAGCCGGGCGCCCAACTCGAAGGTGCCATCGAGTTCGACGGCGCGATCGAGACCCAGATCGAGATCCTCGCCCTGCCGGACGGCGTGGTCGCCCATTCGGGATTCGTCCAGTGGCCCGAGCCGCACCTGATCACCGCCGACCTCGGCGACGGCCCGGCGAGCTACGCGGTCTTCGAGGGGAGATCGATCCTCTACCTGCCCCTGACCGCGACCGCCTCGGCACCCGCGGGCGAGGGGGAACTGGTCGTCTCGCTGAGATTCCAGGCGTGCGACGACTCGACCTGCATGCAACCGGCGACGCTTGAGCTTCGGACGCCGATCGCGATCGGGGAATCGACCGGCACCGCCTCCGACGTCGGCGAGACCTTCGCGGGCTTCGATCCGGGCGTGTTCGGGCGAATCCGCTCGGGCGAGGCGGCTCCGGAGGTCGTCGACTTCGATGCGTTCGGACTCTCGCTTTCGGTGGACATCCGTGGGGCCGGGTTCCTGCTGCTGCTGCTGCTCGCGGCGGCCGGCGGCCTGCTGCTCAACTTCACCCCGTGCGTGCTGCCGGTGATCCCCTTGAAGATCATGGCCCTCTCGCAGGCGGCGGGGAACCGCGGCCGCTGCTTCCTGCTGGGCCTCTCGATGAGTCTCGGCGTGGTCGCGTTCTGGCTCGGCCTGGGCGTCGCGGTCGCGTCGATCAGCGGATTCACCGCGACCAACCAGCTCTTCCAGTCGCCGATCTTCACCATCAGCGTCGGCGTGGTCATCGCGGCCCTCGCGGTCGGCATGATGGGCGTGTTCACGATCCGCCTGCCGCAGGCGCTCTACATGATCGAACCCCGCCACGACACCCTCGTGGGCTCGTTCGGGTTCGGCATCATGACCGCGGTGCTCTCGACGCCCTGCACCGCACCCTTCATGGGCTCCGCGGTGGTCTGGGCGGTCACCGGCTCGATCGCGACGGTGCTGCTGGTGTTCGGGGCGGTGGGCGTGGGCATGGCCTTCCCGTACCTGATCCTCGCGGCGTTCCCCTCGCTGGTGAGGAACATGCCGCGAACCGGCCCGGCGAGCGACCTGATCAAGCAGGTCATGGGACTGCTGCTGCTGGCCGCGGCCGCGTACTTCGCGGGAGCCGGTCTCAGCGGACTTCTCGTCGAACCTCCGACCCCGCCCTCCCGCCTGTACTGGTGGGTGGTGGGTCTGGTCGCCGCGGCGGCGGGGCTCCTGATGCTGGTGCGGACCTTCCGGATCACGCCACGGACCGGGCCTCGCGTCGTCTTCGGCGGTCTCGGCGCACTGATCCTGGCCGCCTCGCTGCTGGTCGCGATCCGCATGACGGACAAGGGTCCGATCGACTGGACCTACTACACGCCCGAGCGCCTCGCCGAGGCGCAGGAGGACGGCGACGTGGTCGTGCTGGACTTCACCGCCGAGTGGTGCCTCAACTGCAAGACGCTCGAAGCGACGGTGCTCGCGACCGAACAGGTCGCCGCGGCGCTGAACGGCGAGGGCGTGGTCGCGATGAAGGTCGATCTGACCGGCAACAACGAGGCGGGCAACGAACTCCTTCGCGCCTCGGGACGCCTGACCATCCCGCTGCTGGTGGTCCTCTCGCCGAGCGGCGAGGAGGTCTTCAAGAGCGACGCCTACACCCCGGCGCAGGTCCTCGACGCGATCGCCGCGGCGAGGCGCGGAGGCGACGCGTGAACCTCGAACATCCGATCCGCTACACCGTGATCGCGGAGTTCGACGATGCGTCGGTCGCCGAGGAGTGGGTCGCGTGGCTTCGGGACGGGCACCTCGCCGACGTGATCGACGCGGGCGCGATCGACGCCGAGGTGGTCGCCATCGAGACCGAAGCGGACGCTCCGGCCGTCGTGGAGGTTCGCTACCGCTTCGCGGACCGGACGGGTCTCGATCGCTACTTCGAACGCGACGCGCCGCGTCTCCGCGCCGAAGGCATCGCGCTCTTCCCGACCGAGCGAGGCATCCGCTACCGGCGCTCGATCGGCGAGGTCGCCTGCCGGCGCGGCGCCTGAGCGAACTCCGACGGACCGATCCGGTTCATTCGATCCCGGCGACTCGCGCCTCGATCTCGGACCGCTGCGACGCCGGCATCCGCACGAGCGGATCCAGTTCGAGGGCCTCGTCGAGTTCGAGGGCCCGCCGCCACGCCCGCCGCGCACTCTCGACGTCGCCGGCCTCCAACGCGCCTTCGCCCCAGTCGACATGCAGCGAGACGTCCTGCGGCTGAAGGGCGATCAGCGCGACGATCGACTCGATCATGCGCGATGCGGGCACCGACACGGGATCGGCTTCGCGAACCGCCCGCAGGGCCCGCAGCCGATCCGAGAGGCGCCCGACCGAATCGCCGAGCCTCGCGATCCGGTCCTCCGCCAGGGTCAAGGCCGCCACCGCCGCATCGCGACGCGAGGCTGCATCCGAGGCCTGCCGCGACATCGCGATGCGCTGCTCGATCGCGAGCGACGCCGCGCGGTCCATCGCAGGACTCTCCGAAAGGACCAGCGACTCGAGCCGCGTCGCGGCCAGTCGCCGGGCCTCGAGGAACTCCGCCGAATCGATCGCTTCACCGCGATCGCGGCGTTCCCAGCTCGCCTCCAGGGGCGCGGCGGCGGCCTCCAACGTCCGCTCCGCCTCGAGGGCGCTGCGGAACGGCCCGGCCACCACGATCGTCGCGAGGACCGCGGGGACCAGCGCCAGCGACCACGACCACACGGCGGGTCGCGCTCCGGGCGCGCCGAGCGGGACCTTCGCTCCTCCAGCCAGTCCGACGAGAAGGAGCGCCCAGGCCATCGCGCCCTGATTGAAGAAGGTCGTCTCGATCTGGCCCTGCAGCAGCAGCGTGAAGGCTGCGGCCGCGAGCGCCGCCGAGACGATCGCCGCGGGCACCGCGCGCAGGATCGTCCACCCGGCGAGACCGGCCAGCGGCATCGCGAGGATCCCGACCCAGCGCCCGATCGCGTCGACGCCGAACGAGCCGGACGACGCGGGCGTGGCCATCACGGAGACCGCAACCGCGACCCCCACGACGAGCAGCAGCGGCCCGAGCGGACGCGAAGGCACGCCGTCGGAGCCTTCGTCGATCGCCGCCGGCAGGGCGCCGCCTCGCCAGAGGCCGCGGAACAGCAAGGCCGCCCAGGCGACGGCGAACGCGCCTCCCGCGATCAGCGCATCGGGCAACATCGAGTGGGCGCTCTGCACGACCTCGGGACTCCGTTCGGGCTTGTGCAGCAGGTACGCCTCCTGGAATCCAGCCGGCCCGACGCCCAGGGGATGCTCGACCAGCGTCGCCCACGCCCCCTGCAGGTAGTGCCAGCGAAAGAGCAGGCTCCGCTCGCCGAGCAGGCCCTCCGGCAGCAGCCCTCGCGCGACGATCGCCAGCAGGCCGATCGGAATCGCCGCCAACGCGAGTCGGGACGGCGGGCCCAGGCGCGGCGCAACCCACGCGAAGACGAGTCCCGCCGCGAGCGCGGCGAGTCCGCCCTTCGATCCGTTGGCGAGGATGCCGACGACGCAGGCGAGGGCGATCGCCACCGCGACCGCGACGGTGCCGCTCTCGATCGCTCGACCGCGGGTCGCCACCGCGAGCCGCGCCCACGCGACCGCGCACGCCGCCACCGCCGCCGACCACACGTTCGAAAGGCCGAACCAGCCGAACATCTCGCGCTGCCGCAGGCGACGCTCGTAGAGCCGTGCCGCCTCGTCGTTCTCGCCCCAACCGAACGAGGCCAGCACCTCGGCCCGGTGGGTCTCGAAGTGCGCAACCATGCGCGGATGTTCGACGAACCACTGCTCGGCGCCGCGTGCGAGCCACGGCACCGCGGCGGCAAGCAGGCCCGCCGCCAGCAGCATCCGCTCGTCGGGCCGATCCCGCAGGTGCAGCACCGCCACGAACCCGAACCACGCCGCGACGAGCGACGCGCTTCTCCAGATCTGCTCGAGGTCGGCCTCGCCGTTCAACGCGCCGTGCCAGGCCAGCACCGGCACCGGGATCGCCGCAAGCAGCACCGCGATCGCATCGAGACCGCGTCCGGCGCGAAGTCGGCCAAGCAGGATGGCGGCGCTCGAGGCCAGCAGCATCGCATCCAGCGCGAGGCTTCCCTCGGGACCGAGACCTTCGATGGCCCCGGGCGTGAGGGCCGGATCGACGTCGAACCAGCGCGACGGCACCAGCATGGTCGCGCTTCGGGCCACCGCGGCGGCAGCCAGTCCCGAGACGCCGAGACGAATCAGCCGGTCGCCACCGCTCATGACGCGCCGCTCATGGCCGATCGCGTGCCGTGCCGGATTCGGTGAACCGCTCGAGCATCGCCAGAACCCCCAGCGCCGCCAACGCCTGACCGCCGACCAGCACCGCCTGCCACGGCCGCAGCGAACCGAGCACGATGCCCGACACCGCCAGCACCGCCGCGAGGGCCCAGATCGCCAGCACCGCCCGCCACGGGGTCATGCCGCGCAACAGCAGGCGATGGCTCAGGTGCCGCTGATCCCCCACCCACGGCATGTGCCCCTCGCGCAGCCGGATCACCGACACCGCCACGAGGTCGTAGAGCGGAATCGCCAGCACCAGCAACGGCATGAACACGCCGTACCACGCGCCACCGAGCGCGAACTCCGGATCCGCCGCATCGACGTAGGTCGTGCGGAGCGCGAGCGTCGCGAGCAGGAATCCCACCGGCAGCGAGCCGCCGTCACCCATGAATATCCGTGCCGGCGGCACGTTGAAGACGAGAAACCCGAGCAGTCCACCCAGCAGGCATGCGAGCACCGCCGCCACGAACCACTGCTCGGCGAGCAGGGTCGCCGCGAGCAGCGCCGCCGCCGCGATCGCCGCGATCCCGCCCGCGAGGCCGTCCATGTTGTCGAGGAAGTTGATCGCGTTGGTGACCGCGACGATCCAGACGACCGTGAGCGCCAGCGACAGCAGGTTCCCCGCGACGCCCCATTCGTCCAGCATCGTCAGCATCCGCGTGTCGAGAAGCCCCGCGACGACGCCCGCGAGCGCCGCCTGCACGAGCAGCTTCATCAGCGGTCCGAGGCTGCGGCGGTCGTCCCACACCCCGAGCAGGTGGATCGCCAACGTGCACGCCACGAGTCCCCACGCCGGGCCGATCGCCGCCTCGACGCGATGCCGGTAGCCCTCGAGCGCCGGCAGGCGCTCGACGATCGAATCCGGCGCGGCCGTCAGAAGCAGCAGGCCTCCCGCGACCGGAAGCAGCGTCGCCGCGACGATCGAGATGCCCCCGATGTTGGGCACCTCGCGGAGGACCTTGTCGTGGCCCGCGGCTCCCGGGGAGTCGAGGGTGCCCAGTCGCCTGCCGAGTCTCGAAAGCACCGCCGTCAGCGGTGCTGCGATCAGGAAGGCGACGACCGGCAGCAGGAGGATCGCGGAGATCACCGCCGGAGTGTACGAGGCGGCGCCGCATCCGAAGCGACCCGGACTTGTCGCCGGCGCGGGAAGCGTCAGACTGTCCGATCATGAAGGCGATCACGGTCTACTGCGCAAGTTCCACGAATCTCGCCGTCGAGTTCGCGGACACCGCCCGGCGCGTCGGCGAACTGATCGCCGACCGCGGCATCGATCTGGTCTACGGCGGCGGCGGCATCGGACTCATGGGGGAAGTCGCCCGCAGCCTCCACGCCCGGGGCGGACGCGTCACCGGGATCATCACGAAGCACCTGCTCGATCAGGAGCAGGGCTGGGACGGCTGCGACGAGCTGCGGGTCGTCGAGACCATGCGCGAGCGCAAGCGCCTGCTCGTCGAGCTCGGGGACGCGTTCCTGGTGCTGCCGGGGGGCCTCGGCACCTACGAGGAGTTCTTCGAGACGCTCGTCGGGCGGCAGTTGCGCGAACACGCCAAGCCGATCGGGATCGTCAACGACGCGGGGTACTTCGACCCGCTCGTCGCGATGATCGAGCATGGGATCGAGCACCGCTTCATCAAGCCGGCCGTGAAGGAGCTGTTCACGGTCGATCCCGATCCCTCGGTGGTGATCGACTGGCTGCTCGACGCTCCGCCGGTCGAGATCGACCCGCAGCGGTTCCTGCCGATGGGCCGGATTCCCGAGCCCCCGGACGAGCCCCCGGACGAGACGCCCGACGAGCCGGGCGCCTGAGCACCGCGGCCCGCCGGGCTCCGTCCAGCCGGTCAGCATTCGCCTCGGGGAGCCATCTCGGCGAGAATCCCCGCGTGCCCGAGCGCCACGATCCTTCGAGTCGGAGCCACGTCGGAGACGCCCCCATCGGCGTGATCGCCGGAGGTGGCGAACTGCCGGTCATCATCGCCCGCGGCATCCGCGCAACCGGCAGGGAGGTCGCAGGGATCGGTCTGCGGGGCCACTTCGATCCGGTGCTGCCGGACCTGTGCGACCGATTCGCCGTGGCGGGCACCATCAAGCTCGGCCAGTGGTGTCGACTGGCCCGTCGCATGGGCGTGCGAGAAGCGATCATGGTCGGTCGCGTCAGCAAGCTGCGCATGCACGACCCCATCGCGATCCTGCGCGAACTGCCGGACTTCCGGGCCATCCGCTTCTGGTACCGTCGCATGCGGGGGCCGGACCGCCGCTCGTCGGTGCTGCTTGCGGCGGTCGCGGACGAACTCCTCGACGGCGGAGTGCGCCTCATCGACTCGACCACCTACATCCCCGATCAGATGGCGACCGAAGGCTCCATGGGTCGGATCGCGCCGACCGCCCGCCAGCTCGACGACGTCGACATGGGCTGGCCGATCCTCCGCCAGGTCGCGCAGATGGACGTCGGCCAGACCATCGCCGTCCGCGCCGGCGACGTGGTGGCGGTCGAGGCGGCCGAAGGCACCGACCGAGTGATCGAGCGGGCCGGATCGCTCTCGCGCCTCGGGGGATGGTGCCTGCTGAAGACCGCCCGAGACGGGCACGACAACCGCTCGGACGTGCCGACCGTCGGCGTCGCGACCATCGAGAACCTTGCGAAGGCCGGAGGCGGCTGCCTCGCGTTGGGCGTGGGCCGGGTGATCCTCGTCGACAAGCCGGCGGTGCTCGCCGCGGCGGACCGCGCGAAGATCGCCGTCGTGGGCGTCCCCGCCGAAGGCGTCTCCCGCGAGCGCCTCGCGGAACTCTGCGTGGGCGGCGGACGCGGCGGACGATCCTGAAGATGGGCCGCGGCAAGCGCCGGCCTCCAAAGGCGGACGAGCGCGTTCCCTCGCCGGTCCCCCGACCCGGCACGCCGCCGCCCCCGCCGAGCCGCGTCTCCCGGGCCTTCGACAAGTTGGACGCGGCGCTCGAGTCCTTCTCGATCGACGTCGCCGGCCACGACGCCGCCGACCTGGGTTGCCACGTCGGCGGCTTCACCGAATGCCTGCTCGAGCGCGGAGCCGGGCACGTCGTCGCGGTGGACACCGGACGCAACATCCTCGCGTGGCGCCTTCGAAGCGATCCACGGGTCGAGGCGCGGGAGGGCACCAACGCCCTGCACGCGGACCCGCCTGAGGGAGGCGTGCAGTTCGTGGCGATCGACCTCGGGTGGACCCCCCAGCGTCTCGCCCTGCCCGCGGCTCGCCGCTGGGTTCGCGAGGGCGGCGACGTGGTCAGTCTGGTCAAGCCCAACTACGAGATCCCCCGTGCCGATCGGGAGCGGCTCGACCGCGGTCGCCTGCCCGACGAGGACGCCCATCGCGTGCTCGAGGACCTGCTGCCGACGCTTCCGGAACTCGGATTCGAACTCGCGGGGCGGATCGAATCGCCGATCCGGGGCGGCAAGAGCGGTCGGGGCCGCGGAGGTGCGGGAAACCTCGAGTTTCTGCTGCACCTGAGGCCTCGCCCCCTCGCCCATCCAGCTTCGGAAGGCCCCTGATCCCCAGGCCGACGCCGGAGCATCCGAACCCGGCGATCGCCGTGGATCGAAGAGCTCCAAAGGCCGCACGAACGCTGCCGGAACGCCGCGGTTTTCCTACAATCTCCGACCCGATTCGAAGGCCCGGCGGAGCGGCCCGACGCCCCTTCCGCCACGGCCTCTCCCGGCGAGATTCGCGACCGCATGACCGACCCCACGACGCCCGACAACTCGTCCCTGCCCGAGGCGCCGCGGGACCGCGTGGTCGATCTCGAAATCGATCGCGAGCTGCACGACAGCTACCTGACGTACGCGATGAGCACCATCATGGACCGGGCCCTGCCCGACGTCCGCGACGGTCTCAAGCCGAGCCAGCGACGCATCCTCGTCGCGATGAACGACCTCAACCTGTCGCCGGGCAAGAAGCACATCAAGTGCGCCAAGATCGCGGGCGACACCTCCGGCAACTACCACCCCCACGGCGAGAGCGTCATCTACCCGACGCTCGTCAACCTCGGGCAGTGGTGGAAGACCCGGTACCTGCTCGTCGACAAGCAGGGCAACTTCGGCTCGATCGAGGGCGATCCGCCGGCGGCGATGCGGTACACCGAGGCCCGGATGACCGCGGTGGCGACGCAGCTGCTCGAGGACCTCGATCAGGACACCGTCGACTTCAAGCTCAACTACGACGAGCGCCTCGAGGAGCCGACGGTCCTTCCGGGCAAGTTCCCGAACCTGCTCTGCAACGGATCGAGCGGCATCGCGGTGGGCATGGCGAGTTCGATCCCGCCGCACAACGCCGGCGAGATCTCCCGCGCGATCGTCGCGATGATCGACGACCCGGAGATCGGACTCGATCGCCTGCTCGAGATCGTGCCGGGTCCGGACTTCCCCACCGGCGGCCGGATCATGGGGCGCCGCGGCATCGTCGAGGCGTATTCCAGCGGCCGCGGACGCGTGATCGTGCGGGGCACCGTGCACCAGGACAAGGTCGGCGGCCGCGACGCGATCGTGATCGACCAGATCCCATACCAGGTCGACCAGTCCACGCTGATCGAGAAGATCGTCGATGCGGCCAAGAGCGGTCGGATCCCCGACATCTCCGAGGTCCGCAACCACTCCGGCCGCGACGCGGCCACGCGGATCCTCGTGGTGCTCAAGCGGGGCGGCGACCCCGACGTCGTCGAGCGGCAGCTCTACGAGTTCACGCCGCTGCAGCACACCTTCTCGATCATCAACATCGCGCTGGTCAACAGCCAGCCGCGGACGCTCTCCTTCCGGCAGCTCGTCCAGAGCCACATCGAACACCGTCGCGAGGTCATCCGCCGCCGCAGCGAGTTCCAGCTGCGCAAGGCGCGGCAGCAGGCCCACCGCCTCGAGGGGCTCGTGCTTGCGGTGCTCGACCTCGACGAGGTGATCGCCGCGATCCGCTCGAGCGACTCCCGCGAGGAGGCCATCGAGAAGCTGATGGCCCTGCGGTTCCGGATCCCCGCCGACCATCCCAAGGCCGCGGAGATCCCCGATCGCCTCCGCGAGCAGGCCGCCGCGGGCGACGGCGTCGCCCTGACCCGACCGCAGGCCGAGGCGATCGGCGCCCTGCGCCTGATCCAGCTGACCGGCCTCGAGATCGCGCGGCTGGTCAAGGAGTTGACCGACCTCACCGTCGAGATCGCCCGGCTCGAGGAGATCCTCGGCGACGCGACGGTCCTGCTCGGCCTCGTCCGCGCCGACGCGGAGGAGATGGGCCGACGCTTCGGCGACGAACGCCGCACCGTCATCGAGGAGGGCGAGGCCGAGGACTACGTCATCGGCGACCTCATTCCCGAGCACCCGGTCGCGGTCTCGGTGAGCCACGCGGGCTACATCAAGCGACTTCCCCTCGACACGTACCGCACCCAGGGCCGCGGCGGCACCGGCGTCAAGGGCGGCGACATCCACGAAGACGACTACCTCGAGCATCTGCTCGTCTGCTCCTCGCACGACGATCTGCTCTGCTTCACCAACACCGGCCGCGTCTTCAAGATCAAGGTCTACCAGCTGCCGGAACTCTCCCGGATCAGCCGCGGCCGGGCGATCGTCAACGTGCTGGAGATGCGCGACGGCGAACGGATCCTCGCGTTCCTGCCGATCGCGGACTTCGAGAAGGGCGAGAACTACCTGTTCTTCGCGACCGCGAAGGGCCGCGTGAAGCGGAGCGCCCTGAAGGACTACCGCAACGTCAACCGCAGCGGCATCATCGCGATCGGCCTGCAGGAGGACGACCGCCTCATCGACGTGGTGGTCACCTCGGGCGAGGATCAGGTGCTGCTGGCGAGCTCGGCGGGGATGGCGATCCGCTTCGACGAGAACGACGCCCGCGTGATGGGCCGCAGCGCCGCGGGCGTGCGGGGCATGGACCTCCGCGAGGGCGACGAGGTCGTCGGCCTCATCCGCTGCGACGCGGGATCGGACCTGCTGACCGTCACCGAGCACGGCTACGGCAAGCGCACGCCGCTCGAGGAGTACCTCGTCCGCAGCGAGGACGGCTCGAGCCGACCGCAGAGCCGCGGCGGCAAGGGCCGCATCGACATCCGCACCGAGGGCCGCAACGGCAGCGTGGTCTCGATCCGCTGCGTGCGCGACGGCGACGGCCTGATGCTGGTCAGCGAGGGCGGCATGGTGGTGCGGATCGCCGCGGCGAGCGTCTCGCGGATCGGGCGGGCCACCCAGGGCGTCCGGGTGGCGCGGATCAAGGGCGACGACCGCCTCGTCGCGACCGCCCGCATCGGCGCCGAGGTCGCCGAGGCCGACGAACCGGCCATCGAGGACGAACCTCCCATCGTCGAGGCGCCCGTCGCAGACGACGCCGCCGGAGCCGGCACGCCTGCGGATGCCAGCGGCGACGACGAACGCGGCGACGGCGACGGATCCTGACCTTGATGGGTCGTCCGACGGCGAGCGCCGGCGCAGGATGGCGGTGGCCGGCGCCGAGAGGTCGCAACGCCGATCGCGAACCTGATCGCGAACCTGATCATGGCCCCGCCGATCGCAGGACCGTTCGCGATGGGAATGGCCGGAGTGTCATCCGCGGTGCCGGGGCCTCCGCGACGCACCGACACCGGGGACGGGATCGCGAACGGGGCCGGGGACGGGATCGATGATTCGCCTGCGCCGTCCCGACCGCGAGCTGCGGGTCGAGATCACCCCGATGGTGGACGTGATCTTTCTGCTGCTGACCTTCTTCATCTACTCGATGGTGCTGATGGTCCGCGTGGATCTGCTGCCGATCGAACTGCGGCAGTTCGTGTCGGGCCGTCCCGCGACGCCGGCGCCGGCGACGACGCTGTCGCTCGATCTCGACGGCATGCTCTTCCTCGACCGCGAGGCGATCACGATCGACGAGGCCCTGCCCCGCATCGAAGCCGCGCGGGAACGCGATCCCGCGACGGTGCTCTACCTCGCGATCGCCGACGGCGCGGGCTCGGTCGATCGGGCCCCGATCCTGCAGGAACTGTGGGATCGCCTGAAGCAGGCGGGCATTCCGATCAACCTTGTGGGCCGTCCGGCGGAGCGCGACGTCTCCGATCCGCCACCGCAGCCCTGACGCGCGAACCGGCGCGCGATCGCACGCGGCGCCGCCGAACATCGATCGTGCTTCGATCCCGCGACATGCAACCCCTCCCCGGCTCCACCGGGGAGATGGCATCTCGCGAAGAGAGATGACGGAGGGGCGCCCCAACCGTCGGACGGCGACCGCAACAGGTCGAACCACGACCGCAATCGCAAGATCCGCATCGCGCACCATGCTCGTCCCGACGGCCCCTCGGTCTCGCTCGCTCCGCCTTCGCGGCTCGCTTGCCCCTCATCGCGGCGAGGGGTTCGATCCGTCGCCGCCGCGGTGCCGGAAGAGCGACGGCTTCACGCACGCCGCCGCCTCGGGCCCCGGTTGGAACACGCCCGGCAGCAGTTCGGCGAGCTGCGAGATCGTCCCGCTCGGATCGGCGACGAGGTCTGGATAGGACACCTCGAGCAGTCGCACCCGATCACTGCGCTTCAGCACACCGCGAACATGAGCGCTGTGCCGCTGCTGCGCATCGATCAGTTGCGCCCGCTCGGTCCGTGCGGAGCGGCCCCGCCGCGAGAGCATCACCGCCTGCGAGTCCACCACCTGCTCCACCGGGCGGACCATGTAGATGATCGTGTAGCGATGGCGCGTCGGCAGCGCCGGCAGCAGCGCCGAGATCACCTTCACCGCCTTGCCTTCGGCCCGTTCGAGGATCGAGGGATCCTTGGGGAGGTTCTTGATCTCCTCCCATTCCCAGTAGCCCTCGGGGTTGTCCTCGTCCGCCGCCCGCTGCGCGTCGGTCATCGGCGCCACGCCGCCGGCGCGGAGGATCTGCATCATCAGCGAGGTGCCGGAACGCGGCAGTCCCGACACGATGATGAACTCCTTCTCCGGCGCTTCGGCCTCCCCTGACGAGGAAGTTGCGCCTTCGTCGCCTGCGGTGGCCGCCGGCGTCTCGGCGGCGCGGAGGCGGTCGGCCTCGGCGCGAGCCTCGGCCCGCACGCGGGCCTCGCGACGCACCCGATCGT
>Ga0075475_10000081_pt1 | contig 33648 bp, 33 predicted proteins | sample DEB08_DNA_10_FD_76342 | JGI IMG/M metagenome (GOLD analysis project Ga0075475, IMG submission 76342) | Aqueous microbial communities from the Delaware River and Bay under freshwater to marine salinity gradient to study organic matter... | ecosystem: Environmental > Aquatic > Marine > Coastal ... | reverse complement strand
TCCTGTTGTGCCAATTCCATCTGTGCCCACTTTTGCTCCTATATGGGTGATGTCTCCCGTGATTCCGTGAGGGATTAATATCAACCCTTTTCCGTCTGCTTCCTCGGCTGCTGCTACATCACCATCTGTTTCCTCCGATCCTACTGAATAAAAAGTAGCCGGAGTATTTTGATTGGTGTGTTCTGCTATCATCCAAGAATCTGATCTTTGCGCATCAAATATTCTAATTTCATCTATTTCACCATTAAAATTCCTATTATAAGTACTGCTTAGTCTGCCTATTTCTAGATTCGCTGTAGCATTATAAGTAGTGGTTGGTGAGCCAGCAGTGGCTCCTCCTAATCCTGTGATTTCTGTCCCGTCTAAGTACCAAGAATGATCTCCTGTGTGACCAGTACTAAAATCAAACCATCCTATAAAATGATTCCAGTTATTTTCTGTTAACAACGATGTAGCCGACCCTTCATATATTTGCGAATCATTTGAGTGGTTTAAATCTGATGCCCCATACATGTTTAATCCTAAGCCGATATACACTTGTAACCAGAATGCTCTAGCAGAAGCTCCGCCAATTTGACTTATTATGGCCTGATGTACAGTATAATCATCTCCTTTTAACCATACTGAAACGCCAATATTGTCCATTCCTGCAAGCTCTGGAAAATCACTGTGATACATGTATTGATTGCTACCATTTAGCTCTACGGCATTGCCAGCTAGTTTGCCCGTTGCATATGTAGGAGAGTTAACGCTAGTAGCAGAACCCCCATTACCAGCAGAATCCTCTCCAGAAGCAGATTGTAAATGATTTACAAATATAAAGCCATTTGACCATACAGCATTTCTGCCGTAAGTAGCAGTAACAGCATAAGCGGATGCAGCAGCATTACCATAATAAAGATAGAAAACAGTATCACTAGAACTGGACATAAAGTCTGCTTTGAAATGAATTTCAAATTCATTGGAACCGCTATTGTAATAAACTATTTCAAAAGGTAGTTCTGTAGTACCATCAGCTTTAGTTATCCTGAAATCTTCTGCTGCTGATTTGGCATTGGTGAAGGTGGAGGCTCCGAAATCGCTACCTCTTAAATATACAGGAAAATCAGTCAAATCAGAATTTATTTGACTTGACTGAATGGTTATGGGTCTTCTATATGCCCAATTTTCATCGTACCATGCCATAGTTAAATTAGTTTACCATGAGTGACGCCGTTTTCATCCTCACATACCATGATACTACATTTTTCAAATTTTCCGGTTTCAGGATTCTTGGTCGTTACCTCTACATCATACACACAGTCTTTTTCAAAGCTTCCGGAAAATCTGTAATTTATGAAATTTTCCTGGAGATAGTCTAAGACATTTCTACTGGGGCTGTTTATTAGATTTTGCTCTGTGAATGCCCTTTCGCTAACCCCCTTTCCTTCATCTTTCACATATATGGTAATGGTCCGATTTTTTAATGTGTTTTCAGAATATAAATCGGTTTGTTTTATTTGGCATGTGTATGTTTTTATACCATCAGATGTTTCTTCTTCTGTTAAATCGCCAATATTTATGATTATTGGTTTACTTTCCAGTTTTTGTATGAGTTCTGCTTTGTTCATGATTACGTTCTTTTAATACTTAATACCACAAATAACCCTTTTGGTAATGTACCTCCTGTTGGAGAGGTATCGATATCTCCTCTGATCAAATCATATGGTTGGACGCTATTGTTGGATGTGTTGATGACTGGTGGCGTTGCTGCAGTTGATGAATTGGCCTCGTTTGCGTCTATGGTTATCTCAGTGGAGCACACATCCACGGTACTTGCACCATCTCTTATCTTGGCTAGTTGGATGGTGGTTGCTCCGGTGTTCCCAGAACCTTTTGTTATGAATCCGATTCCAACGTTTACTATGTCTCCATGCACCCCAGGCGGTATGGGCACATAAAATGCTCCATCACCCTCTACATTGGAATCGATGTCGGTGTCTGCGTCTATGACATGACCGCCAGTTTCTGCCAGCCTATCTAATGGTGTGTGAGTGACGTAGAACCCTGTCTGGTCCAGGTTGGTGTATGATATGGTCCACAACCCAGGCTTTTTCATGTCCATTGATGTTCCCTGGCTTGCCCATCCGTCACCTGAATAGTAAATGGTGTCGGTTCCCCCATCTAATATGTATTTGTACCCCCAGGTGTCCGCAGAATCGCTTAGCACAAATGTGTATACCGAACCTACTGTGTTCGGAAGAGTGAATGTTTGATTTGCGGATGCTGGTTCATACAAATAATATATGCTATTATTGTGGGAATCATACCCAAATGATTCCCCAGATTGCCTATATCTATTTCTTCTATTCGTATGGAGTTTTATACCTTCTGGCGATCCTCCATCAGGCAAAAATTTGACAGAATCGCTACTTTGAATTTGATAATATTCTGTGTAATTGGCTGTTAATGATAAATCTGATACTTCCCAGTTACCACTTGTTGAGTTGAATTTTAGTATTTTTTTGCCACCAAAGGTACTGGTGTTGTTTGTGGTGCCAGTGTCAATATCAGACAAATCATTAAAATTTATCTGTCCTCCCAATGTACTTGGACCAGAATTAATGAACTTCGAAGAAGCATTATCCCATCTTACAACATCCCAATCTGTTAAAGATGAAAAATTGGTGTCGGATAATCCATTCGCTGTCAACACAGCGTTCAGGTTTTGTATTGATACTTTCCTGTGATTGGTTCCATCATAGTAGGCAACCATATCGGTGGCTACTGCCACTGGTGACACCTCGGATAGTCCACCAAAATCAAGAGACAATGTTCTGTTGGTTGACAGATCGCCACCACCACTCAGTCCTTCTCCTGATGCGATTTCTCTAGTGGTTGGAACATATCCAGCAATTGGGCTTTCCACCAAGTATATGATCCACCGGTCAAATACAGTATCACCAACCAACATGTAGAGATTGCCGGAACCGTCACATTCAAAATAATTTCCTGTTATTGTGACACCAGAATTACCATCTAAAAAGTCATCCCCAGAATCTTTTGTTATCCTCCATGGTTTTGTTAATGCTGTGGTATCATGGAAGTAGTAAATGGGAGCGTAATTGAGAGAAGAAAATGCGGGGAGTGTCACAGACCCAAATGGTCCAGTGGGGTCCACTGACAACCTATAAAATGAAAAATTGTCATTGGGTCCACTTATAACCGTGTCACTTGCGGTGTTTACCTGGGCTTTTGGCTGTATGTGCAATTTTGAATCACCAGCATCCCTAAAAATGTCGTTACTAGTTGTTATGTAACTGGAAACTATACCAGCAGTGGTGGTATATTTGTAGGCGGTAGTGTCTGAATCCCACACCAAAAACCTATCAGCGGAGGAGTCTGGTACCATGAGGCTGGTGTATTCTGATAGGGCAAAAGTTGGTCCTATGTTTTTTAAGACTACGCTATGTATACCACCATCGGTCACATCTTCGTATAGCAATAAATCCTCAGAAGTGTCTGGGATCTGTGTGGCTTGTTTGGAAACATCTATGTTTATGGCAATGTTTTTTGTGCCAGAAAACGTTCCGTGGGTTGCTACCCCCTCTCCTCCGTCTATATATAACACCCCGTTTGTGCCACTGTTCAAATTTGTTCCAGTGTCTGCTCTCGCTTCTGTATATGCAGCATAACCAGCCAATGATGTGTTAGTGATCCTACCTTTTGCATCAATGGTCAGCACTGGTATCAAGGAAACACCGCCCACCGTACCAGCAGATACGCCTGAATTTGTCAGGGTGAATGTCCCATCAGATGCCAAGCTTCCATCACCACCCATGGTGACATTGACCCAATTGGAATCATACACCAACATTTGAGCCGATGATGGGGAACTAACTGTGGTGTCAGACAATCCGGCAAATGTGCTTACTATCTGAGAAGTTAGAGCCACCGTTCCTGATGAAGCAGGCCAAGTGATCGTGTTTGATCCTGCCACTGCTGGTGCTGCAACTGTTATGGAACCACTGCTGGAACCATTGTACACCAAGTTGCCAGTTACGTTTATGCCACTGTTTGATACTACCAGTTGGGGTGTAGATAATGTGGTACCATCAAAAGTGAAGTTTGAACTTCCCTCTATGGTTCCATCTCCGGTCCATACACTTATTTGGTTATCAACTGGAGTTCCAACTTTGGTAACGTTTCCAGTTCCTGCTTCAAGATCGATCCAAGAACCACCATTCCAATACCTAAGTTTATTAGATACTGTGTTGAAATAAATCCTACCATCTGAGGGTGAGGTTGGGTCTGCACTAGCATTCTCAATAACCAACTCCAGCAGTTGGTTTTGTAGAAAATTTAATGACGTTCTTACTTCTGTTGACATTCCCTAATTCAATTGTTTTTGTTATAAATTTGGAGAACCCATTAGGTTTTAATCAGTTCTCCACTAACCAACCAAATCAGGCATTATACTCCCGTAACCGTGACGTTATACTGGCGAGTGTTTTCAAATGTTCCTGAAACGACTATTACATTCGCACTTGATCTTGTGACATCTGCTATGACAGTTGCCTTGGTGACATCATCCACTATGGTTACATGGACTTCCTCAGTATTAAGGTTATGTGTAATATTTATGTTTTGACCCGCACCTGTTCCTGTGAATGTGTCTGTGTGACCACCTGGGATGTTTTGGTTTGTCTTCCATCCTGCCAAGGTAGCTGGTGTGACTACCCTAGCTGTGTCCGAACCTGTGTTCACTTCTGCCTGTGTGGCAAGTTCCACCAAACCAATGGTAGAATCGGTTGCCTGATCTCTGTTGGTCTCCAGAATGTACCAGTCTGAACCCACTGCTGCGTGGCTGCCGCCTGCGTTATCCGCAGACGCGACAATCAGATCGCCTACATTTACGTCAATACCAGAGGCTCCACCGATTTTACCAGCAACGCTCACCACGTAAGCATCACCATTACTTGCTGATGGATAGTTCGGATTGGTGGAACAGTCGATCGATCCTTGGTTATCTAGTAGACCAGCCACCAAACCATCCACATAGGTTTTGTTTACCGCATCCGACCCCGCAGATGGTGCAGCGAGGCCCGTCACACTGTTGGCGGTGATATTGTTTGCTGAAAAATCACCAGAACCATCCCTCTGCACAATGGCACTTGCTGTATTTGCATCAGTGGCGTTGTCCAACTTTGTTTTGTCTGCTGCAGACATTGAGCCTGCCGTAGATGTGGTGGCGGCATTGATGCTTACCACAAAATCGGTACCACTCGGAGTGGATACGATAGGCAATGTTCCGCTAACTGCTCCGGCTGCTTCTGGCGATACCCAGGCAGAGTCGTTGTAATACCAGAACTTTTTATCTGTGGTATTATAATAAATTTGCCCTTCAACTGGTGATGATGGTGCCGATGCTAGGTTCTCGACCACAACCTGTAATAGTTGATTTTTAAGGAAATTTAACGATGTTCTTACTTCCGTAGCCATGTTATATTGATTTTATGATTGGTTATTAATTACAATACGCTTTTCCAGCATATGCCTGTGTTTGCATTGTTATCACAAGAGAATTATTATCGATGTATTGGATCGAAGTCATAACTTCATTGTCGTTGGTGTCCACTACCATAACAGATGGTTTTTTGCCAAGATTGTGCGTAACGCTCCAGCTCATTGCTGGTGTCGCTTGGTTGTGGGTGTAGTGAGCGTCAGAACCGCTAGCTGCTACTTCTAGATTGACTATTGAGCCATTAGATTTCTTCACTTTTATTTTACCATCAGAATCATCCACGAATATTGTCATGGTATTTGCTGCTGGTGTGGGAACGCTCGAAGCATCTATTTCTTGTAAGTGAATCATATCATGATTTTTCCTATTTATTATCAAGAAGTAGAATTCGGTACAAGATAATTCAGTGAATCACTAGCGTTATCTATTATTTCTGCCTTAGATGAATTTCGTATGATTTTTGTGTTCAGGATGACGGTATGTATATCCCTGGGTATCATCTCTTTCCATACCCTCACATTGGTGATGTTGTGGTCTGATGCTATGAGCTTCCAATTGGCCGTGGATGGAGTGATGAAGTATGATGTGTCTTGAACCACTTCATCCTTGTTTATCAGTCTTGAATGATCTTCTGAATCTGGTGTGAGCGTATATCTGGACAAAGATACCTCTTTGTGTGTTTTCGATATGTTTACAACGAAACCATTCCACGCAGCATACTCCATGTTGGTTCCGTGTGCCAGATCGATGGAATTTCCATCAATCAAGATTCTGGTGAAATCTGCAAAGTGGTGCACCCTGAGTTCATCTCCTTTCTCTATGCCTGGGAAGAAATCTTTCTTCTTAAATTGCACTTTTGGCCATGTGGCATACTGATTGACGAATTCTTGGGCATTTTTCATTCTCAGTACCAATCCGTCATTGTCCACGGAAGACACGAAGAAAGTCTGTCCTGGGTATTGAGGACTTGTGACGTATTTAGGTGTTCTCAAAGCACTTAAGGACGAGAAAAATACCTTCGCTGTATTTTTGTTGACTTTTGTTATACCAGTTGCGGTCACATCAGCAAAGGCAAAGGTTGGTTCATTTGCTTTCAACCAATAGGAGATGCCAAGATTTTCATTCACAGACTGGCTGCGGTATATGACTGCATCGGAGCCTTCTGTGAGATTGGAGAAATCGTACCAAGTGTCTGCTACTAGTGTGCCATTGTTGTATATGTCACCTTTATTCACTATTATCTCTTCATTGACAGATTGTCTAACATCTTCCATGTTACCAATCGGGAGCTGTGTCTGTACTGGGTTGGTAACATCAGTCACTTCATCTGTGATCTGTTCCCCAAACATCTCCTCATGATCTTGTATCAAGCTAGAGATGTGGTCCTGTATTTCATCTTCTTTGATGATGTTGCTTGTGTCCTCGTACTTCTTGAGATTCAGCTTGTAATAGCTGCCATCTTCAAGTTTGAGGTCTGCTGGGTACATGGAGTTGACGAAGTAACGTCTGTTGTACCTGGGAAAGAAGATGATGTCATTTTGCCTTGGTCTCTTCCCAGGGAACATTTTGTCAAAGTACAACCCGTTCACGTGTACCTCAAAAGATTCAAAGTCGATGCCCCATTCTGCGTATTCGTGCCTGGGTTCTGGGAGTTTATTGTCTGGTACCGATATCTTTATGCATTTTTTCTCAACTGCATTATAGACACTGTATTCGTGCAAGACTGAATCAGAGGAATCTACATCTGGCTCTGTTCTGATGTATTCAACCTCCATGCCGTATATGGAATTGGCCATGAATCCTAATTCGTCCTGCACCTTGTATATGGCAGACATGTCGAGCGGATTAAAACCTTCTATGCAAGCATCTATGATGCCTGGGCTGAGGTCTTGCTCCACTGGTTTGCAACAAGGATAGGTCTCATCATCGCATTCGCATATGAGATCATCATTGTTGGTAGCCTCCAACACAAAGTCTTTTATAAAAATGTCTGCAGATTCAGAGGTTCCAGTCCTCTCAAATCGCAGTTTCATTTTCTTCGATCCGGAATTGAATAGGGAATCGTTCAATGCATCCAAGGTATATGGTCTCCAGCTTGACCAATTTTTGTCATCTGCTGATACCGAGTATTCTACCTTAACATTGCTATTGGGTGCTACACCTACTGTGTTATAGGAAAGCGATGTCACCTCGTCAATGTCATCCAGTATCTTTACCTCGAAAAATTCGCCCGATTTGGATAGACTTTTGGTGAAAGACATCTTTTATTATTTTTCTCCTCTGAGTGTTTTCCTGATTTTTTCCAGCTCATTCCCGATGAACCCTGTACTGAAAACGTGAGCAGAGACTGGTGATGGGTCTCCAGCTCCAGGCACGGATGATGGTGTTGCTTCCCCCTCTTCATCGACCGTTTCCGGAAGATCGTCATGGCTTGTGGATGCTTTATCTTTTAGTTGGTCTTTGGTCATCCCGTCCACCATCCCTTTAAGCTTCTTTCTGAGGTCTTTGTCCTCCACGTCAGATAGCTCCATTTCTCCTGTTTTTATGGCGTATGCCATTCCAAACAATCGTTGTTGGGATTTCGATGCTGCTTTTTCCTCATTCACCCAAAACACCACCTTGCATTCTGATAGACCAGTTGCATCAGGCAGCACTGTTGCAGGATTAACACCATAAAGCTCCTTGTATAACTTCTTTCCCAGGGGTGTGAGTCTGTAATACCGCTTCTTACCGTCCTTCACGCTCACCACATATTTTTTGTTGGCCCTCAGCCAATTCTTTGATATGGGTCGGTTTATTTCGTCATTGTCTTCCGCATCAGCGAAAAACTGATACAGATTGCTTGTTTCCACCCTACATTTGGTTGCATCACCGATATGCTTGATGATGTTATTCCTTATGACAGCGTTGGGATTGATGTTTACCGCAGGGTACTCTTTTTCGAAGCGGGTTGCCCTTTTTTTGAGTGTTTGTATTCTTTCAAGCAATGTATTCGACATGACCTATTTTTAAGTATTTATTGGTGGTTATGGAATTAACCTGCTGTTATATGGTCCAACCAAATCCTCCATTGTATGCTTTTCCATCATTTCCCTAAGGTGCAGGAACCTGTTCTTGTTTTTCTCCGATAGGTTTCTTGGTGGATTTTTCTTCCTCAGCATGTTTACGTATACCTTGTATACCCAGACCGAGTTCTCACCATACCTACTGATAAGAGATGACACTTCTTTGTCTATGATGGTATGGTCTATATCAAACAGGTGATATTTGTTCTTTGGTGCCGGAATGTGCTTCACTATATCGCCATGCGCTGATATGAAGTTTTTGAACACCACATCAACACACTTCATGTAGGTCTCATCTGTTGATAGATTCATAACCACTGGCATATACAACCCACTGCACGAATCCAGCATTTTGTTCAAGTAAAAACCTTCAAGACGTTCATTTCTTCTTGATATGGTGGCCTTGTCCCATCTAACAACGCAACTCTTGAAGTCAAACACCAAGGAAGGAGATGGTGCATAGAAACTCAATTCTTTCCACCTGTTGGTTCCATTGGCTGCTCTATCTATAAGTATCTTTCTGTCAGCATTGTTCAACTTCCCCGAGTATATACTTGCAGGTCGCCACCCAACCCCCAGTATGTCGGCCATTTTTTGCTCCCTGTCGCCACCCACCAGTATGAATGAGCTTCCTGACAGGTTTGCTTCAATTATGTCATGTTTATACCTTCTGAATTGGCTATTGGACTGTATGGTGTTGATGGCATCTGATACCCTGGGATTGAGTATCCTGTCCATGATATCCACCTGCTTGTTTTTCATCACAAAAACAAGCGACTTATCATCGTTTGACTTTATAAATAAACGAAGACATTTGGGGATGACAGAAACCTTGACGTTATTCCTCATTAGAAATATAACATCGTCTGGTTTCATTTTTAAGAGGTTTTTCATGGATACGAACTACGATAACGTTTATTTAAGAAATCTTATACTGGGTATCCTGGGGCATTTTAGAGATAAAGTGAAGGTCACCCAGGTCACATCTGATGGTAGCCAGGACATAGACGTGCAGTTTCTTTATAGTTATGCAGTTGGGCAGGAAGACTGGTACATGGATTTTTATCTGGATAAGGAGGGTCAAGTCTGCTCCAAAGACCTCAAGGACGATGGTAACACCATTAAAATACCATCTGGCATTGTCTCACTCAATGGCATAAATGTAAACGTTGGTGCTTCCACCCAGAAGAATGAGAGAGCTGTTTTCCAGAAGATTGAGTCTAACATACTTGGACAGGAGGTGAACGATTACTCCACCAGGATGAACTTTGTGCCCATAACAGGTGACATATCCGTTAAGATAAAGTGTTCATCCGAGATTCAGAGATTCAAAATGTGGGAAGCTGTATTGAGCACGTTCTATAACCATGGAAACTTCAAGTTCCTATACATGGGCATCCTCATTCCTGTATACATAAAGTTCCCACAGAACTATTCTGTGACCGACTCCAATACTTCTTTCAAATACCCAGGAAAGGAGAAACCAGTTCTTGATTTCTCGGTTGAATTCACCACATCTCTTCCCTTAGAAGATAAACAAACTACAAGGAAAAAAGCAGTGGAAGAATATCTCGTCTCGCATTCAAAAGACGCAGGTAAGGTTACAACCAAATAATAAATAATCAAAAAGATCACAAAATGATACCTTTAGCAAAAACTCCAAAACTCAACAACCTCATTAACGGGTTCGCTGGTCTTGGGATCACCAACAAGCAAAAATCCTCAATCATCGTTGAGAACTTCGGCAACAACGTTGAGGCAGCGAGTTTTGCTTCTTATTATGGTGTCCAGGCCAAGATAGATGAATACAACCTGCGCGGCAGGATCGAAAAGTTGCTGGAAACAGAGGGCTTGAACGATCCTATCAGACAAGGGTTGTTGGAATTCAAGAATTCCCAGTACGGAGACATATTTCTCCTCGAAAACTACAAGAAGTTCATCGATCAAGTGTCATGGAACGCCTCATTCAAAAAAGAGGCAGATGAATTCACCACTTTCTTCGATGAAAGCCTTCCACACACGTTGGTTGCCAAGGCCATGCTCGTCCTGGAAAATTCCAGCAAGCTTCCATTGCTGAGAGAGGCATATGATCGCATGGTGACATGTTTCTCATTGCCTGCGAAATTCGTAAGAGGTTATGTCATAGCCAATCTCTCCGAATTTTCCATGATGCACGAATCGATCCACCAGCTTGTGGAGAGCATGAAGATGGTAAGCTCCAGGGGTCTTTCTTCTACTGTTTCTTACATAGACTCCAGGAAGGGAGTGGTAAGCACCATCAAATCACCAATCGAATATGCAGATGGTTTCTCTTTCATGGCGGAAGGTAACCTCTACACCTGGGATGGTGACAACCTGAAAATCTACGAAAGCAACAATAAGGATTTCATCTCCCTATGTGGAAGCTTTTCCAAATTTGATGCTACTGATCGTGGCTTGTCATTGACCACAGCCATGGGCAACGTGATTCGTATCGAAAAAGTGAATGAGGGTGTTGATTTCGTAGACAGGGATGCTTCTTACCTGAAAGTTGGTCAACTGTTCAGTAGAGACTCTCAGACCTTCCAGAAGGTTGATAAGGTGTACGAAGGGAAATCTTATATCATGTCAAATGGAGAAGTGGTTGAAGGCACTGTTCAGGTTCCCAATTTCACCCTGAACAACATCATTCGAATTGCCGGAAACAATCAGGAATCCAGAAACATCTACGAGCATAACAAAATCAGAGAGTTTTCCGACAAATACGGTGCCATCAACCCCATTGTTCAGCTTTCCATTGATGGAAAAGGAGCAGAGGTGTTTGAGATGCAGGACATTGTTGATACTCTGGGTCAGTACAACATCTCCCTGGACCTTACGGCAGATATCATCAATGTTTTCGAGAACTTCACTTCCATTGCTGATGTTCCTGGTGCCATCAAGGTATCAGATGGTAGAAACACCTCTATCTTCCTGAAAATGAACGAGAAGGTTCACTACCACGGCATTTCAGTGGATGAGGGGTTCATCTTTGAAAAGGTCACAAATCCTGAGGCCATCATGGAGCACTATGATGCGATGGGTGTCAATGTTCGCGGTGAGTTCAGAGAATTCATCAATGAAAAATCAGAGGCTTCCAAAGTGCTACAACTGGATATACTGGACTTGAAAGAAAACATCAAGAAGATCGATGAATCCCTCAAACAGATCAATGAAAATCGTGAGATTGCCGGAGATAAAGCCATCATGAAGCACAAACGCCAATTGATGAATGAGAAAATCAAGCTAACCAAGATTCTGGAGGAGAAAGATGGCTCTGATGATGAAGTCGATGCCATCCAGAAATGGATTTTCGCCAAAGACAACCAGGAGATCGCAGAGCTTGCCGATAGCATGGGCATCGAGATCAGCGATGTGGATAAGGCTAAGAGCCTTGTTTGGAATAAGTTCGAAAACAAAACCAACGCTGAGATCATCGCATTAGCTAAAGAACATGGATATTCAAAATAAATACTACTACGTAGAATTCGGTGGTGCCAAGGCCATCATCGAACACCTACCACCATCTCAAGGATCATTTGTTAGAACCATCAAGGGTGATCCCATACCTCATTTTTTCCAGTTCGGATCGTCTGGTGTTCCCAGGCAGCTATTGGAAAATGTCATCATCCCTCAGATGACTTTTAGCGAGGTTCTCACAGAGAATGACAATTTCGATGACATCATGAACCCAGGTGGTGGTATAGTGGAAGGCTCAAAGGTCTCATTTGATGGTGGTACAGGCCATGTACTCAAGATTGTGGGCGAGATGCTCACCATAGTATCTGAAAATGGCCACCATCTGGAGGTTAACAGAACTCAGTGTGTCCTCATAAAAGAGGAAGATGAGGAAGAAGATACCGAGGAAGATGAGGAAACGGTGGAACTGGAGGTGGATGATGAGGATGATGAGGATGATGAGGATGATGAGGATGATGAACCCATCGAAGAAATACGTGCCGGAACCGTCATCAGTGGCAAGATAGTTGAATCTGTGATTCCTGGCACAAGGAAGGTATCTCTCTTGTACTCAGGTGGTCAAGGTGGTATTGAGGTGGCCTACGGCAAGAAAGTGGCAACGGGAGGCTTCGACAGGGCTTCCGTGAGAACACTCCTTGAAGCCGATGGTATCAGCGAAGCCACCATAAAAAATGTGCTGCTGATTTTGGGTGGAACTCCAACCAATGAAGCAAGAAATGTTGCACCCCAGCTCAGAGGTGCTTATCTCCTGGATGCTTACCTTTCGTGGAAGTCTTTGGGTAGATACTACAGCCACATCATCGATGTGATGTAAAAAGAATCAAATGGAATACACTTCTCCTTTGTCAGTACCAATAGAGACGTGTGTTCCTTTGTTTTTCTTTTTGAATTCCTTTAAAATTCCGTTTCTTATGACACTGGTGAAGTAGGAGAAGCAATTCCCTGGTTCACCAAACTCTATTATGCCATCGCCTGAGGCATCTGTGATTGGTATAGGAACGCTTATGTCACTGTTCATTATGAAATCGTCAATTTCTTTTTCGGATTTGAGTTCCTTACCTTCATCTGAAAGGTATTGCAGCAGATCGGGTTCGTAGTCTTTCTTTACCGTTTGGTATACGAGTGTTGATTTGGGGTTGCCTTCTTTGGTAGATATGTGCGTTTCCTTCTCCATCATCTTTATTTCCAACCTGACAAGTGATTGATCCTCCGTGACATCCTGAAAAGTTACCTTTCTTTTCATTTTATCCACGGTTATCTTCACTTTATCTTTGTGGATTTCGTTGATGGTGTCTGCCATCGCGGATATGGTTCTATTTCTGGTGTCACGTATTAATGATATGATCTCGTTATCCTTCACCTTTGCTGGTCCCCTGTGGAACCCTATGACCAACTCCCAGTCTTTGCCTATGATCTTTATTTGGTCTCCAGGGTGCGCATTGCGTATCATTTTGAATTGGACCACATTGGATTCTTTGAAGTTTTTCCAATACTGGAGTATATCCATCATGGCAGAAGACATGCAATCTTCACGTTCCTGGTCCGATTCATACGTTCTGCTGTATTTGAGTGAAGACCTGTCTATGTGTATCTGGATAAGTTCTAGTGCTCTGGGGGATAATTCACCAGCTTTCTTACATTTGACCATCTCTCGATGGTATTCGTCTCTATCTATGTAGTTTCTTTTGGCCATTTGATAACATGTTCTTGTTGTGTTATAATGGCCATATTTTTCTGGTTTCCTTATATAATGAAAGGCATATCCATGAGCAAAAAGCCAGTAAATACTCTAAAACCCAATCCTAATGGTAGAACTCGCCAGGGTTACTACAATGTCACCAATAAGGAGAAGTACAGAGGCTCCGATGTCATCATATACAGATCGTCCTGGGAAAAGCAGTTCTTCAAGATATGTGATATGAATTCCAAGGTATTGGAATGGGCATCTGAACCGATCAAGATACCTTACTACAATCCGGTGAAGAAAAAGCAAGGAGTGTACATCCCTGACGTTCTCATGAGGCTCCAAACAGACAAGGGGCCAGTGGTCTATCTAATAGAAATAAAACCAACGGGAGACCTCAAAAAGCCACCTCCAGTAAAGTCACATAAAAAAGCTTCATATAAGACCTATGAGAAGAGGACTAGGCGGTTGATGGTGTATGCCATTAATATGGCTAAGTTTGATGCAGCCAGGAAGTTTTGTGGGAAGCGGAACTGGAAGTTCCTGGTACTCACAGAGAACTATTTCAATAAGATGTTTGGGTAAGGAAATCCACGGCAATGTCTATCCTTGGTATCAGCGTGTGGAATGCTGCCACAAAGGTAGATTTTCTGCTGGTCCTCACCTCAAGCACGTAATATGGAGAATTCATGAAGTCAGACCATATACGATATTTGGTACCATAATTGAAATCATCATCAAAGGTTATGCTAGGTGCATCCCCATGTACCTTTTTAACAAATACTTCATTGGTGTTCAACTCAAAAGGTATGACATACTTACCATAGCCCTGTGCTTCCTTTATGTCCGTGGATAGAAATAAATGACCATCTGGCATATCTATGTCCCATACGTTTCCGTTATCCACGTCTGCCCAATCCAAATATTCATCTATTTCAAATTTGCTGGGGTACACAGATGTTCCATGGAATAAAAATCTTCCATTCTTGCCTATTTTTGGGGGAGAATAAGACTTTATGTAGTCCTCTATGGTTTTTATTTCAGAAAACTTCTCAAATGTCGGTATTGTCATGATGTGTTTGTATAAGGAATAGGGGTGGGTAACTATAACCCACCCCTGATGAAGCATTCTTCCATGGTGAAAGAGTTATCTGTCTATAACAAAATCTGGTGCTTTATTCTATTCATGTTGTGTGTTAGTTTTTATGAAATGTAATCATTTGCTTTTATATTAGAAAAAACATCCATTGGATTGAAACTGTATATGAATTTACCATCAACAGTTATGTCATAGTCCATATCTTTCATATACCTTATGTTATTCCTAGAACAATCATATCTGTCACCAACTTTTTTGGGAGAACCTTCCAGGGTGCGTAGTTGGTTCTGAGAACAGTTAAAACCGCCACCCACCCTTTCAGGAGCACCTTTCAATGAAGTGAGCATATTCCTAGAACAATTAAAGCCACCAACTTTTTTGGGAGAACCTTCCAGGGTGCGTAGTTGGTTCTGAGAACAGTTAAAACCGCCACCCACCCTTTCAGGAGCACCTTTCAATGAAGTGAGCATATTTTGAGAACAATTAAAAAATCCGGACACATTCATAGGGCAACCTTCTAAAGACACCAACTTGTTGCTGTAACACAAAAAATCGCCACCCACCCTTTCAGGAGCACCTTTCAATGAAGTGAGCATATTTTTAGAACAATTAAAATCTCCCACTTCTTTGGGAGAGTATTCCAGAAGTGTCAGGTTACAGGCAGAACAGTCAAAACTTCCACCCACCCTTTCAGGAGCACCTTCCAAAGAACGTATGTTAGAATAACTAACATTAAAATTACCAGTCACTTCTAAAAAATTGAATGGTATTATGTTAGCGCCTCCTAATAAATATAAATTCACATTGCCGTCTACGGATACGTTACCGTTAGCATCAACACTGTATGTCCCTTCCAAAAACTTAGTCGATTCATCCTCAGGATAATTTTTCAAAGTATCAAATATGCGCCTTATATCATGGGGGTCTCTTATACGTTCACTGGCGCTATTCAATATCTTAACAATTCCTTCATGTGCTTTGGAATTGTGGCTCATTTCTTCGAATAATGGGAGTCTTTTGTTATTTTTCATTGATACGCTTTTTTTGTTATTTTTCATTGATACGCTTTTTTTGTTATTTTTCATTGATACGCTTTTTTTGTTATTTTTCATTGATACGCTTTTTATCTTATATATAAAAGAAACAAACGGCTTGTCTGAAATCTTCATAAAACAGTCTGCAGATACTCTCGGGAGAATCGAAATGCTCATACAGTCCATCAATTCTAAGATGGGTGCTGCAACCGAGTCTCTAATCGGAGGTCTGGAAGGCAAGATGAATGCTGAGAAACAGCAGCAACCAGAAGACTTGAGTGTAAGCAGCGATTTTTTAGATAAGATAACTTCTCTCTCAGAGAAGATAAGCAAGGGAGACATAAAAACAGATAACTTCGAGAACTTTTCCATCAAATTCAGCCAAATGGTCGGCAAGATTGGCGAATCATTTAATGAGTTTGATGTGGGTGGCACTCTTGAGAAGCTTGATAGCTTAGCATCAATTGCTGATAATTCTTTGAAGTTTGGCCTTAAAATGGCTTTAGCAACACCACTCCTTATCCTCTCGCTTCCTGGTTCCCTTGCTCTTGGGGCCGCTACAGCTACTCTGGGCTTTGTTGCCAACCGATTCTTCGATGAGGAATCCGCAGAGAATTTCGAACGTTTTGCTGGCGGCATCCAGAAAATGGGAGTTGGTGTTGCTCTTTTTGCACTTGGTATGACTGGTGCATCCATATTACTCGCATCGAGGTATGACGATGTTGCGTTGACTTTACTGGCCGTTGCCGGAACAGCGACCGTCTTCTCCATATTTGGCCGCCAGTCAAAGCACATAAACAGGGGGTCACTGGCATTGGCGGGTGTCTCCATATCCACCGCATTGTTTGCCTATTCATTCTCGAAATCTGCAGAGGCTATGCCAGATGCTAAAAGTAGTTTATTAGTATTAGCTACCATTGGCGGCACCGCATTAGTATATGGGATAGCAGGCAAGTTCATGAAGCCAATGCTTATGGGTGCCCTTGCTGTTGCAGGCACAGGCTTTGCTACCCAGGTGGTGGCCAAAGGATTCAAGATATTCGCAGAGGATGTTAAGCTCCAGGAGAACTCAGACCTCATCTATAAAGTACCAGCACTGATCGGTGGCCTAGGGTTGGCATTCACGCTAGCAGGGGCAGGACCAGTTCCTCTTATGATTGGTGCGGGAGCTTTGGCCATAGCTGGCATAGGTGGTGCGCTCTGGGTTGTTGCTAAAGGTGTTAGCGAGTTTGCTAAGGTGAATTTCACCAGATCGGATGCAGATACCATGAGATACGCCATCCAGTCTGTGGTGGAAGGTTTTGCCAATTCGTTCCAGAATGTGAGTCTCAAAGATGCTCTCTTGTTGCCTGCTAAGATTCCTGTCATCCTAGGAATGGGAGCCGCACTTGGTACGCTATCCATAGGTATAAAGGAATGGAGTAAAAACTCCGATGGTTGGAGAGAGAAAGATTCAGAACTTCTCAAGCACACCATCTTTGGAATGAGTCAAGCGTTTGCTGTGGCAGGATCACCGGACGGCATGAGCAAGCTCTTTGGGTTCAGTGTTGGTTCCAACAATGTGGAGCGGGGCATCGATTCCACCATGAAGATGGGCAAAAACCTTCATCGGCTTGCCAAAGGTATCACCGCCTGGAAGAAGATGGACATAACGGAGGATGATCTCAATACCATCAAGAACAACATAACCAAAGTTCTCAATGTCATACCTGGGGTTTTCGCAATCATTGGTGAAAGAGAAAGGGGTTCAGATACGAAGACTTATTCTCTATTTGGTATGGAGTTCAAATCACCATTCTCAAAAGGTGATATCGAGCTTGGTATTCATTCCACAAGAAAACTTGGTGATACTCTTTCCTCTCTTTCTGAGGGAGTCCTGGCCTGGGTGAAAGGTGGTGAGAAGGGGATAACAGAAGAATCCATCCAATCTGCTGCAGCTAACATAAAAGGCATCCTGGCTGTGATACCAGAATCCTTTGCTGCGGTCGGTAAGAAAGATCGCGAATCTGAGGGCATATTCCCATGGAGCGATGGGGATGTGACCAGGGGTGTTGAGATCATATCAGACCTTTCAGAATCCTTTGGTTCCATATCAACATTCGTGAAAGACTTCTCATCTGTTGATGATCCTGAGCAAACAGCCAATACCATCGTTGGAATTGCAGAATCCACTGGAATCCTCTCTGAGGCCATGGGTAAATGGGAAAAGAGGCTGGATGCCATTGTGGAATATCGTGATCCAATGCGGGAGTTGGTTGATGTCTTTGGTGAACTCAATGAACACATGGAAGATCATGTGGAATACATGAAGGACATGCCGAAGTCATCCATTGATGCATTCAGCATATGGGGTTCCACTCTGAGAGACTTGGCTTCCATCGATGTTGATGGTTTGAGGAAAGGTGCTAATGTTTCCCTCCAGACCGGAGCATCTGCTTTCGATTTTGGGGAGAAATTCAATGATTCGAAAAGCCGTAGGGAAAAGAAAGATATAGTTGAGAAGACCATTGAGGGTGTTCCCAAGGAAAAGCTCAACCAAATAAAAAAGGATGAGGAGTTGAGGCAAATGATGAATGTTATGATGAATGCCATTGGTCAGCAAATGCAGGTCATGCAGGCTCAGTTATCCACTCTCAGAGCCATCGATTCCACATTAAACGGCACATTAGTAGTAAAAGAAACAAACATATAAACCAATGAGTAATAGACTTCAAAAATTCGGACAAGATTCATCAGTGAATGAATCCATTGGACAGTATTACAACCTGCAGGAGATAAAAGCTTTGGAGGGAGAACTACAGTCTGCTATAGACAACATGGTTGAGAGGTATGAAGGTCTCATCAATAAAGCCATTGAGAAGCAAATACACCCTGACCATAAACTTTATGCAGGCATGGGAACTGCTGTCGTGGAAGATGAACATGGTGATAATATAGACCGTGGGCCAGTTTACGACTTTGCTAGGCAAATACTTAGGCTCCAGTATGTTGATAGGTTCGACACTGCCATGGAAATCCATGAGGTGAGGACTGGCAGATAATAAGATTTGATACCATGCGGTGGCGATGGTCTTAGAATAAAAAACAACCACCATGGAAGTCAACACAGAATCTTTCACCGATCCCACCATTCTTATGTTTGCGGCCATTTTTGTTGGAATATGGCTATTCATTGACGCCATGAAGAGGAATCACAAGAATTGGAAAGAATTGAATGGTGATGGTTCCATTCCTCAGCTACCACCCGATAGAGGCAATCAGCCTAAGCAGGGAAAGAAACAGCAAAGCAGGGGAGGTGGCAAGGGCAATAACCGTCAGGGGAAAAAGCAAAACAATCAGAAGAAAGGTGGTCAGCGCCACCAGAGTAATAAGAAATCAAAGAAGCGAGGAAAGTAGCTAACTGGTCATGGATTAAGTGGTGCTTTCTTGAGGGTTGTCCTGCGGGATGACCCTTTTTGTTATTTGTTATTTGTTATTTGTTATTTGTTATAAATATAATAAAATTTAATGTATCATGAGCAATAGATTAAAAAGGTTCTTTGATTTCACAATCATAAATGAATCCACCAAATTTTCGGACCTGAATAAGTATTTTGACTATGATCTCTTTGTTAGGGATTTGAAAGCAGCTGGTGCGGATGTGAATGAGAAAGAAGCCAGGAGTTTCGTTGTCAACTTATTTTCTGGGGGTGTTATAGAAGCCCTCATGAGGAAAATGTTGGAAGATGGTCATGTTGTCAGCACGGCCATATTGGTTAATGGCCAGCCTGTAAGCTTTGATTATTTTACCAGCTGGCATATATGGAACAAGCTGATACAGTATGAGGGGGTTGCAGGCCAATACTTTAAGAATTATGTTAAAGTCAACAAGTTGCCCTTCCTGGAGGCTTCTCATAAATCCTGGATGAATTCCATGGAAACATCTAATATACTTGATCTTTTATTGGACCATGCTTCATTTTCAGACAAGACCTCTGCCATGGAGGCATTAGGTGTATTCAAGAAGCATGTGGATGTTAGGAAAGCAAAAGATGTTTATGTCAAAGAAGTTGACAAGAGAGGTCCAGTGCTCGGATTTATTGCTGAATACCATGTCTCTAATAAAAGGTTACCAGGAACAAGATTCCCGTTTGTGATTGAACTTGCCAAACTATTTGGTGTATCGGAGTTTGAACAACACTGGGAGATGGTGTTTGACAATTTTGCCTATGGTAATGGTCCTAAGTTTGGATTTTTTGGTATACCAAAAGACAAAGTGAGGAATCTTTTGAAAGACATGGGAGTTTCCGGAAATGTCATCTCTGACATATACAGAAAAATAAAAAATAGTTAAACTTGCACAAAGTGAAAAAACATTGGGAAGGTCAACCCAATCCCTTTGGTAAGCTAAAGTATGGCGGCAATAAAACCACCATGATAGACAAGGAAAAACTTGTGGCGCGCAAAGGGTATGATAAAAAGATAACATTCAAATCATAATAGTCATGAACAACAAATTAAAAGCAGAAATCATAAAAGAATTCGAAGATTGGTCTGGTGTGGGATCACCATGGGAATCTGATGAAGAAGATATTGAGTTTTTCAGCAAAGATCGCGCCAACTACTGGAAAGACCAGGGTGTTGGTGAGGAAGAGCTGTACGACTTTTTGTCCAATTGTACCGAAGAAGATGCCAAAGGTGGGGTGGATGAAAAGAAAACCAGCAAAAAATCCACCGTAAGGAAAGGTAGATTGCCTCTTTTCGAAGAATTCAGCAAACGCTCCAAGAGAAGAAGGGTGAATGAGAATCTTTATAGGGAGCTTGGTGGAGAATTTTTTGACGACATGCTCACCAAGTTTGTTGACACCATGCACAAAGATGAGAAAAATGCTGTTGGCATGATAGCATACCTCAATGATGCCCACCCATCAGATTATGAAGGGGAAGGTGTTTATGATGAGGCAAGTGAATTCTTCGTTGAAAGTTTGCCATGGGATTACTCAAAAGAAGAGATCATGTCGCTGAAAAGCATGCTAGATGCAGGTGATTTTGCTGGTATGTTCGCCCTGGTGAAAAAGCATTGGGAAGGTTAACCCAATCCCTTTGGTAGTTTAGGCATTTTTACCTGATTAGACTTCAACATGCGTTGCATGCTTTGCATATGACGATCCATGTTGAAGTCGTTTCCACTTCTTCCATCTTTATTTTCCTGCTGTTTGTCGTTCAACTCCCTGAACTTGTCCAGGAGATACTGGAGTTCGTAAAATGGGAGATCACGATACTGATCCGGTGAAATGCCGGATTTTATCCACAGGGTGTTTTGGACATCAAAATAATTCTCCAAGGATATCTTGATCGTCGAAAAGAGTTGCCCATCCATCTGGAAATCGAACAAGCGATTCATACTGCCCATCGCATGAACCACACCTCCTTTCCATTTTAGGTTCAACACCAATATTCAACTTTTTCGCAAACATTCTTATTGCTGCTATGTGGTTGTGATCCAACTTGACATAGGCTTCGTTTATCTTCTCAAGATGACTTTCGCTCAGATGTCTCCAATCCGATACGAGGAACTGCAGATGGGTGAGGAATGCAGTGTCATAATAGCCACCTTCTCCACGTCTCTTCTTGAGTTCCTGCTTCTGTACATAGTCAAAAATCCAGTTGATGACTCCGATGGTGGGAGGGTACAACAGGGGCATGTTGGGAAGTTTGGGATGATCCAACACGAATGCGTTCTGTTCCTTGTCCCATTTGTCAACCAGCTTTTGGTTGATGTTGGAGAAACCCAGGGTGTTACTGGTTATCTCTATTTTTTCCACAGTTCCACAATGTGGGCAATTGGCATGATGATAGAGAATGTTTTCCTTGGTGGAAAACGTGTAATCCCTTATCAGGAAGAATAGGAACAATCTGTCAACCTCCAAGAGGTCTTTACAATTCGTTCTATTGCCTTTCATGTAAATCCTGGTGCAAGAATCAACAAGAGACTGAATCTTGGTACCGATGTCCTTGAAATCAGTCTCATCCATACCTGAATAGTGGATGATCTCTCTGGTGGTGGCTGGCCTTGCAGAGATACGCAGATCGGTAGGGTAGAAAACTCCCTTGGATGCGAGTATCTCCCTTGGTACTGGTTGAAACCCCACTTTATCCACTTCTTCTGCGGATTTGGACACCTTAGCTCGTCTTTTATCTGCCAAGGTTTCAACCTTTCCCAGGTCTGTGGGTTTGTTATCTTCCTGCTGCGCATCTGGAAACTCAAGGTCTTGGTCTCCGATGGTGTTTTTCAGCATATCTTCGAATTCTTTTCCCATTTGAAACTGTTTAATGGTACGTGCATTATAAATATTGTAGGGAAACCACACATACTTGGTTTCTTTTTGGTATTTAAGAAATAAATTGAATTAGAATCTTGTTGAATATCGTTAATGTAAAGTTAGTTGAAGTAAGTTGTTTAATTTGAAGTATTTGTAACATTTGTAATTAATTTGAAGTAAAAATGGAATTAAACCAACAGCAAGACCAGCTGTTTGCAAACCTCTTTTCGGAAGAGGCTTTCGCATCAACCGATTTAGTTGATAAGGAAGAAAAAACCGATTTCACAGACGAGAACATTTATGCTCCCAGTCTGCCAGACAAAGGTTCGTACAAAGCAATCATCCGATTCCTGCCGTACTACCTCGATCCCAAAGCAAAATCCAAAATCAAAAAGTTCCAGTACTTTTTCCGCAGAGAGAATGGTATTCCTGGCGGATTGTTTGATTGTCCATCTTCCCTGGGAAGAGGTCATTCTGGAATCTTCACAGATGCGTTTTTCGTGCTTCGGGAACACCCCAACTCCCTGTACCAGGATTTGCAGAAGAATTTCAAGCGCAAGGTGCGCTATTTTTCTCCTGTGCAGATCATTCAGGACACCCAAAACCCTGAGTTGAATGGTAAGATCAAAATCTTCCGGTTTGGTGGTCAGGTCAACGACATCATCGAGCAGTTGATCACAGGAGACCCTACAATGGGCATTCCTTCTGTCAACCCATACGACCTGCTGAATGGTCGTGATTTTGTCCTTTCCATCGATCGCAAGACCTATGGAAATGGCAGCAGTGGGCCATCCTACGAGAAGAGTGTTTTCCAGACATCATCCAAAGCCATACTGGTGCCTGGATTCAACGACAACGATCGCGAAAATATCACCAAGGAAGGTCTCAAGCAGGCCATCTTTGAGTATCTCAAAGGAACTCCTGATATCTCTGCCTATGAATACCAGCCGATGGATGATGCGGCCAAGCAAAGGGCCACCAACATCGTTCGCACCATCGTCCAGGACGAGAATGTGTTCGCTGCCATCATCAAACGCGGTGCCAAAGGTGGGCGCGACTATTCTGAGTTTGCCAAAAACTCAAAGAAAGGTGAAGCTCCCCAGGCAGAACCTGATGCTTTGCAGGAAATGAAGATCGATGGGGGTGAGCCTGTGCTGTCAGGCAATGGCGGCAGCGTAAGTGCAGATGTTGATCTCGGAGACATCGATTCTGATGTCACTGCCATAGCAGACGAAATCCGCACAGGAAACACCACCCAGGAGGAACCTCCGTTTGAAGTTGATGCTCCGGCTACTCCACCTCCTGCTCAGGAGGAGTCATCTGATGACATGTCGGATGTGTTGGATGAGATAGAGTCGCTTGATCTCACAGGAATGTAAACCATCCTCTGATAAGTGTCAATGATATTCGACAACGTAGATGTGGAAAGCACTCCGGATGAAGGTCTGGATGTGCTTTCCAAATTTCATGGGGTTTTGACAGACCTTTTGAAAAAGAAGTTTGGTTCTGGCCCGAAGACAGAATGGGTTGACCTCGATGAGAGAATAAACTTTGCTTGTCCCTATTGCGGTGATTCCGCAAAGAATCAGCATAAAAAACGGGGCAATCTGTACAAAAGCAGTCTCAGGTATGTTTGTTATAACTGTGGGCAGCGATCTTTCCTGGACACTTTCATGGCTTATTTCGGCATCGGTGGATATACTGATGTTGAAATGGACATACTGAAAGCTAGCATTGAAAAGAACATACAAAATGGGTTGTTCTCCAGTGGTGTATCTTTCCTGGATACCCTCAACATGAATGTTGATGTCAACAAGCTGTGCATAAACCGCACCAGGATAATGGATAAATTCAGGTTGACCAACCCCTCCTACACAAGGTATGTGATGGAGTATTTAAGGAAGAGGAAACAACACATTCATCTAGGTAACAATATCAACCACGTGTTTGCCTATAGCGAATACTACGATTCATTATGGACTTTCAATACCAACAGAGAAGGTAAGGTTATCAGCGCCATGCTGAAAAATGGTGTATTCAAACCACTCAAACATCCAGGCATACCTCGCTTCAAGTTGATGAATTGGGAGGATTTGATGGGCCATTTTGGTGTCACTGATATCAAAGAGGATTATACACGCATCATGAATCCTCTGAGTGAGTTGTACAACATTTTCCACGTAGATTTCCAGAGACCTTATATAATCACTGAGGGGACAATGGACTGCAATTCTCTTAGCAACTCGTTCGCCATATGCGGTGCCACAAAGAACTTCAACATCAAAGGTAGATACTTGATGGATAACGATCCTGCAGGCAAGAAAGCATCTTTGAAGGCTATGGAAGCTGGTAATGAGGTGTTTCTGTGGGACAAGTTTATGGAAGAGGAGAACATAGACCCCGATTTGAAATTGAAGGACATAAACGATATTATAGTAAAAACCAGCGTACCGGAGTCCGATCTGAGTGCGTATTTCTCCAACGATGAACTAGATTTGATATGGGTATAAACCAAGATGAAATAGACAAATTGGAAGAAGAATTCTTCTCTGATGTATTGAAAGAATTGAAGGTGTATAAGAGGAAAGGTGTTGTTAAATTCGATACGCATGAAGGGGAGGTTGAAATTGGGGATTTCAAAATTGATGAAGTGGTAGAAAAAGAAAAAACAGTAGTCATAGAACATGTCAAACCAAAACGAAAAAGAAAAGGCGATGATGAATTCACTCTTCTCTGAGCCGGAGAAAGAGAAGCCACAAGAAGAAACTAAGAAGCAATCACCTGCCGATAAAATGGCAGTGCAAGCCTCCAGGCTTAATGCAGAGGTGAAGCAGTTATCAACCATGTTCTCCTCTACTGACAAGCTGAATGACGGTCTCCCAAAGCTATATCAACTCAGACAAAAGATCATAGCCCACAGATACTCGTTCAGCAGAACTTTGTCTGGTATTTTGAGAAAAAGGAAAACCCAAAAATCTCAGGCCATAAACAGTTTCTACGCATCATTCTTCAAGGATGAGGAAAAGAAACGCAAACCCACCACCCTGGATAGGGATGCGTATCTGGATATACACTTAGCAAGCACAGATGGTCTTATTGATGACCTTAATAGACAAATAGAGCATTTGAATGGTTCTCTTGCCACTGTTGATAAGATGATATACGGTGTTCAATCTAAAATTGACTTGTCGAGATGATACTCACATACGATCCTTCTTCAAATGAGTTCGTCATCAATTATGATGACATAAACCAAAAGCGATCCCTTTCTTACCACTACAAAAAGAAGCTAAAAAACTGGCGATTCAGAAGTAGAGGCAATCCAGGATGGGATGGTGTCATCAACTTCATGTCCAGGGGTGGCAATGCCATACCCGTAGGACTTTGGAAGGATTGTATGGATCATTGCAAGAGACTGGGTTATGATGCCAAGTTTGTTGGATTGAAAGAGGTGTTCAATGATATAAGCAAGGAGGATTTTACCAACTTCTGTAATGAACTCATGAAAGATCATGAGTATAATGCGAGGCCAGTTCAGATTGCTGCAGCATACAAGATAATCAAGTACAACTATTGCCTTGGTCATCTTTCCATGAATGCTGGTAAAACCCTTATTCTTTATTTGGTGGTCTCTTACCTGCTCCATAAGGGAAGATATGATAAGGTGCTCATTGTTTGTCCAGATTCAGACCTTGTTATCCAGATGTATGATGATTTCGATGACTATTCTTGTGGTAGATGGAGACACATAAAACCCAAGATGATTCACGGCAAGATCAAAAAGAAGGATAGGGGAGTGCATGATGCCAACGTGATCATAGGTAACTTCCAGACGTTGAAGAATGCTGATGATGATTTCTTCCTCCATTTTGGTGGCCTTTATGTGGATGAGGTGCATCGCGCCAAAGCCGCAAGCATCAAAGATATCATATACAAGACGAAGAATGTCAACACCAGGGCTGGGGTTTCCGGAACCATACTCGCAGAAGACAATGCCGATTATTACACCCTATTGGCCAACTTTGGGCCTGTGGTATGTACTCTTACTGAAAAAGACCTCACAGACCTTGGATATGCCACTCCCATAAGGTATAACCCGATGCTGCTGGATTATGCGTCAGATGATTTCAAATTGAAGCTATCCCAACTCCGATCCAGGGCCGACATAGACAACAAAGATGTCTTCCATATTGAGATGAAAAACATACGCACTTCACAGAAGCGCATCTTTTGGATTGCGGAGTTTTTGTCCAGGCTCCAGGGTAACACCATCGTGTTTTTCATTGACATCAAAACTGGATACGGCAAGCGGCTGAAAGATGCCACAGCCACCTTGTGCAACAAGTCCATTTTCTATGCCGATGGTCAAACACCTAAGGAAAATAGGGCAATCATAAAAAGGCATCTGGAGAATAATACAGACTCCATACTGTTTGCTACCTATGCCACCTATTCAACTGGTAAGTCGATAAACAACCTTCATAATGCGGTTCTTGCGGAATCCATAAAGGATTACAACACGTTCAGTCAAACCCTGGGCAGATTGCTCAGATTGCATGAAAGTAAAGATGTGGCAGATGTTTATGATATATCTGATGATCTGAGGTGTTATGAAACCGGATTCGATATGAACAACTACTCCTATAGGCATATGACTGAACGCATACGCCTGAGCAGAGCCAAAGGATATGATGTCAGAAAGACCACCAAAGTCAATCTGCAAGGCTCACAATCTATCAACGGAAGTTTTCAAATACTATAGAATCCATCATGACAGTACAATCAATATCTTCTTATGGTGACGGTATACTCTCCGACCTCAAGAGATACACTTCCCTTGCATCAGAACCATCTAGGAGGGCACTTAGCCCCATCTTTGACATGATGTCAAGGAAAGGCTTCGAAGATATCTTTCTTGAAGCCTATTTCAAAGGCGGTATTATGTCTGCATATGTCGCTTTGCTGGAGACCATATTTGCTGGTAGAGGATGGAAGAGGTTACTGCCAGTGGATAAAAAGGTGAAAACTATGATCTATTACCAGCTGGTGGATCACAGAGAATGGTTAACTAATGTTATGTCGGAGCTTTTGAGGGAGAAAACAATGAGGCTGAAATCTTCAAATGGCTCCATTTTATTTCACACTGATCACAAGCTCACAATAGACGGTGTGGAATATCCCATTTGCAAGCGAATTCTTACCAATCGGAAAAGGGTTGTTGCTCAGGTGGTGGTACCCTGGTCTCAGATGTGCGCATTCATCAGTAATAATCACCCCACCATTTTTGAATCCTTTCTTATGTTTATTCAGGATGGGGCAGTGGTTTTGCATGATTCTGAATATGGAGAAGAGCAATCCAACTGGATAAAGTTCCTGTCAGATACTCCATTGGTGGAACCTCTTATAGAGCCTGCTTATGTATGTAACAGAGAGTATCATGATTATCCACAGTTTTTGGTTCATTTACAGAATCCAGAAATTCGTCTGATGGACATAACCATCAATAAATAGAATAAACGACAAATGAAAAAGAATAAACGACAAATGAAAAAGAATAATAGACTCCCATTATTTGAAGAATTTTCACATAATAAAGGTGTGTCAATGAATGAAAAATATAAGAAAAAGGACGCCATAAATGACCTTGAATCTATTAACAGGCATCACATAGCTTTAGATTCAGAGGTAAGATTTATAGACGACAAAAAGATAGATGGGTTTAAAACATTAAAATTCGAACTCGAAAGTGAGGACAGGTCTGATAGATTAGAAATATTTCTTTATATAGAAGATGGTTATTACTCTGGTACACTTGTGAAGGTGGGCAATGAAGAAAATATGTTCAAATCAACCATGGCAGCTCTTATATTTGCCCATATGGAGTTTGGTGATATAGAACCAGATGAACTTGATGAATGGGAAGATTGGGAAGAACCGGTCACAGATTTGGTGAGACCAACATTTTAACACTTAGATATGATAGATTTAAGAAAGTGGAGCGGTGATACCAGCAAATTGGATTCGTACGGCATGGAAATGTATGCTGCGGCTGAGCGTATGTTGTCGTCACCAAGTGGAAAAAAATTCATAGGTCTTTCCATGAGCGAAGGTGAGATCAAAAAATTTGTATCACAATTACATAGTGTAGATTCTTTAAAACCCAGGAAGAGCGGGTTTACCACTTGGATTTTACACAGGCTACCATCACTCACAAACAACGCAAGATTTGGTCAGTACGCCAATATGAAAGCAAGGGGCTGGAATGGAGAGATAGAAGGCGATTTTTGGGGATTTATTTACCATTATGTGCTGGTGTATTATGGGTATGCCTCCCTGGCCAGGTTTTTGTATGAAGGAAGAATGACAAATTCTGGAATTAATCATAGGTTTTTTAATTCTATGATATTTTTTGATAGGGATACCATAGAATCAATATCTCCTTATGTCACCAATATACCCTCATTTTTTACTAACATGAAATTTTCCCTGAGAACTCCAGCCACTATTAAGGTTCTCAGAAAATTTCCACGAGCATCCATTAAGCTGTCAGATCAAGAAAAATTTGATTTTTTGTCAAACGATGACCAATGCACATTTGCAGCGTATAAATGGTTATTTAAAACGTTAAAAATATCCAGGTCGTTTATAAACAAGACATTTAAAGATGTGAATGGGGAGCTTACTACCATATTCACAGATCATGTGAAATCTTCTGTGTATGAAACAAAAAGATTATTGTCCATAATACAATTTTTGGTTTCTAAGGGGGCATCTGTTGGTAAAAAAGTAGAAAGCTTGGACTTTATGACACCCAGGCAGTGGTGTGTGAAAAATGGTTCTAGGGAAGTTTTGAAAGCCATAAAATTGGGTAGGATGAAAAAAGAAAACACCGCAATGAAAAACAGGCTACCATTATTTGAAAGCTTTGCTGGCAGCAGGTACGAATCATGGACAAGAGGTCTATATTTGAACTACGTGCAACGCAGCCTACCGTCCGATTCAAGATTCAAACTTGTGTCCCCAGAGGAATTTGAGGAAAAGGTAATAAACCACCATGATTTTCAAGACATCAAGATAACTGATTACGACAAGTCTGACATTTACAGGTTGGCAGATAAAAGAAGAACATATCTTGATGGCCACAAAACAGTTCTCGGACATGTTTGGGTGGAAGATGATATGGTATCCCATTGGATAAACAAAGATGCTTTTAATATGTAAGAATCACCCTCCGAGGTGGAACAGCGACCTGCCATGATTAGAAAGATGGCGGCAGTTCAATATATTTTAAGAATTATCTATAAATAGGATAAACCGTTAACATAAAACGACAAATGAAAAATAAAAGATTACCACTATTTGAAAATTTCAAAAATGAATCAGAGGATTATTTCAAAGCCAGAAAAGAGTTTATAAGACTTCTTGGTGGTGTATGGTCCCCCAACAACAATGATGTTTTTTGGAGGGCAGTTGAAATAGCACATAACGACCCCACATCGAAAGCGTTCTTTGCTGCCCAAGCTGAATATGATATAGAAGATATGGATGATTATGATGAATACACTCAAGCTGTTGATGATGTATTAAAATCAGAAGATTACTTCCTAGAAGAATTAATGAATATGGGTGTGCTTGAAGAGTTTAGTTTACTGTTCAAACCAAACTCCAGAATGACTTTTGCCGATTTTGCTGCCAAATATCCAGACATAATGCCATAGGGCAATTCTCAATTTTCGAGGTGGAATAGTGGCCTGTCTGAACACATCCGTTTGTGTGACGATAGGTCAAATTATACTTGGACCAAATCTTCTATCTGGCTGATTCCAGAATGCTTCGGCATCACTTGAATGCGGCATGGATGGATACACGGTATCCTTGGTTAATTCTTCTACCCATTGATATATGGAAGTCGCTATACCTTGTCTCCTCCTATCTTTTCTAATGTCTATACTCATCTTTGGAAGGATCAGAATATCCTTCTTTTGTGAATTGCTCAAATAATGGTAGCCTGTTCTCGCGTATCGTCCTGGGAAAATGGTCTTTGTAACGACTGAATAGAGAGGTCACGTTGGATATTAGCCAGCTGAATTTGGATACCACCTTCTTGTCATGCATCTTGAACCTTTCCCTCATATCGTTGTATTTGTTAACATCGGTGCAATGATTATGCAGCCTGCTGACAAATGACATGTAACCCTCATCTGGGTCAATGGAAAATAAATGCGATACGATTTCTCTGAGAGATTCGAAAGATGAGTTCCTTATGAGACTGTCAAAATAGGCATTGTGTACTATAGACTTGGCATACCATTGGCCATCTACCTCATATTGATTCCCATAAATGTCAGTGATGGTTCCCATGGAGGGAACACGATCATCGATTTTATACAAGGGTGTTCTGTATCTATCAATTTGCATATTCATTCCTAGATTCTATTCATATCCAACTGGACATCAACGGGTATCACTTTTAGTTCTTTTATGAATTGTTTAAAGGTTGGTGACATGTTCATATTCCTATTATGGTATTCATTCTTTCCACATACCCTGTTGGTGCATTGGATAGTTGGGTTGCTCTCCTCCTACTATATGCCATACTACCAATCTTCCACTCCCATTTCACCACATCTTCTATGACAGATGGGGATACACCCATTTTAGACAAGAATTCCCTCAGGTATAATGGACTCATGGTGAAAAATCCAAAATGCCCCAAATCAGAATCTTTTTTGAAGTTGATTTCCATGAATCTGGTCCATTTATTTTCAAAATCACGCACACTTGACAATTCTGATACTAGCTTTATGGTGGTGAGGTATTTTCTTGAGATACCATCTTTTTTTGATAATAAAGTGAGATAATAAAGGATGGTATTTTGCAGACAGTTGTATCTTCCACCACCAACTATGTGGTTTATTTCAGGTAAATCCCCTTCCAGTCTTGCCCAATCTGAATGTGTGTTCAAGAGTTTCAAACATGTTCTTATGTGATCCAGTTTAACTCCCCAATGCTTGCCCATATAAATCGAACGTTCCAATATGAGCGATAAAAGATTGTGATTAGCATTGTCTCCAGCGAAAGTCACATTGATGTGGTCAGCTTCATGAGATAACCCCCAGTGGCTATTGTATTTCTCTATAAAGTCTGGGAATGTGCTTGGGGATTCAGCTAGGAGTTTTATCGTATCTTCACTAAGATCAAAGTTGTATTGGTGGTAATTTTCAAGTAATGGAAGTCTATTTCTTTTCATGATTGTTTTGTTTATTCTATTTATAAGTAAAGATCAGCCATCTCATCCCCGGTTTCGTCCTCTATACCCAGCATTTCCTCCATTTTCTCTATCCTCTTTCTGTAGGTCGGATTATCACCATTGATTTCTAACCATTCATCAACGAATTCTTGGGCATCGAGGGTGTCCATATGGAGTCCCATGTGCATCACTGTCATCGCACAATCATCATTTCCTATCTGAGATACCACAACTCCTTTCTTTACTCCCAGAGATATGACCTCTTCTATGGTGGTTTTTTCGAAGATGACTATTTGATTCATCTTGATTGCCTGGGACATGTTGGATGCAGCTCTTTCCTTGAGTTTGTAAGTGAGGTTAACGCCTGGGTAAAGAGTTTCATTAGATATGGAGCGCCTGTATTTTGTGAAGGTATAGTCCTCCTCGAAATCGTTGTATTTCCCATACAACTGAGATAACCTGAAAATGAATTCTTCTCCTCTATGGTTCAACTCCAGGGTTGACTTTACGTTTTCTTTATCGAAGAGGTCAACCACCAGATGGTAAAACAGGACAGATGCTTCTGGTATCTTGGTGGAATTTGATCTGAATATTCCAACCTGCATGAATTTAAAGAAATCCTTCTCCTCAGTGAATAACTTCAACTTCTTTATGGATTTCATCGATAACATGGTGAGTTCGAAGATGTTGAAAACAGTGAAGTCACCCTCAGAACCAGAGGCAAGATCAACTGTTATTACGAATCTACGATGCTGATCCTTGCATCTTTCCAGTTCAAATTTGGGGTGCCAAGTCAACCTTGGTGCACTGAGTTCCTTGCCTTTTGCATCTAGCAGTGGCCCATATGGCAGCTCTAGATCATCGAATGCTGGTATTTGTTTGAATACGAATTCAACTTCATTGGCCTTGGTTTTCCTGAGCTGATCTGGTTTAAGGAGAATGTTGGCGCCAGAAAGGAACTGATTACCATACTCCTGATTGAAGTCTTCCACGGAACCCAAGTCCATTATCTGGGCTTTCTTCCATGCATCATCCCTGCCTGGAACCTGCCACCAGTCAATCCGTATTGGGTTGTAATAGTTTTGGCCATACACCGCTTTTGAGTAAATCTCATAGAACTTGTTGAGTCCTCTAGGTGTGGAAGTGAGGATGATGCGGGATATGTCTGATGAAGATATAGTAGGATATACTGTACGATAGAACTCATTGAGGAATGAGGAGGAAATTAGGGCGAATTCATCAATATACAGAAGGTGAATGGTAAATGATGCACCAGAGTCTTGTGTGGTGGTTTGTGCTACCAACTTACAGCCATTGTCGAATGCCATAGACATCACATTGTTGACTACAATGCCTGGGCGTATATAAAAAGGGAGGTTTTTTATGATGACCTTAATCTTGTCCATTAGCTCTTTCACAGTGGATGAATCTCTGGAAAGAAGCATCACATTTCTGTCCGTATTAAAACAAAGGTACCAAGCAATGTAAATGGCAGTGGTGATGGAATTATGTGATAATATGCCGTTGGTGTAGTACCTCTGATCTGGAGAATCAACACCGAGGTCAAACATCCGCTGCTTCATCCTCAATCTCGTTACCTTGGTTATGGGAACAATGTTGAATTCACCCAGCAAGTGGTCACCTTTCTCCAGGTCTTTAACATGTTTTTCTATGAGTCCAGGTAGGAACACCCTGTGATCACCTGCACATCTCAATACCACCTCGTTACCAGACCACAGTTCGTAAATCTCAAGTCTTTCGGAATGGTACGAAGAGATGACCTTCTTTTTACCAGAATCGGTATTTGTCTCTATCCCGCTTTCCGGTGGGTTTAGATTGGAAACCTCTTTATCCAGCAGGTCTAGAATCCAGAGGAATATCTTTAATAGGAGTTTTATCATGGAGTTATCTTCGGATTTGAATGCATTATCCAATTTATTTAAGAAAGGTGAGCCTATTAAAAGGTCTCTACTATACGGCTGTGCGCCAGAACTTACCCATCTAACACCCTTTCTTCCAGAAGATGCACATATTTACCAAAGGTTATGGCACTTGGTGAATCATAGTTTCATTCCAAAACAATGCGACTACTGCGAGAATCCTGCGAAGTGGGATAAGAAGAGGAAAAGGTATGGCACATGCGGTTCAAGCGCATGCAAAAAAGCCAAATCCAGGGAGACTTCCAGAAAGAAGTATGGAACAGACCATCCTTC
>Ga0075475_10000072_pt1 | contig 34827 bp, 25 predicted proteins | sample DEB08_DNA_10_FD_76342 | JGI IMG/M metagenome (GOLD analysis project Ga0075475, IMG submission 76342) | Aqueous microbial communities from the Delaware River and Bay under freshwater to marine salinity gradient to study organic matter... | ecosystem: Environmental > Aquatic > Marine > Coastal ... | reverse complement strand
CAGACAAGGACACAAACAAGAACAAGAACACAAACCCAAACACAAACTCAAACACAGACAGCTACTCAAACTCAAACATCAACTCAGACACCAACACAGACACCAACATCAACACAGACACCAACACCAACGCAGACACCGACCCAGACACCAACTCAAACTCAGACACCAACACCAACGCAGACACCGACCCAGACACCAACACAGACTCAAACACAAACACAGACAAGGACTCAAACAAGAACATCAACACAAACACCTACACAAACACCAACACCTACACAAACACCAACACAAACAGCATCAAGAACAGTATCAAGAACACCTGGAGCAACAAGGACTAGAACACAAACTCCAACTCAAACATCAACACAGACACCAACACCAACTCAGACACCAACACCAACGAGAACACCGACTCAAACACAAACTAAATCACAAACACCATCTAGTACACAAACACCAACTAGAACATCAACAATATCAATAACACCGAGTAATTATACAACACCAACACCAACACCAACAAAAACCCCGGTATAATACATGGAGATAATATAAATATAATAAATATAATAAATATAATAAATACTAGCAACATATAAGAGAGAACAAAAATGGCAAAGATACCAGTATATGAGATGACGGACACGTGGAATGATGCATTATCCACGTACGATGCAGTTAGGATGGACGTAACAGACACGAATTCCGCGGCTGATTCACGTCTTTTAATGTTATCCGCAACAACCGGAGGTAAGATTATAGTCGATAAAAACGGTTGCATCAACGGGTTAACGGTTAGCTGTGGTGCTGGAGACGTGGTAACTAATACGGCGCTAGGGGTTAATGCAATCAATAGTAATACAACCGGTGGAAGTAATACAGCTGTTGGTTATCGATCTCTCTGTTCTAACACTACTGGGGTAAATAATACAGCAGTCGGATATTCAACTATCCAGTTTAATACCACAGGTATTAATAATACAGCTGTTGGAGACCGGTCTCTCTATAATAATACAGTCGGGACAAATAATACGGCTGTTGGGTTGCAATCACTCTTTTCAAATACATCCGGAACCCAGAATACTGCTAGTGGTATGTATTCTCTCCGTTCAAACACTGCCGGAAGTTATAATACAGCTTATGGATATGCATCTCTCCGTTGTAACACCACTGGTTTAAATAACACAGCGGTTGGGTATGTCTCTCTTCAGTATAACACAACCGGTAATTATAATACAGCTGTCGGGTATGCAGCTCTATTAACTAACACAACCGGTGTAAATAATGCAGCTGTTGGTTATGCAGCTCTATGTTCTAATACTATTGGTAATTTTAATACTGCTGTTGGGTATAATTCTCTTCGGTGTAATACGACTGGTTATAATAATACAGCTACCGGAATGAGTGTATTACAATTTAATACAACCGGATCAAATAATACGGCTAGTGGGTACCAAGCATTGTATTGCAATACAACTGGTATTAATAATGTAGCTATTGGTACGTGTGCACTTTTTGCAAATACAACTAGCATTGATAATGTTGCGGTTGGTCGTGATGCTCTTAAGTGTAATACAGTGAGTGGTAACACCGCGGTTGGTTCTAAAACATTATCGAGTAATGTAACGGGGATAAAAAACACAGCATCTGGTATGTATGCTCTTCGGGACAACACTGCATCATGTAACACCGCATTCGGTTATTCTGCAGCATTATTAAATACAACCGGAACTGGTAATACAGCAAGTGGTTATACAGCATTAAGATCTAACACAACCGGTTCATGTAATACAGCACACGGTAGTAGAGCATTATATAATAACACAACTGGAGTACAAAACACAGCTGTTGGGTATGAGTCTTTATTTGATAATACAACCGGGTGTTTTAATGTAGCTACTGGGTCTCAAGCTCTTCGTGGTAACATAACGGGGATACAAAACATTGCTATTGGTTATCAATCGTTATATACAAATACAACAGGTGGTAACAATACAGCAACTGGATATCGAGCTTTATTTTGCAATACAACTGCAACTAACAACACAGCTAGTGGCACATATTCACTTCGAAATAATACAACTGGTGAGTCTAATACAGCCTACGGGATGAATACCCTTCGTAATAATACAACTGGTAATTATAATACAGCTGTTGGATATCAATCCCTCAACGATAATACAACCGGTACACGTAACACAGCTATAGGTTTGAATTCGGTCTGTAGTAATACTACCGGAGCGTGTAATACTGGTAGTGGTACGGCAGCTCTTCGCTCTAACACAACCGGTTCGTGTAATACTGCTAGTGGGGTATATTCTCTATATAATAACACAATTGGTGGAGCTAACACAGCCTATGGTATGTGTTCTCTCTTTTCCAACACAACTGGTAATTATAATACAGCTCATGGGATGTATTCTCTCTTTTCCAACACAACTGGTAATTATAATACAGCTCATGGGATGTATTCTCTCCGGTTTAACACTACTGGAACTCTTAATACAGCTGTTGGTTATTCAGCTCTATGTGCTAATACCATAGGTATAAGAAATACAGCTGTTGGAGTAAACGCACTTTTGACTAATATAAGTGGGAATTATAATACAGCTCACGGTTATGAATCGCTTTGTTCAAATACCACCGGTTCAAATAATACAGCTACCGGTACTTTTTCTCTCTATTGTAATACAACTGGTAATTATAATACAGCTATTGGAGCTCAGGCATTATTTTTAAATACAACCGGTCAAGATGGGGTGGCTGTTGGATTTGCAGCGTTATATAATAACACAACCGGTAGATCTAACGTAGCTATTGGGATGACCGCTTTATGTTCAAATACAACCGGTACGCGTAACACAGCTATTGGTAGATCTGCATTAAGATCAAATATCGGTGGTTATTACAATACAGCAAGTGGCTATTATTCAATGATTTGTAATACTACTGGTTATAATAATGTTGCAAACGGTTATTATGCATTGAGTAATATTACCACAGGTACCGATAACGTTGCAGTGGGTGTTTTAGCTGGAGAAAAATCAACAATTGCAATACGAAATACAGCTGTTGGTGCATATGCATTACAATATAATATTAGCGGTAATGAAAATGCTGCGTTTGGGTATGGAGCGTTAGGTGAAAATAATACAAGTTGTAATACAGGTATTGGTAATGAAGCATTAAGAAATAATACAACCGGTAAACCTAACACAGCTGTTGGTCATCAATCATTATATACCAACACCTCCGGTTCTTATAATACTAGTATTGGTTATAGATCTCTTTTTGATAACACAACCGGTAATTATAATACAGCTAGTGGGATGTATTCTCTCCGGTATAACACCACCGGTTCTTATAATACAGCTCAAGGGACGTGTGCTCTTTTTGCTAACACGACCGGTGTAAATAATACAACTGTTGGGTATCAATCTCTCTTTTCCAACACAACCGGTTCTTATAATACAGCTCAAGGGATGTATTCTCTCCGTTCAAACACGACCGGTGTAAATAATACAGCTGTTGGGTATCAATCTCTCTTTTCCAACACAACCGGTTCTTATAATACAGCTCAAGGGATGTATTCTCTCTTTTCCAACACAACCGGGGTAAATAATACAGCTGTTGGGTATGCATCTCTCTTTTCCAACACAACCGGTTCAAATAATACAGCTCAAGGGATGTGTTCTCTCTTTTCCAACACAACCGGTGATTGTAATACAGCTCAAGGGATGTATTCTCTCTTTTCCAACACAACTGGTAATGATAATACAGCTATTGGATATCAATCTCTCTATAATAACACAACCGGTGTTAATAATACAGCTAGTGGGATGTGGTCTCTCTATTCCAACACAACCGGTAATTCAAATAGTGCAAGCGGATATAAAGCAGCATTTAATAACACAACCGGTATCCGAAACACCGTAAGCGGTGCATGCGCACTATATTGTAATCAAACCGGGAATGATAATACAGCTAGTGGTTATAAAGCAGCATTTAATACTACCGTTGATAGTATTGTTGCAATTGGTCGTGAAGCATTGTTTAGCAATACAACCGGAACAAGCAATATAGCTACAGGATTGTTTTCACAACACTGTAATACAACTGGATCAAATAATGTATCAATGGGATTATATTCAATGCGGTATAATACTACTGGTTCTAATAATGTTGGTTTAGGGTTTCAATCATTATATTGTAATACAACAGGAGCAAATAATATAGCTATCGGTTCGAATTCATTGTATAACAATACTGTAGGGGATAATAACGTAGCTGTTGGTGTAAGTTCTCTTTTCAACAACACAACCGGTATTTGGAGTACAGCTGTTGGTCATCAATCCCTTTTATCTAACACGGTCGGGAGATTTAATACAGCAATTGGTTATCAATCTCTTTACTCTAATACAACTGGTGATTATAATACAGCGTCGGGATTGTATAGCGCATGCGCAAATACAACCGGGTGTTTTATCACAGCATACGGATATAATTCATTAAAATGTAATACAATAGGTAATACTAATACAGCTGTTGGATCGTTTTCTGGATTTGCAAACACCACTGGATCAGGGAACTCAAGTTTAGGTTATTCATCTCTACGAAATAATACTACTGGAACTTCCAATACAGCTGTTGGTTCAAATTCATTGTATGCTAATACTACCGGTACATATAATACGGCTGTTGGGCATTCATCTCTCTATTCCAACACCACCGGTGGAGATAATACAGCAAGTGGTTATACGTCGATGCGTTATAACACGACCGGTTCACGTAACACAGCGAGTGGAAAAGGAGCTCTTCGTAATAACACTACCGGTTCAAATAATACATCATTTGGTGTTGGTGCATTACAATTTAATACATCCGGATCAAATAATACGGCTAGTGGATACCAAGCATTGTATTGCAATAAAACTGGTATTAATAATGTAGCTATTGGTACGTGCGCACTTTTTGTAAATACAAATAGCATTGATAATGTTGCGGTTGGTCGTAATGCTCTTAAGTGTAATACAGTGAGTGGTAACACTGCTGTCGGTTATGAATCACTTTGCTTAAACACTACTGGGGATGGTAATACAGGTTTAGGATACGCAACCCTTCGCGCAAACACAACAGGTATTTATAATACAGCTGTTGGATATGGATCTCTCTTATTGAATACAGAGGGTGTAAGAAATACTGCAGTTGGTATGCATACATTATGTGCTAACACAACCGGTGCTTGGAATACAGCAGTTGGTTATGCCGCAATGAGAAGCAATACAACCGGTCAATGTAATACCGGTTTAGGTTATTGTGCATTACCGGCTAATACAACTGGTTGTTACAATACAGCTAGCGGTTATGTTGCATTATATAGTAATACAACCGGTAATTTTAATACAGCATCCGGTATGCGTTCATTACAATGTAATACAACCGGTGATTGTAATACAGCAAGTGGGTATGCAGCATTAAGATCAAACACAATTGGTTGTTATAATGCAGCGTTTGGATTTCAATCTTTATATAGTAATACAACGGGTAATTCGAATACAGCTGTTGGTCAAGAATCGTTAAGGAGTAATACAACTGGTAGTGACAACACAACGGTCGGGCATCAATCTTTATATGGTAATACAACCGGTTGTCGTAATGTTGCTAGTGGAGTTAGATCTCTCTTTTCCAATACAACCGGGGTAAATAATACAGCTCACGGATATAGATCTCTCTATTTCAACACAACCGGTGGATGTAATACCGCTAGTGGGTATGTATCTCTCTATTCCAACACAACCGGTACTTATAATACAGCTCATGGGATGTTTTCTCTCTATTCCAACACAACCGGTACTTATAATACAGCTGTTGGGGCACAAGCTCTCTATTCCAACACAACCGGTACTTATAATACAGCTCATGGGATGTTTTCTCTCTATTCCAACACAACCGGTAATTATAATATAGCTGTTGGGGCACAAGCTCTCTTTTCCAATACAACAGGTGTAAGTAATACAGCTGTCGGGTTGGATTCTCTCCGGAGCAATACAACCGGTGTAAGTAATACAGCTGTCGGGTTGAATTCTCTCAATTCCAACACAACCGGTAATTATAATACAGCTGTTGGGGTACAAGCTCTCTATTCCAACACAACCGGGGTAAATAATACAGCTTATGGGGTGAATTCCCTGTACTGTAACACAACCGGTAATTCTAATACATCTGTTGGATATCAATCTCTTTTCAACAACTCTACTGGTGTAAATAATACAACTGTTGGTGTGAATGCTGGTTGTAATATTACTACCCAGAGCGATATTATTGCAATTGGTTGTGGAGCTCAAACATCATTAACAGATGGTCATACAGTGTGGGGTAATGCATCAAATAATGTTTGTAATTGTGTATATGCTGCTTGGGCAACAGTTTCTGATTGCAGAGATAAAACAGATATATCTGAATTACCTGATACATACGGTATTAGTTTCATCAGAAAATTAAAACCTGTAAGTTACAAATCAGATCATCGTGATCTTTATGTTGATAAATGTTCATACATTTATGGTGATAAAGACGGTTCGCTGAAGTCTGATAAATGCCACTACGGTTTTATTGCTCAAGATGTTAAAGAATCTATCGATCAATTAGGTATTGAATTCGATGGTTTAGGCCATGATAAAGAAAAAGATGCATATCGATTAACTTATGAAGAATTAATCGCTCCATTAGTAAAAGCAGTGAATCAATTAGTTGACCGAGTTGAAGTATTAGAAAACGATAATGCATTACTTAAAGATCGAATTAATAAATTAGAAAATATGTAATTGATTTATTGAGGTGTTCCTATAATATTAATATATGAGGAAAGTTCTTATAGGAACACCATCTCATGATGGTAGATTAGATGTTTGGTATGTTAATTCATTAGTTAACACTATCCGGATCGCTCCTAATTTCGATACCCATATTACTGCAGTCTATACAAGCTTCGATAGCCTAGTTCAAAGAGCTAGAAATTCTCTAGTAACTATCGCAATGGAAGAAAATTACGATGATATATTTTTCATTGATTCAGATGTTGAATGGGATCCGCAATGGATATTTAAATTCTTACAGTATCCTGAAGATGTTGTAGGAGCTGCTTTAGTTAAAAAAGATGATGTGAATGAAGGATATACATGCAAAATTACTAATCAAAATATCACATATAACTCAAGAAGAGATCTAATTGAAGTTGATGGTATTGGAACTGGGTTTTTGAAAGTATCCAGAAATGCATTTAAACAATTATATCAATCATCCGCACCATATAAACATGAAAATAAACCTGGAGTAGATCGAATGATATTTGATGTCATAATCAAGGACGATATATTGATTAGTGAAGATTATACAATGTGTAATAAATGGAAAGCGTTGAACGATGAACATAAAATCTGGATGGACCCAACAATTACAATCAATCATATCGGACCTAAAAAATATCAAGGTAATATTTACAACTATTTAAAAGTAAACAAATATAAATTATGAACGAATTTGTAAAACCCATGGGAGGTACAGAGCTTATGTATAATGAGCTCCAAAAACGATTAGATGGTAAATTTGATAATATTTCAATATTTAACTATCCAACGTATGCAGATACCTCGAAAAAAACGGTATATTGGAATCAATTATCATACGATCAACAAGCAGTAAATTTCTTGACAGACCCGAATAATGTAAATCAAATTGATCACTTCGTGTTTGTAAGTTATTGGCAAGCTGAGATGTTTAAGAAATTATTTCCAATTCCAGCAAATAAAATCAAAGTAATCAAAAACGCATGTATTGGTGTTGACGAACGGACTAAATCAACAGATGATGTTGTTCGAGTTTGTTATACATCAACACCTTGGAGAGGGTTAGATGTATTAGTTGAAGCATGGAATAAACTCGCACCAGATAAAGCTGAACTACACGTTTTTTCTGGAACCGAAATTTACGGGAAGGATTTTCATGCTCAACAAAAAGAATATTACAATGAGTTATATGATAAATGTAAGAACACAAAAGGTGTGATTTATAGAGGTAATATTTCAAACGAAACTCTTCGAAATGAATTACAGGATTTTGATATGTTAGCTTATCCATCTTCGTTCGAAGAAACATCTTGTATTAGTGTGATCGAAGCATTATCGTGTGGTTTAAGGGTTGTTTGTTCTTCCTTGGGAGCTTTACCGGAGACAACAGAAGGTTGGGCTCGTATGTACAACTATGTAGGAGACTTTGAACAACATGTCGCGTTATTCTCCGAAATTTTCGATGATGAGATCACTAAAGTACGTAACGGTGAACTTGATTCTCAATTATCTACACAAAGATCAATATACGAGCCTCGATGGAATTGGGATGCACGTATAACGGAATGGGAAGAATTTTTAAGATCGATATGAAATTATTACAAGATTTAAACATCAAATCTGTTCTAGATATTGGAGCAAATATCGGTGAGTTTAGTACTGAAGTTAAAAAACTTATACCAGATTGTAATTGTTTCATGGTTGAAGCAAATGCTCATTGTGCTCCATATCTAGAAAAAACTGGTATTCCATATGATATTGCAACATTATCTCATACGAGAGGGTTTGTAAATTTTTTTATCCAACCCGATAATCTAATTGGAACCGGAGCATCAATGTATAAAGAAAATACAGAGTTTTATAAAGATCCAATAAGGCAAGTGGTTGTAACTAAAAGACTTGATGATTGTAATTATATCCAAGGACCGATCGATCTCATTAAATTAGACACTCAAGGATCTGAATTAAATATTTTAATGGGTGGTCTCGAAACAGTTAATAGATGTAAATATATTTTGATTGAAACATCATTAACTGTATATAATCAAGGAGCACCATTAATTGATGGAACATTTAATTTAATGAACCAACTAAATTTCAAAACAAATACAATATTTGAGTATAAATACAATGAGAACGGAATATTTCAAATTGACTTTTTATTTGAAAAACAATAAATAAATATATAAATATTATTATGGCAGATATACCAGAAAATCCTAGAGGCGCAGTTCTTGCTGCATTTGATTCAGTTAACTTAATCAACGGTATTGTTGCGGGTACCGGAATGGTTAATGAAAGTTTAGCAGACCGAGTTTCAACCGTTGAACGTAATGTTGGTCATCTTAACATTATGATTGAAAAAGATTGGTTTGTTGAAGCATTAATTGGGACTGAAGAAGACGATCTCACCGCAGCTATTACAGATGGTGAAGCATATGTTGCTGCAAATTCTTAATTAAACCATCTTGAAATTATCAGAATCCTCTTAAATTAATTAAGAGGATTTTTTATGGAAACACAAAAGATATTTTATCAGAGTTCATTGCCTAGATCAGGCTCTACATTATTGCAAAACATAATTGGTCAAAACCCGGATTTTTATGTTACCCCAACATCAGGTGTACTTGAATTGTTATATGCAGCAAGACATAATTATACCAATTCGCCTGAATTCCAAGCTCAAGACCAGCAAACAATGGAAGATGGTTTCCGTGGATTCTGTAAAGGCGGATTTGAAGGGTTTTATAAAAACATTACAAACAAACCATACGTGATTGATAAATCACGCGGATGGGGATATTATCAAAATTTCATTAAATTTTTTCAACCAGAACCGAAAATTATTTGTATGGTCCGGGACCCTAGAGCTATTATCAGTTCTATGGAAAAAATCCATAGACAATCAGCTCATACATCATCTCCTGTTGTTAATGATAATAATATGCAAGGTATTACAACAGAACAACGTATTGATATTTGGGTACAATCTCAACCAGTTGGTCTCGCTTTTGAACGATTAAAACAAATTATCAAAGAAGGTAATGATAAAGATATGTTATTTGTTAAGTATGAAGATCTAACAGCATATCCAGCTCAACAATTGAAAAGAATTTATGATTATTTAGAGGTACCAAATTATAATCATGATTTTAATAACGTGCAACAAATTACAAAAGAAGATGATGAAGTGTATGGAATCTATGGAGATCATACTATCCGAAATAAGGTTGAAGTTCAATCAAATGATTTCAATCAAGTATTAGGTCGTGATGCCGCTCAATGGGTTGCTAACTTTTACGGTTGGTTTTACGATTATTTTAAGTACACGGTTTAGTGGTTGATTTTAATACCTGGTGTATATAATATATAATATGCCAGGTATTAAAATCATTCGTAAAAATAAGATCAATTCTCAACTAGATTTCAGTCGAATTTCAACCGAACCAAAACGAAAATCTCCCCCAGATACCCCCTTACCGAATAATCAATCAACCCCGATTATTGATACACCCACAGCTAAACAAAAACAATTTCGTGATTTAGTCGGTACAAATTATCATGAAATAATCGATCAATCCCGTAAAGGGAACCAAAAGATTTTTATACAAATTGCTGCATATCGGGATCCTGAATTAGTTAAAACAATTAAGAGTATTATTGATAATGCTGATAATCCAGAAAATTTAACTTTTGGGATTTGTTGGCAACATAATCAAGATGATGATTTTGATAAGGAAATGTATAATTATCAAACTGATCCAGCATTTCGTATTATCGATGTCCCGAATAATATTAGTCATGGAACATGTTGGGCAAGACACACAATCCAACATTTATATTGCGAAGAAGAATTTACATTAGCAATTGATTCACATCATAGGTTTGTAAAGCATTGGGACTCAGAACTTAAGAGTATGTATTATTACATGCAAGATAAAGGATTTGAAAAACCATTATTTACTGGATATGTAACGAGCTATAAGCCATGGTTAGAAGGGACGGATGGAACAACTAATTACACATATGAAAACGGGTTTGAGGTTGATCCGTGGAAGATGGTATTTGATAGATTTATTCCAGAAGGTGCAATTTTCTTCTTACCAACATCCATGTCAAAACAAGAACAACAAGAACCAATTGCAAGTAGGTTTTATTCAGCTCATTTTTGTTTTACAACTGGAAAAATGTGTAAAGAAGTCCCACACGATCCAAATTATTATTTCCATGGCGAAGAAATTAGTATTGCTGTAAGAGCATACACTCACGGATACGATCTATTTCATCCACATAAAATTGTATGCTATCATGAATATACCAGAAAGGGTAGACCACATCATTGGGATGACAATAATAAGGAACAAGGTAGGGAACACGATTGGTATGAAGTTAATGATATGTGTCATAAACGTAATCGGATTTTATTTGGTATGGATGGAGAAGATCCGAATCAAATAAATTTTGGTGATGAATACGGTTTTGGTAAAGTTCGCTCTCTTGCGGAATATGAACGATATGCTGGTATAAATTTCAAAACACGTTCAATCTCAACAGAATGCCGTGATCACATTGTACCAGAATACCCATATTTTAATAAAGAAATTAAATGGGTTAAAAACTGGTGTGTAGATTTTTTCATACCCTGGGCTGAACTACCACCAACATATGAAGATACAGAATTTTGGTATGTAGGGGTACATGATGAAAACGGTAATGAATTAAAGCGTGAAGATTTACAAATTGACAAGATTAAAGAAATTTACGATGAACGGCAAGACATGTTTGCTGCAAGATTTCCAATGTCGTTAACATCTGACGTAAAACCTGTTAGTTACACGGTCATACCATATTTGAAAAATAAGGGATGGTTAGATAAGATTGTTAAATCTGTTGATCTCATATAAACACGAATTAAATCATTATACCAGGATGCAATGAAAGAAGAAACTATTTTTATACAAATCGCTTCGTATCGTGACCCCGAATTACTCAAAACACTCGAGGATTGTTTAGATAAAGCTAACAAACCAGAAAACTTACGGTTTGGTATTTGCAAACAATCAAATCCAGCTGATGATTTTGATGATACATCTCAATATGAAAATGATCCAAGATTCAAAATTATACATGTTGATTGGATGGAATCAAAAGGTGTGTGTTGGGCTCGACATTTAGTTCAAAATGAATATGATGGGGAAGAGTATACATTACAAATCGATTCACATCACAGATTTGTAAAAGGTTGGGATACCATTTTAATAGATATGGTTAAACAATTGCAGAAAAAAGGATATAAAAAACCATTACTTACTGCATATTTACCATCATATGAACCGTGGAACGATCCCGACGGGAGAGTTAACGTGCCGTGGTTTATGGAATTTGATCGATTTATCCCGGAAGGAGCGATCTTTTTTATTCCAGCAACAATGCCGAATTGGAAATCCCGGGTTGAGCCAATGCGTTCTAGATTCTATTCAGCTCATTTTGCATTTACAGTTGGTCAATTTTGTCATGAAGTAAGACACGATCCAGAGTATTATTTTCATGGAGAAGAAATTAGTATTGCTGCACGAGCTTATACTCACGGGTATGATTTATTTCATCCCCATAAAGTAGTTTGTTGGCATGAATATACCCGGAAAGGTCGCGATAAACATTGGGATGATCATGATCCAGCAACAGGTAGTAAATATGGGTGGTCCACTGTTAATAACGCAAGTCACTATAAAAACCGGATGTTATTTAACATGGATGAAACTGATAGAGAAAATTTAGATTTCGGTCCATTCGGATTTGGTACAGAACGAACACTCGAAGAGTATGAACGATACTCCGGTATTAAATTTGATCGGAGGGGTGTATTGAGTTATACTTGGCCAGAACTAAAAGAACCACCAACACCAAATTATGTTGATAATCCAGATATATATCCAACGAAAGAAGATTGGGTTAACGATTTTGGTAGAAACTGGTGTGTTGATATTTGGATAGATAAAGCTCGTATTACAACACCTGATCATGCAGATTGTAATTTCTGGTGTTGTACAGCACATGATAATACAGGAGCGGAAATATTTAGACAAGATTTAAATAGGTTTCAAATTGAAGAAGAACTAGCTAAAGACAATGCAAGTTTCTTTTTAAAGTTTTGTAGTGATAAAAAACCAGCATCATGGTGTGTATTACCACATAGTGAATCAAAAGGGTGGTTAGAACGTATTGGTCCAGAACCAATATCATTACCAAATTCGAAGGTTGAGGTAGAAAATAATACCTATGGATATTAACGTTAACAATCATATCATTGGAGAGGATTTTGGTGGGAGAGTAAGTTGTGAATACAATACCTGGCAGGTTGAAAGAATTTACGATATAATCTTACACCATTACGGTCGTTCTGGTGAACGAATGTTCAATTTATCTGTAGGTGCATGTGATGGTACATTTCACGATACTATCTCAGCTTATATGAATGCATATCGATGGGTTGGTATGTATATTGAGCCAATCCCGGATGCATTTAAAGCGTTGAGTAAATTTGTTTCAACGGAATTACATCCGGATTGTATTATTGAAAATGTTGCAGTTTCTGATGCTCCTAGAACCGATACAATGTGTTACATCCCATGGGATATAATTCATAAAAATAATCTCCCTGAACCAATTATTGGTATGGGATCATTTGTCCCACCTAAAAATGGTTTTGAATCTGACCCTGAAACAAAAAATTTACTTGACATATACGGCGAACTTATTGAGATACCTGTAGTTACAGTAGATAGTTTGTTAGAAAAACATGGAATAGTTAGTATTGATTTTTGTACAATTGACACAGAAGGGTTTGATTATGAGGTATTTAAAGGATTTAATGTTGAAAAATATTTACCGAAGGTAATAAAATTCGAATTATTCAACAATGAATTAGACAAGCTCATTGAATTATTTGACAGATTAATTGCGGCAGGATATCTATTAACAAATCAAGAAGGATGCGATATAATGGCATTTCATTCTTCTGAAATTGAAAAATTCAAAAAGAACCGGCGATGGAAAGAAGTCATTAAATTAGGAGAATGTATTGAAGGTAACGGATACAGAATTGACATAAACGGTAATTATGTTGATGTGCCAGAAAATATAGAAGATGGAGATCGTTTTGATAAAGATTTGCCTATTATTAATGAAGTGCCACTTAAGTCAAAGACGACAATAGTGACAGGTATATGGGATTTAAAGAGAGACACGCTCTCCGATAGTTTTAAACGTCCATTTAAACATTACCTTGATCGCTTTGCTGAGTTATTAGAGACAGATTCTCCGATGATAATTTTCATAGAGAAGAAATACGAAAGTTTTATTTGGGAGCGAAGGGATCCAGAAAACACATCCGTAATAATAAAAGAGGTTGATGAATTTAAAACATGGTTTGAATTTTACGATAAAGTGCAAGCAATTCGTTCTAATCCGGATTGGTACAATAAAGCATCCTGGCTCGCTGAAAGTACTCAAGCCGGATTAGAACTTTACAATCCGATGGTAATGTCTAAAATGTTCATGTTAAATGATGCATGCATATCCAATCCATTCAATACAGATTATTTTCTTTGGGTTGACGGTGGTATTACTAATACAGTTCACCAAGGATATTTTACTCACGATAAGGTTATTAACAAGATCCACAGGTATTTACAGAAATTTTTATTTGTTTGTTTTCCATATGAAAACTACGAAATTCATGGATTTGATCATGAAAGTTTAAGGCAATATTGTAATGTTGATAAAACTACAAGAGTTGCAAGAGCAGGGGTATTTGGCGGACACAAAAAATACATTTCAAAAGTTAACGAGTTATATTACGCATACTTAAAGTCTACATTAGAGGAAAATCAAATGGGGACCGAAGAAAGTATTTTCACAATATTAACCTATAAGCATGAAGATTTAATCGATAGAACAATGATTCGTGATGACGGTTTATTTGATTGTTTTTTCGAAAATCTTAAAAACGATACAGTTGAATTAATTACAACTAGAAAAACAAGACCAGTTGATGAATTAAAAACATATTTGTATGTTATAACATATAATTCTCCAGAACAATTTTTGAAATTATGTGAAAATTGGAGTGAAACTGAGTGGTTTGATAAATGTACTAAAGTTGTTTTGAATAACTCAACAGATTTATCCACAACAGAAGACTACGAAGCAATTTTCGATTTATATGGATTTGAACATCATAAAAAAGATAACATAGGTATTTGTGGTGGAAGACAGTGGGTAGCTGAACATTTTGATAAGACTGATGGTGATTATTATATCTTTTTAGAAGATGATATGTACATCCACACATCATTTCAAGGTTTATGTAAATCTGGTTTTACTACATATGTTCCAGATTTGTTTTATAAAACTCATATGATTATGGAAAAACATGGATTTAATTTCTTGAAATTTTGTTTTTCAGAATTTTTCGGTGATAATAAAACACAATGGGCATGGTATAATGTTCCTCAAGATGTTCGTGAACGATATTGGCCGGAGAAAAAACACTTACCAGCATCTGGTTTAGATCCAAATGCACCATTGGTTAAGTATAATAATATATACAATTTTGATGGGTTAGCATATGCTGACGGAGAAATTTTTTATTGTAATTGGCCGCAATTAGTTTCAAGGGAAGGTAATGTTAAGATGTTTTTAACGGAGAAATGGCAACACCCTTTTGAACAAACGTGGATGTCGTATATGTATCAACAAACAGTAGCTGGAGAATTGTATCCAGCTATATTATTAGCAACACCGTGTTATCATGATCGATTTGTTTATTATGATGCATCAGAAAGAAGAGAGAATTAAAAACTTCCGTATTAAATAATATCAATGGAAGTTAAAACCTTAAATAGTTCCAATACTTTAAGTTTAAGTGCAAATTATGGATTAGACGATAATGTCGTTCTAACCAAATCTGCACGCTCTACATACCATGGATTGAATTTTACCCTTGATGATTGTTTGTCTTCTATTAGAGATACTTCAATTAATAATTATAGCTCTTTTTATCTATCCGATGATGTTGATTATAATAGCTTTTTGTATCTTAATAATTTATCAATACCAGCAAATTATACGTTCACTACTTACTTGCAAGTTAATACCGTGTACCTTAATGCTGTTTCAAATGATCCATACCCGTATTCAACCTTGACGTTTGTCGATGAACTTAATTCTAATACAACATACTTTGAAATTAATTTCTTGGATGATAAAAATTGTAAGATTAAACATACCGAAAATGAGTTAACTCGTTATATCTCATATGATTATATAAATAGTCAAGTTATATTATTAACAGGGACAGATGTAATATCTGATAATGATATAAACACATTTCAGTATTATTACGATGTAGTTAACGATAACATTATTTTCACGAAAAAAATTTACGATAAAACGACATATTTAACATGTAATTTTAACTCATTAACATTAGCATTATCAAATATATCTACAACTCAGCAATTATCGCCGTGTTTACCAACACAAATTTTTAAGGTCCGCATTAATGCATCAACAATATCAAATAAACTTTCAACATCTAATTACGTGTATACGGAAAGTTTAGATACAACTAAATTAATTGTAGATACGAATAAAAGCACTAGTGGGGTTAAAACTAACTTTTTGTACAATACACAGTATTATAACATTAATCCGTATATCTCAAATAGTTTTGATGTCAATATTTTAAGTCTTAAAACACAAAAAACTGTGTATAATACTCAATCTCAAGGTAATGTGTTTGTTAATCAACCTGCGTTTAAACATAGATACTACGAAAGCTTATATACAGGTGTAAATCAAGAAACAGGTAATGCAAATATTCAATTAGGGTTTGCTAGTTATACATTAACCAAACAACTTAATGCCGATACGTTAACATATTTCCATATACCTTTTGATATATATCCTTATGAAAAATTAAATGTTAATGATACCTCGTTGGTTGTATCTGGAGCAATAGCAAGTGATACACCTTATTATTCGGATAAAATTTTTAAACGTTTACAAAACGGTAAGTACGACACTCATTTCGGGAATGTGAGCGACACACAAACCGGATCATTTTTATGCACATGGTTATCTGGCGGTCCAGATATTAATAGTTCCGGAGTATGGGTTGACCGATATTACAATCCAGCAAATATTAGCTACTACCAAGCATTGGTTAACCCATCTGTTGGATTAACTACTAATTTTGCTGAAATTAGTAGTTCGACTGGAAACGATAATATTGCATATGATATCTATGATGTAACAAGTAATTTGGTGTTTGAAAAAGGTGCATTATATGCATATCACCATATTGGTAATAACAATTGTAAAAGTTTTGTCGATGGGTTGTCATCTAAATTGATTGTCGATAATTTCGATTACTATTTTACAACAACATATGATCGAAAAGTGTATACAAATGAAATAGTGTTTAATTACGATCATTTTGCAAAAGTATTAGATACACCATTAGATTCAGTTTCACAATTTGATAATTTTAGTATTTCATTTGATATATCGACTGATAATTGGTTAAAACCATTTGGATCTCAAATTTTAGGTAATTATACAAACAAAGGGTTTGGAGTATTCAACACTCGACAAATCACTCCTTATTCGGTAGTTTATAACGATAACAAGATTACATTGTATAATACTCACGGAACATTTATTAGAGACATTTACACAGAAAATACCATTATTGGAATTCAACAATTTGAACCGAATAGTTATTTTATTGTATTTGATAACAAAGGTTATGTCACCAAATATTCTTATATTGGAACTGCATTAGATAAGAAATACATAAGTGAGTTAGTTACAGCAGATGATATTAATTTTTATTCATTCAATAACTACACATTTATTTTAATTAACGAAAATTGGTATAGATTAAATCCAGATTCATTTGAGCTCGAGTCAAGTGCTGATTTGAACTATTCAACAATTAAGGTAGGAGTTGATAGTTTTAAAGGTATTGCTGTAAAAGATTCATCCGTTTATCTTTTATCCGGATCAAATGTTAAAGTTTACGGTGATGAGATATATTTCTATACGTCTCCTGAATTGTATTATTACAATATAACAAATCAAAACTTCGGAATAAAAGCAATCGGTGAAATACAAGATTATGTTTTTGATCCCGTTGGTAATTGTTATTGTTTAGTTCAAGGAGATAAAATTGCAACAATAGATTCATTGGATAATTTCAGTGTTGTTGAATTATCATCACTTACAGGGTTCACACGTACGATAGGTAGATCCATTGATCTCATTAATGAATTCTATGGAGATGAATATATCACGAACTATTTATCGATTTATAGTTTAAGTTCAAACAATGTATTAGGTATTCCAGCATACATTAGATGTAAGACAGATTTAACAAACCCTATAACAACAATCTCTGGAACGACCGGGAATGCAGTAGATTATTCAAACATTAATAATATCAACAACCATAACTACATTATCAACAATTATGGTACAGCAAATACAATTGATGTTAAAGTCAAATTACCAAATATTTACGATGTTCAAACTTATGAAACAGGTACATTAACATACCCGCTATCAAATTTATCTCCAGGATATCACAATTTCACAATAACATTTGATACAACAGTTGGTGTTTTCAATTTATATGTTGATGGTAAAAATGTGAGTTATTATCTTTTCGATCCAGGTAAATATAGTTTTGGAACAATATTTGATAATTCGTTATATGTAGGGACCGAAGCGAGTTATGGTAGTAACAAATTGAACGATAATTTAAAAGATACTAATTACTACAATTACGGTAAATTTAAGATGAAGAATTTATATATGTATAACGAGCCGTTGTATTTATATGATATTGCAAATCTAATTCGCACTAAATATAAGATTGAAAATTTGTTATTTGAAATCCCTACTGGGAAGCGGAGTTACGTTGAAACTATTGATAAATTTTACATGAACAAACTACCAGGTCGCAAGAGTAATTTGTTAAATATAAGCATACAAGATACAGGTATTACAGAATTAGCATTACAAGAAAACATATCTACGGATATTTACGCTAATATAAATAAGGTATTGCCTGCAAACACAAAACTTAACAACATAGTTTGGGAAAAAGATAATGGTTAATATTTCAACAGAATTTGAAAGGTATGAATATTCATTTAATAGAAGTTTAAGTTCTTCTATGATTTTACCGTACGTTAAATCTGATATTGAAATAGGAGTTAACGAGATTGCAAACAATAGTAATATCAATACCAGTTTAGATAAATTACAATCGAACTTAATGTATTTGTATTCATTATCTAAATTTGCAAATCCAAATTTACCAGCAAATTATGTTGGTTGGTTGTCAACCGCTATTTCTAGTAGATCATATCTAAACATAACATTTAAAGGTAAATTTTTCGTTAGTGGTGTACAAACTGATACCGGTGGAGTTATTCAAACAACAATACCATATTTTAACATAACAGATGGAAATGGTAACAACTACAATTTTGTTTTTACCTATAACGGACTAACAAATCCTGGTGTAGAATATTTACCTGTAGGTACTACATATTATATTGATATTTCAACGGAATTATCCGAAGATTCATTATCTGTATTAGAAGTCCAACGTATTTTAGATGAATTAGGGTTTACAACAACTTATTCAATTGACGGTTCTGGTGTAATTACATTTACAGTTCAATCTCCTGCAGAGGGAGCAACATTTTTTGGGAACAAAAATCCGTTAAGTTATAGTTATACATTCGGAAATGAAATGTATGTTGATGTAAGTCAAGGAACACTAACAACTACATTTGAAATACATACTTCAGCAACATCCAATATTAAACCAAATCCATCAAATTTTGATGATTTAAATAACATTTCGATTGGACCAGCAGAATTATCCGGATATAATACAATTTATGCATGTTCGGAGACACGTATCCAAACATTAAGTGGTAATTTCACGACTGGAGATTTTATATTTGCTGGGTATACCGATAAATACGGAACCAACAATGATCTTAATTTCATAAAAATAAACGGATCAGCTTATTACAACAATAGTTTATATGTATCAGATGAAGGAAGGAACAATGTTGTTAAATTAAACATTTCCGGATTCACGAGGGACGACAGTCATCGATACAACAGATTTTTCGAAACAGAAATAATAGGAGGAGAAGGCGGTGTTAGGGATAACTATTCATTTAACAAACCAAAAATTATTGATTTTTACAACGGTAATCTATATGTTTTAGACCAAGGTAATCAATCGATTAAAGTTTACGATGAAAATTTAGGGTTTGTTAACAATATAAGAAAATATGCAACTTATGTCTCCAACCCACCAATAGCTATTAAAATTTTTGATGATAAATTTTACTGGTTAACACAAACTGGGGTGTTATTTATATTTGATTTAGAGTTAAATCTGCTCGATACAATTACTCTAGAAAGATCAAATGTAGCTGAAATATTTTTGGATCTAATTATATCAACAGAGAATAATAACTATTACATTTTAACCAAAACAAACATCTACAAATATTTTACAGATAGCAATACCTATATAGGTAAATTTGATTTATCTGACACAAATATAGGACAAATCAATTATAAGTTTCTCAATTTAATAAACGTATCATCTGGAAAAGATTTAATTTACATTTACAATAAGATCAACGAACGAGGTACATTTATAGTATGTAATGAGGATGAAAACTTCTTTAATTTACTAACCGACTATGATTTCAACATATATAGTAAGGAAGAGATTCATTTAAATCCAAATGCATATGCATCTGATTTTGCATATAACGGAGCGTTTCATAAAATTCTGCAGAACACACTTCAATTAAGAAATTTCATTTATCGGAAGATTAACACAATAATGGGGTATGACGGGTTATTAACATTTACAGGTGTTACGTATTACGATGGGGATGATTTATCAATAACAAATTACAAACCAACATTAAACAATTACATCGGATCAAATGAAATATTTTCCCGAGGAGTTGTAAACAGGTGTTTAGGAGAAGTATATAATTTACAATCACAATTAATTGAACTATATAAGCCGGTCATCACATATCCAGCAAAACGGACTGTTAATTTAGGAGGGAACGAAAATGCATTAATGTTAGAAACATATCCAGGAGACTCATATGCATTCTTTTTATTAGAAAAAGACGAAGACCCTATATTAGATGACGTGATTTTATTAGAAAACGTTCCATTAACTTAAATAAAATAAGATGTCTAAGAAAATATCACAATTAGATCCAATTTTAGCGAGTCAAATTGCTTCAGGTGATTTATATACATTAGTTGATGTATCTGAAGAAACTCCAGATTTGATTAATAAATCGATTCAGACTAGTGAATTTGTATCATTTTTAAAAGATCAATCAAATTTATTCCCTATTGATTTTTCAGAAAATTATATCAAAACAGACGCGTTTATTAATGATGAACAAATCCCTATTGCAGATAAAATTAAGAATCAAACTGTTAATATTGCAGATATAAAAGCTCTTAAATTTGATGCATATGGTAGAGTTTATGATTTCACAAATAATACAGAAATAGGATCTGCAGATGAAATATTAATAGCTTCTGGTACAGCCGGAACATGGTATAAAACAGCTATTACATCAGATACAACAACTGCACAACCAACCACACTAACTGGTAATGGTATTTCTGAAACAACTGGTATTGACAATGCAGGTTATTTTTCAGCTGAAAGTTATTACTATCCGAAACATGAAAATTATACCACCCCGTATTATCAACAGATAAATTATAATGATCGTCAAGAAAACGATTACGATTGGACATATTTGTTTTCAAAGACTTATGGTAGATTTAAAAAGACAGAAATAGATATAACAGTTGGTGGTGTTTATATGCGTGATGTACAAATACAAGGTCTTAGTAAAATACATCTTGAAATTGATTGGGTAAATGCTACTGTAATTGGTAATGGTATACTCGCATCTTACACAAATAAAAACTTCACATTTTATATGTCTGGTGAATTATCCGATACTACAATAATTACCGGCATTGTAACCAATAACGATTATATCGCTCCACCGAAATTAATTATTGACTACACCAATAAACAAATTACAGGCTTACCTATTCCAACTCCAATTTACGGTGGATTTTATCAAAATGGTTGTGCACCAATAAGTTTAATTATTAATAATTACACATAATGCCTAGGAAAAATATACAACAATTAGCGACGGCATCTGATATATCAACAAATGATTTATTGGTGAATGCAATACCTGATATTGACAATCATAAAGTTCAATTAAAGGAATTTGCAGATTATTTAAAAAATTATTCTGGATTATTACCTTTAGATCTAACAGGTAAATATGTCAATTTTAATAACATAGATACATCAGTCAAACAAACAAATATAGCTGATATTGAATCATTATCATTTAATGAATATGGTATTATTAGCAATATAACTCTCAATAATAATATAGTAAGTGAACAATTAGATTTATATTCCGGATATATTGATACGACATATATTCCTGGGTATTTCGATCGATATACACCCATAAGATCTGATAAAAATCGATTAATTAGCGATGTTCGGGTCCATAAAACAACACATGCAGGGGTAACATCATCAGATAGTTGGGAAGTGCTATTTGATACAGAATACACAAATTATAGAAAAACGATTGTAAGTTATATTCACGAACGAGCAGATACATCTAACAGTTTAGAGCCAGCTGGAGATTTTAAAATTTACATTTATTGGGACGGAAACAACAACACCAAAATTCAAGGAACAGGTATTATTCGGTATACATCTCAAGGACAAATAGATAAAACCGCTACAATTTTATATCCATTCCAACCATTATTAAACAACAGATCGTATGCCCCGGTTGGGTTAACTAGTGGAGACACAGCAACAAAGACGAAGTTCAACTTACTATCTATAAGTGTTGACGGAGCAAACAAGAAGATATTACGATTGCCGATATCACCATTTGTACCGATTTCTGGTGAAACACACGGGATCACAATTACTATTGAATCATTTGCATAAATAACTATATGGCAGTTATCGATTGCTCTGCAGTAACACCTGTAAGTGCATTTTATTCAACGAATTTAAACAACGTAATCGACGGATATAATCGATTAGGTGAGCGTATTTCCCGGGCATTAGGAGCGCCATTAATTAACGTTGAAATTCACCAAGATCAACTATTTGAAAACATAAGTATTGCGATTGAATTATTCACCAAATATGCTGGATATACAAATGAATACTTAATTTTCAATTCTGATTTATATGAGCGTGGCAAAGGTATTCGATTAGATGTATTATTTTCGGCAAACAAAGGAGCAAATTCTGAAACAATCACAACAGAAGCTGAAAAGTTAAACCCGAATTTTAATTTTAGATACGAAGATAATCAAGGATCTCAATTTGCTCCGCTATATAGTATTGGGAAAATGGTTGTAGGTGAAGCTGCCAATCCGTATATTTTTCAAGTTGGTAATCAACTAAAACCAGATCAATTAGCTCTCAACCAATCATATGATTATCTATTAGATGAATATAGAAAAGTAATAGATGTTCGAGGATTTGAAATGGGTTCATCGGATGGTGTTAACACATTATTTACAATTGAACAAACATTAGCTCAACAAACATATTTTTCATATTCAATGGGTAACTATGGATTTGACTTGGTTAGTTGGTATGTACTCAAAAATTGGTTAGACACGAGAGAAAAGATGTTAGCTCTCCGTAGAGCAATTAATTTCAATGATCGCACACAATACATGCAAATGTATCCGGAGCCAAAAGACGAAACATTTTGGGGAATATTAGAGTGTTATGTTGAAAAGCCTATTGCATGGGTTGTTAAAGAACAATGGGTTTACCAATATGCTCTTGCGTTATCCAAAATTACCGTTGGTCGTGTAAGAAGTAAGTATAGTAACGTGCAACTATTTGGAGGTGGTATGCTCAATTACGATTTACTTGAAGAAGGTCGACAAGAAAAAGAAAAACTCGAAGAACAATTATTTACTGGAGCATCACCAGGTATGGGAGATAATTACCCTATATCATTTGTCATCGGCTAGTAATTTTAGTTAGTAAAACTATTATGAATAAAGACAATAAATTAATATTCGAAGCATTTTTAAAATCTGTTACAAACAAAGCTTATATTTTTATATCATATGATGATAGAGCTATGAGTCAAGCAAAAATAACAACGGTTCAAGCTCAACAAGTACCGGAACTGTTAACATTCGGTTTAGATAAACTTCTAGAAGGTCAATATGATGAAGATACAGATGAATCTAATCGGTTTGAATACGTTGAAGTATATGAACCGGATGGTACGAGAACCGCGAATGAAGCTATAGCATTATCATCTACTACAGATGTGGTATTATCCTACACAGGTGGAGATGATGTAATTATAGTAACGCACAATTTACAGTCAATATATGATAGTTTAATTGATGATGTTGGTATGCCTAAAGAAAATGCAGATTCGATTATGAGAAGATTAATTGATGACGGGGCCGTTGATTATTTTTCATATAATGAAGGTAATCATTTCCATGAACCAGAACATGTAATTTTTTATAGAACTAGTAATGACCCTAAAGACTGGTATAGAGTTAATGCATTAAGCGAAGTGAGTCAAGTTATCGGTAAGAGTTTATCTAATGCATTTGGTAGTCGCGATTTTGAACAACCAGAAGATCCAAATAGAGAAGATCCAGATGACAACTTTTAGACAAGGCGTATATCGACCACAAAATCACAACAAATATCGTGGTAAAACATATCCTGTCTACCGATCAGGGTGGGAGCTTAAGTTTTTCAAATGGTGTGACAATAACCCTAATATATTAGCTTGGAATAGTGAAAGTGTTGTAATACCATATACTAGCCCATTAGACAATCGGATCCATCGATATTTCGTTGACGGTTTAATAACAATTAAAGAAAAAACAGGGATTAAGACATATTTAATAGAGATAAAGCCATCATCACAAGTATCCCCTCCAGTGCAAAAAAAATACAAAAGAAGGAAGACCATGCTCTATGAACAGCGGACATATGTAATAAATAGAGCTAAATGGGATGCTGCAGAGAAGTGGGCATCCAAGAAGGGTATTGAATTCAAGATACTCACAGAAAAAGAGTTAGGATGTTAAGATGCTATTAAATTACGATAATCTAGTTAACAAATACAACATGCACGTGACAGGTGTAATACACATTGGTGGTCACCACGGTAGTGAATACGACATATACAAAAAATATGATGAAATTAACCACATTTTATTTTTTGAGCCAGATTCTGATAGTTTTAAAATTTTAAAAGAAAAAGTTAAAGACGACACGCGTGTTATATGTATAAACAAGGCATTAGGGCCATTTGAAGGTCGTACCACATATTACAAGAGTAAAGATAATTTAGGTCAAAGTAATTCATTAATGAAACCTGTAGTTCACGCGAAGCAATATCCCGGTATTGTTTTTGACGAAGAGGTTGAAATTGAATTTCATCCATTAGATAAATACAAACCCACCGATGTTTTCAATTTAATTAACATAGACGTACAAGGATTTGAACTGAATGTATTTATAGGAGCAAAGAAAACCCTTAAGAACATCAAATACATTATTGCAGAAGTAAATCGGGATGAATTATATGAGAACTGTGCAACAGTTAACGAGCTAGACGCATATCTCGGCACACACGGGTTTCGGAGAGTAGAGACATCGTGGGCTGGTCAGACGTGGGGAGATGCTTTTTACATCAAGGAATAGCACAAAAATCAAAAAAAAGTTCACCTAGCTATAAATAATAAATAAGATGTCTTACAGATTACTAGTCGAACAGCCAGCACCAAAAGATTCTTTTGAATATATTTTCGAAGAGAAAAAAGAAGGAGCTGGGCAGACACTATACATTAAAGGCCCATATATGATGGCTGAAGATGTTAACCGTAACAAGCGCTATTATCCGAAAGATGAATTAGAACGCGAAATCAAGCGATACATGAAGGATATGGTGAAAGAGAACAGAAGTATGGGGGAGTTAAATCACCCAACATCTGCTGAGGTTGATTTAGAGCGTGCATGTCACATGGTTACTGAATTATGGTGTGAAGGTAACATGTACTACGGAAAATCCAAAGTATTATCAACTCCATGCGGTCAAATTGTACGAAGTTTAGTTAACGATGGGGTTAAGGTTGGGATGAGTTCACGTGCATTAGGTCAATTGACAGAAGAAAGTAACGGAATAAACCGGGTAAGTGAAATGAAGTTAGTTGCTGTTGACTGTGTATCGGATCCATCATGTCCAAAAGCATTTGTTAACGGGATATTAGAATCCAAACAATTTGTATTATCTGAAGACGGAAAGTTTGAAGAGGCGTATGAAACTTTTGAGACTAGTCTTAAGAAACTACCTAGAAAAGAGATGAACGACTATTTAAGAGAACAAATTTTCGAATTTTTAGATAAAATTAGCTAAAGAGCATAAATAGATATATAATCTTATGACACAACAGCGTAAACAGGTTAAAAAATTAATAGCAAACATCCTTGAGGGTGATTACAAAACTGCTCACAGAGCATTAAAAGCTGTTGTTGAAGCTAAAATCAAACGAAACATTGTAAAAGCTTCAAAGAAGGGACTTTTTTAATATGGACAAAAATATCAGCAAATTAATCCAAGAAAAAGCTCAAGACATCCTCACGGAGGACACATTGCAGCAAATTGAAGAAGCATTCAACAAGAAAGTGAAGCTGCATGTTGAAGCTGCATTAGTCAAGCAAGACGACGAATATGCCACAAAGCTGGAGCATTTACTTGAAGCTATCGACATTGATCATAGCAAAAAATTAGACAAAGTGTTAGAAGCTGTTGATAAGAACCACGCTGAAAAAATGATCAAAGTGGTTAAGAAATATAGTAAAGCACTTACCACAGAAGCAACCGAATTTAAAGAAGATCTTGTTAACAAAGTTAGCAAGTTTCTTGATCTCTACCTCGAAAAATTGATTCCACAAGAAAATATCAACGAGGCCGTAAAAAACAAGAGAGCTGCAACTATGCTCTCCGAAATGAGAAAAGTACTAGCAGTAGACGCAGCATTACAGAAAGAAAGTATCAAAGATGCTATTCTTGACGGTAAAGCGCAAATTGACGAGTCTACCCAAAAGCTTAATGAAATTGAAGCACGAGTTTCAACATTAAGTAAAGAAAACAATAAACTGAAAGCACAGTTAACTCTTGAGAACAAATGTTCTGGATTATCTGATGATAAAGTTGCGTTTTGTAAGAGAGTTCTCAAAGGTAAATCAGCTAAATTTATCTCCGAGAATTTTGATTACACGTTGAAGATGTTCGATAAAAATCACGAAGAACATCTTGAAGTTCTGCATGAACAAGCTAAAAAGCAAAATACTACCAGAAATATTGATCGTCCAGCTACAGTAATTACTGAATCTAGACAACAAAATTCTGGGAAAAGTAATGGTGCTTTAGACGCTTATTTGAGCGAACTTACTAAGTACTAAAATTACGGCTACTTCACCGAATTACATACTTAATTTCAGCGCTCGACAGAGTGCTATTAAACCCGTATAGAAAAAAATATGAATACTATTAGACCAACTCAAGCCTATATCGATCAGAATAGGGCTAAAGCGTTGTTGGAAAAATGGAATCCTGTTTTGGATTACAAATCTGATAACGTAAAACCACTCGAAGACGATCATATGCGTCTTAATACGGCCATGCTCTTGGAAAATCAAGAACAATGGTGTTTGAACGAAGCAAGTAACATTTCCGGCGGATTCGGTTCTGTTATGAGTAACGGTTCTGTTAACATTGGCCAATATGGCAACCAAATCCCTAACTCCTATAGTCAAGGTGATACCTACGCAACCGGTGACTTCCGCTTGCCGAAGATTCTTATCCCTATGATTCGTAGAACGTTCCCTGAGTTGATTACTAACGAAATCGTTGGTGTCCAACCTATGAGCGGACCTGTCGGATTAGCATTTGCTCTCCGTTACAAATACGAACAAGATGCTCTTGGTAATGGTATTGATGGTCAGCCTACCGCAACCGGAGTTACTAACGCAACTACTGGCACTGGTTTTGACCAGGATGGTAAAGAATTAGGCTATCAAATGTTAGATACCCGGTTTACCGGTACTTCATCTAGCAAATTGTCTGGTTTAGGAGCTGGAAGTGATTTCGCTTACGTTGATCAAGATCAAGGTGTTGCAAGATTACTTGCTAACTTTGAATTGACTGGTAAGATTCCTCAAGTTGTTGTTAGTTTTGAGAAAACAGCTGTTGAAGCTGGTACTCGTAGATTAGCAGCTCGTTGGTCTGTTGAACTCGAGCAGGACTTGAAGAACATGAACGGTATCGATATTGATACTGAATTAACCAATGCAATGTCTTATGAGTTGCAAGCTGAAATTGACCGTGAAATGCTTATGCGCATGGTCCAGGTTGCTCTTAATAATGGCTCTGGTAATGGTTATTCACTTTGGTCTCCTCAGTCAGCCGATGGTCGCTGGTTAGTTGAACGTAATAGAGACTTCTACCAACGCTTGATCATCGAAGCTAATCGTATTGCAATCCGCAATAGACGTGGTGCTGCTAACTTTGTAGTTTGTACTCCTCGTGTTGCAGCTATCCTTGAAATGCTCCCTGAATTCCAGTGGGTACCCGTTCAAGGTAATGTGAATACACAACCAGTCGGTGTTGCTAAAGTCGGTAATCTTGGTGGTCGTTTTAACGTCTATCGCGATACCCGTACCGAAGCTCAGTACGAACAGAACGCTGGGTATATTTCTCAACCTGATCAAGGTAGTTATTCACCTGCTGGAGCTCGTACAACCCGTGTTGAATATGCATTGCTTGGTTATAAGGGTCCTGAGTTCTATGATACCGGTATTATCTATTGCCCGTACATCCCTGTGATGGTTCAGCGGACAATCGGTCCTAACGACTTCTCACCTCGTGTTGGCTTGCTTACGCGGTATGGTGTTGTGGATAATATCTTTGGTGCTAACCTTTATTACCACGTGATTATTGTGAAGAACTTGGGTGAAGCATTCACTCCAGGATCACAAGCAGTGTATTTCTAATCGTAAATCGTTAGAAATTAACAACTTACAGAGTTACATTCGAAAGAGTGTAACTTTTTTTTGTTTATATACTATATATGAAACAATTAAACATACACCATTTTTCTAGAACTAATCAAGCATCTAGCTCCGAAATTTTGTTAGCAGGGCATAAATAATAATATGGCAACATCATACAATAATGGAGTATATGACAATAGTAATTTCACACCACCTCCTGGACCGGATAATTATAGCTTATCAGCTACACAATTATCAACATATTCAGCTGCATCCCCTTTATCAGGCACGACAGTTGAAGTAAATACGGTTGTTCTGGATTCTGCTGGTACACAAAATGGGGAAAATGTGGTTGGTGTTCTTTTTGATACGTTAACAACCCTTCATGAATTATCTGCATTGACGTTAACATCACCTGATGGAACTAATACAACAATCCGTTGCAGATTCCCTTCCGGTACTGTAATTTATACAGTTACTAAAAATGGATATAGTGTTAAATATACCATCCCGTCAGGAACACCTTCGTTATCTGGACTTGGATTAGCCGTCGGAGCAAATTATAGACGGTTAAGATTGTTAGGATATAAATAACAATCTTAACAGAAAATTGCAGGGCGAGCATATGCTCGCCCTTTTTTATTGTCTAGACATTTTAACAAACATCTCATTCACATCAAACAATGAGATATTCATTAAATGCTCATGCGAGCATCTATGCGGATTAATGTCCCAACCACCACGACGTACATATAAACATGTCACGGCCAACTCAATGGGAGAGAAACGACTCCAAAGTCTTTTGTAAATACATTCACAAATCTCTTCATGGAAATGATTCTCATTTCGAAATGATACAATATATTTCAATAAACTTTCTTTTGTCGGTAAGTGATTACCTTTCATATATATGAAAACATCTCCCCAGTCGGGTTGAGAAGTTACACGACAATTAGATTTCAACAAGGATGAGTGATAAAACCTACTTACAATTTGACTCGAGTTGATTGTATTAGTTGGTTCTAATAATGTTGGAGTTTCTGTATATACATCAAATTGCAGATCATCCGGGCAGTTATCTTCAAGATTAATTAGAGAATTTTTACCTGAACCATGATAAATCATTTCACATTGAGGTAGTTCTGGTACTTGATTTGCACCGAATAACTTAACTTGCACGTCGGTTTTAAGTAACTCAGATAAATCCCGGGATGCAATTCTTTCAATTTTTTCAACTACATCATGAGATGTTTCTCCTAAATGTGTCATGTTGAAACTATTCCAATACAACTTCATTGATTTAGATTCAACAATAAATTCACTTGTACATGGATATACTACCTTTGCAATTGCACTAACAGGCTTCCCTGTATTAGTTAATGCTGATATTTCGTATCCATTCCATACGTCATATCCTAGGAATGGTAAATTTTCTGGTTCGATATCTAGATATGTTCGATTATTTTGTCTCGGTTCACGAACCAATAAATTTGGATCATATGTCGATTTATAATCGCTTTTTTGTCCTAGATGTTTTGAGATGTTTGAATTATCAATTTTATCCATAGTTTTATTTTAAATGATTATCAATTATAGTCAATCTTTTTTCAATTGAGCCTTCAAGATTTACAACATTCGGTAATTTAGATGCATATGATTGAAATTTGTCACATATCCAAATATGATCCTCTAAAGATAGTTTTCGATCACCATCGTCTTTCCATGGCACCGGGTTACAATAAAAAATTGTAGTAATTTTTTCACTGATTGCATCGAATATTGCCTTCGCATAATTTACAACGTTCGTTGAAACTTTTCTCCTATAATTGAGCCATTCAGTGTAAACCAATCCATCTAAAATACAACGATCCGAAATATAAGATCTATTTTCGCATTGATAATTCAAATAGTTCATATGATGTATATCGAGAACTTTAATTTGAGTTTTATCATCTCCATCCAAATTTATCTTAAACCCTTCAGATTTTAATTGTCGGGTATGAGATGGTACAATATACCAATCATTAAAATTTGGATTAATGGATATATGTTCAATTAATGTAGTTTTTCCGGAACAACTAGGACCCGAAAAACTCACATATTTTAGATTTGATTTGTCTTGCGTAACCATTCGATTTCGTTTCTATGATATCTATGATAGTAACCTGTCCGACGAATTTCAACATGATTCGTTTCAGTATCTGCAATTGCATAGTGTTGGTTGTGGGTATCAATGTTGTAAACTGAATGAGTTGCATATGTTTTGTTTGACCAATCATATAAAACTGTATGACCAAATATTTGATTAAAAGGTTTATGATCCGAATTTATAGCATGAGCTGTGTTGTTTCCAATATCTTTAAACCAAATAAGGCCATCCGGATATTTTAAATATTCAGATGTTTGGCCATGAAATATTTCTTTCTCAACTTCTGCATTGAGTTTATCGTAATAATCATTAATTTGAAATGGTTCTGTTGTTCCAGTATCAATACCAGCGTGAGATAACAACCAATTATCCGACATGTATGCCCATTGTAAGTGGCTCCAGTCTTCTTTTGTTAAAATTTTGTTAATTTCAGTAAACTTTTCTTGCGTAAAACTATCTTTACATTTAACTGAATCGACATCGAAGATGTAATGGAGATCATGATTACCGATTAAGAATACAAATTTTTCATCATGAAGTAGACGTTTTAAGAACTGTGCGGTCATTATATTATTTTCAACCGTGTCATCATAATCATCAAAATAATCTCCAAGGAACACAAATTTATCCACATTATTATATTCTGAATCGATGATTAATTCAGCAACTTCAAATCGAGTATGTAAATCAGATATTACGCACAATCTCATATAATAATTATTATAGTAAAATAACTTTAATTGTCAATAGTCGTTCTTAAATAATTATTGTGGCTATTAACACAAAAGATCTAATAAAATCTAAATTACCATCAGAATCGGTTAATACGCTTTCGGTACCAAAACCTACTGATGAATTGGCTAATGTTGAATCATTAAATTCAAAAAATTTGGTTGACTCAGATAATCAACCATTACCAAGTAAAATCAAAGATCAAAAGATTGCTGAAGGTGTAGATAAAAACACTCCTGGAATAAGAGAATGTATTACTCAAAAAGTAAAAGATTTAGCTGGTATATTTACTGTATCTTATGGTATACCTACTATCGACCAATTTAGTTCAAGTAACGTAGGTGGTTCATTTACAACAGCTTTTGAAAATATTAAAACCACATTTACTGATACAATTGACGGTATTAAAAACGTGTTTAAGAGGAAGAAACAGAACAATTTAGATCAAGTTGAAACTGGAGGATTATCATTAAAAAAGTTTTTAGGGTGTGAAGAAGCTAATGTAAATTTCACATCAAGAGAACGGGTTCAAGCACAAACACAACCAGAAATTATAACTGAAAAGATTGATTCTGGAACAAAACAAAGTCAAGAAGCATTAGCAGATCAAGCTAATAATAATGTAGAACAACGGACACAACCACCAGCAAACAAATCGAAGCAGGTTGATGTACCTATTATAACTGAAGTAGAAAAAGCTCGACCAATACCATGGACTTTTTATAATCTCCGAATTTATGAAACCCCATTTTCGGAGCCTTTAACTCCGGAAATTAAACAGAAGTTAAAAAATGTAGGGTTATCGGTAATTAGTACAGAAAAAGAAGGTGATGAATTATTATTATTTGCAGTTAAAAACATAAACGATAATAGTATAAAATATTTGTATGATATTGTTTCAACGAAAGATAAAAATCCAGAAATTGCAAATTACGATACAACAATATATGAAGAAAAACTGAACGTTATAGATAGTTTACCTTCCGGGTATTTAATTGTTGAATTTAATGCGTATAATACAGGTTATAGTATAGATAATACAACAGGATATTACTATTCATCGACAACATTTATATTACGCGCTAAATACACCAGTATCAGCCGGTTTGTTGAAAACAGATATTCGGATACATTAGATGCAAAATTTTCGGATACATTAGATTCAAAATTTGTTAACGAATCCTCGTATATCGGTGCAGATAGAGGAGTAATACGATATTTTATTGAAGGGGAGAAAAAACCATATGGACCGAAATTACCGTATTTTGTGACTCAACTCAAGGATAAACTAAAATTATAATGAAAAAATATTACGGAAATTATTTAGGTATAGTAATACAAAACAACGATCCTCAAGGAAGAGGTCGTGTTAAAATTTTTGTCCCTCATATATCACCAACAGTTTATAAGAATTGGAATGAAATACCTAAAGATAAAAGATTTAAATTCCTAGGCAGTAATATTCATAGTGACCTCAATGATATATATGAGGATCTTAAAGATATTCTTCCATGGAGTATGTGTGCCTCTCCTATTACCGGTGAAATGTCTTCTGGTAGATTCAATGCACATGATGACCATGCGTCGATATCTGATAGTAGCTACTTCGGAGCTAACGGAGCACAACAGGGTAGTAGTGAAATTGATACAACTATAACCTCAAGTCAACAAAACTTGGAGAGCATTGGAGAGAAAGAAGGTAATATATATGAAAAGTATCGGTTTCGAGTTAATGATGCCTTTAACGACCCATTACAAACAAATGTAAATAACGTAAATTTGTTTACCTATGAATATTCCCCAAGTGTCTATTCCAATAAAGCAAAAGGATCTTTTGCAATTCCAGATGTCGGGGCACATGTTTGGGTATTTTTCCATGATGGTAATCCGTTATTTCCGGTTTATTTTGCTGCAAGTTATGGTAGGACTGATTGGGAAGGAATTTATGGTGGTGCTGAGGGGTATGATTATCCAGGACCATATGAGAACGTAAGTTTATCTAGTACTGAAGTAGGTAATCAAGATTTAGATTATTATAAGAATAAATTTGTTATCAATCAAAAAGGTGGAACGGTTGAGTTTATTAATTCAGATTATCGCGAGTCAATTAAAATTTCTGGCTATAGTGGAGGATTTAAAGAGTTTGCATTGAAAACAAATGTTGAATTTTCCCCACATAATGATCAAAAATTAGTTCTTGAAGATCAATATGATACAGTTCGTGGTTTTCGTAATGTTTATACCGGAAGAGATCATGATAATATTATCACAGGAGATTCATATCTTAAAATAGGTACATTCAATTTATCTGCTTATGAAGAATGGCATAATATTGTTGGGGGTATAGCTGATATTAAACAATTATTTGAACGAAGGAGAGCTGAAGCTCTAACGGATTCTCCATATTTAAAACTAACATCACAACAGCAAACCCAAGCTGGTCAATTTGCCGTGTGTCCTGTATGTTTAGGTTCAACCGGGGCTGATTATAATGTTTTGAACAATATAACAGCTACATATAATAATGGAATTATATCTGTTAAACATGATTCAAACAACATTCATTTATATACTCCAGTTAGCTATAGAAAAGGTAAAAATCCGACAATAACTCAATTACCACCGATATCTAGATGTCCTGTATGTAATAATACTGGACTCAGCCCGAGCTCTATGGATGGTATTTGGCTAACAGAAATTAAGAAATCTTATAGTCAGTACACGTCATTATACAAAAATAATATTACCCAATTAGCCGCACTTGAAGAGAAAATGGGTATAGGTGGCAGTCAAATTATAGATATTACCAAAAATAAAATTGAAACTATCGG
>Ga0075475_10000055_pt1 | contig 36819 bp, 20 predicted proteins | sample DEB08_DNA_10_FD_76342 | JGI IMG/M metagenome (GOLD analysis project Ga0075475, IMG submission 76342) | Aqueous microbial communities from the Delaware River and Bay under freshwater to marine salinity gradient to study organic matter... | ecosystem: Environmental > Aquatic > Marine > Coastal ... | reverse complement strand
CCTTTTTTAGTCTATCAATAATGGCCTGAGTTTCGTCCGACAATTTAGCCATGTTTAGTTACCTTCGTTTTGTTTTTCAATATAGTTAATTAACATTTGGAAATACAAGTCTCTTTCATAGGGCATCAGATTTTCAATATCACTTATTGAGTATTTATGGTGCTGAGCCAAAGCGAACGTCATCTGATAATATTCACCGAGCGTAATATGACTCAGCACTAGATAAAAAAAGTCTTCATACCCTCCATTACGAATGTTTTCTCTTTCCCATCCTTATTTGTATATTTCATTTCTTGTCTTAGCCGTGGCATGGTTGTGAAGAAATTTTGGACTCCTCGTATCACCTCTGGTGACATGTTATCCATAAATTCATCAATTTGTTCAGGCGAGTAGTCCTTAAAATCGTGAACCTCATCCTCCGATGCAACTTTATCCAAACATGATGTCATAACAAAATAATTAACCAAAGGATCATCACTGTCATATTCTGAAATATTAATAAATTCATCAATCGTTGGATATTTTAGAAATAGAGTCCAATCATCATTGATTTTAATTTTATTACTGTGTTCCGGATTTCTGTTTAGTTCCAACTCGTCAATATCAAATTCTAATTCAACAGTTTCACCTGTATCTGGATCTTTTATGGCAAATGAAAGTGTGTTATTAACTGACCTTGCTCTTAGCAAAAGAAGGATATATTCCAAATCGAACATAGCCAATTCTGATACGTCAATATCATAAATACAATTATTCAGTACCTGTTTAGTTGCTAAAATTTCCTGTGTTGGATCTTCGGATTCTTGAGCAACCAAAAGAATTTTTTCTTCCTTTACAGTAAATCCTCTGTATTTTATCTTTCTGCCATCCGAAGGTAGTGACACCTCAAATAGCGGAAGATCAATTTTAGGTAATCCCATACTATAATCTCCTATAATTTAGCCAAGCGTATTCGCCATCCTATTAAATGAGTTTCTAACTCTGTATATTCTATTCACTGCATCCTGTACGGAGTCAAATTTTGTTCCTTGTTTTACGGTTTGTTGGACCGTACCTACAAATCCTGCGATTGCACCAAGTGCGTCTAAGAAACCAGAACCCCTGCCGAGACCCGACAATGGATTACCAAGTTCCTCACCAGCATAGACGATCTGCTCATATGCAAACGAAACTGGTAATGTTAAATATGAATCGTTTGTTTCCCATGCAAGATCAATGTCGCCAATTGCCACTGGATATGCATTCTGTAATTTTGTTTCATAATATTTGTTTTCATTTGAATCTGTAGTATAATGTTTAATTATAATATCAGCTGCATAATCAGACATGTAACCTATTTCAAAAGGTAACATTGTACCGCCTGTTCTCGACTGAATTGATGAAAACTTGCCACCACCAACACCATAATTTACCACCTGTTGAATCCATCTATGGAAAAATGTAAGCAATTGGTGTTCGGAATCCATTAGAAAAACTGAATTAAATGATGTTGGTACAACACCCGTAGGGAATTGAACAGGCCGTCCTGCAACTGGCATATACATTTGTGTTTCTAGTGCAATACCAGGAACCGTTGCTGTCTGGCAAAAGAAATGAAAGTTTGTTGCATTAACCTTTGTGCCAAAAGTTGGAGGATTAATTACTTGCACCTCAAATATATTTGCTCTTGCGGCCCCACCAAATTGATTGAGCTGCCCTTTAAATTGTGAGATGTTAAAAGCCATTTATTATAATCCTCTGATTGTCTGGCGTGATTCTGCGTAAACCTTGCTTCTTGCGGCCCCGTAGAAGTTTGCACTTGGCAGGAATAATGCAATATCCCATTCCGCAGGGTTTACATAAACCAATCTTGTGCGAATATGTGGTGTGAGATAATGCTTAATACAAGGTTTAAATTCCTTAAATTTTGTTGCTGCACTCAAAATTCTATAGTTAACTCTCAATCTGGTAGACTCATCAAATCTATCATTTGTTGCTGTATCATACAATGCATCCATTAATTTTGCTCTAAGTCTAGGTGGTAAATAATGAAAATTAATTCCTAAAAATCCATCCTTTGCTGGTCCAATTGGAATCACCAAAGGGAATCTATCGTAATATGGTAAAGTTTCTTTGTGCTTTGGATCATATACAAACATATACATACTACCAATACGAAATCTACTTTTTGCCTTCAATCTGTCGGAACTTGTTTCTCTTACAATCCTATCGCCTTTTGCTGCTGCCTTTGCAACATCTGCGGCTTGAGTTCGATACCATTTTCTTGCTTCATCGGACCGCGCTGGAGCCTGACCAGAGCGAATGCCTCGTAGAAGAATATCATCGAATACCTTTGCAACCATTTATTTTATTCCTAGTTCTTTTTCTGTCATAATCTGAAATTCCCATCCTCTGTCAGCACAGTAATTTCTTGCCGCTTTCCATTTTGCTGTATTGACACCATATGTTTTCACCTCGTTCAAATATCTCCTAGATATCCGACCCGTCGGAGTATTATTTTTCTTCCTCGGATCTGGTGGCAATGTTTGTTTAAATGGTTTAATTTCAATCATTATTGTCCTGGTCGTACCATCTGGCATCTTTCTGTTTACAATAACGTCCGGAAAATATCTGTGCCGTTTTCCATCCACTGGAGAAAAATACGGAACAACGACCTCCTCCGACTGCCACCATATAACATCAGGGTGCTCATCAACATATCTAAAAAATTTAAATTCCCACAAGGATCTGTAAATAATTCTTGTTGGATCACCCTTATATTTACCAGGATTTTTAGGTCGAAACCTTCCTTTATAAGCCATTCCTAAATCACATTTTTTTGTATAAATATCTCTGTAAAGCTATTTATATAGAAAACGAGGCTAATATGTCATCAAAACCGCAGGTGAAGAAGGAACAGCATAAGAGATCCACATCCGATGGAAAATTTATGTCTTTTCCTAATCGCACCGAGGCTCACAGTATTCTTTTAGTATTTAAAGATTATGCCTACAAGGACCGAAGAACCTATGAAGGGCTGACACCCATCCTAGGCGCATCACGAGTATTTCAAACACAAGGCCAGATTAATAAGGCATTGAATAGTTCGTCAGGAATAGAACTACCATTTCCAAAACAATTACAAGATCAAACGGACTTACGTTTAAACGGATTTGAAAGAAGTCTTATTTCTGAGAAAATTGCCTCATATCTGACTAACCAAACTGGCGCTGGCGATGCTAGTATAAATGCAATATCAACCGCCGCAGGTAATATTACCAGTTCAATGGCGACACTCATGCAAAATGTTGGTTCTGGTTTTGCATCAAAGGGGTTTAAAAAATCGCTAGAGGATATTGGAGCACAATTACAGCAAATAGGCTTACGAGATGCCGCAGCTGGTGCTTCATATCTATTAAGAAATTTTTTACCCGGCGACATCGGCCGTAGTGTTGGTGTATATGCTGGTAATGTGGTAAACCCAAAGGAGACATTGGCGTTTGAAGGTGTGAATCTTAAATCACATCAATTTACATGGGAATTGTATCCTTTTGATAAAACAGATTCTGAAACTATTAAACAGATAGTGCATTTTTTAAAGACAAAAGCATTACCGGAAACTCAAGGTGTTAATATCAACGGCGAAGAGGTAATCAGTCGAGCATTTTTAAGATATCCGAGTGTAGTTGAAATACATCTTTTAGGTGTGGATCAAACACACTTCCCAAGATTTAAGCCATGTATGATTCAATCAGTTAATGTTGATTATGGTGCTACTGGTAATATTCCAATTATGACTGATGGTAAACCTGGAGCAGTTCAATTAGGCATTCAATTACAAGAACTTGAAATTCATACAGCAAATGATTATTCAGGTGCGGCAGAAGCTGTTACCACTGAAACTATTACTGCTCCTCCGCCACAAGCGGATGCAGGAGGGCAAGGCTAATGGCTAGTTATTTTCAAAATTTTCCAATTATTGATTACCAAGGAAAAAAGGTAAGAGATATTACACGTCGAAATCAGTTTTTAAAAAGTGTATCTACAAATCCATTATTGTTTTTACCATATACCGTAGCAGAAAATGAAAGAGCAGAAGATATTGCATTATTTTACTATGGATCCGTTGATTATGTTTGGCTTGTTTATCTAGCAAATAATATTGTTGATCCATATCACGAGTGGCCTATGGATGAATATACATTCAATAACTATTTAATTGAAAAATATTCAGAACAGTCTGGTCTTACTGGTCAGGATGTAGTCGATTGGGTAAGGGACCAGGACAATGATGAAAATATTTTATATTACTATAAAGAGGTCTAAATGGCAGTTGATATTGTAAAACTAGCACCTGAATCATTTAGAACAATTTATCTTCGTAAAGAGGATAGAATTATTCTTCGTACAGAAGCAGGCCGTAAAATTATTATTAAACGTATTATTCCAGAAGAATGGAAACCATACAGAATTATTGATTTCGAAAATGATATGAATGAAAATAAAAAGGAAATTTTTCTTTTTGATAGTGACTTTATTGGTCAGATTGAAGATGAGTTTATTGCAAAAATGAGAGTCAGGAAGTAAAAGGTGGCACTTAATACTAAGGACTATAACCCATCTAGGGCCACTATAGATAGAGCTGTGCTATTTACATATGGCACACCTCCTGGTGGTGAGGGTGTAAATATCACATCCATGGTGACGGGGTTTAGCCTGACACAATCCATAGCACAGAATAGTTATACAGGAACAATACTTATTGAGGATCGCGTAGGTTTGCTAGAAAACGCAATGCCTAGAACAAAAGAAGATGCTGAAGCTGGTGGATCATCTGCAAGAAATCTATCACCACTGCGCGGAGAGGAACGACTGCAGTTGAGTATTAAAGGATACGATCTTGGAACTATCGTTAATATGGATGTTCGAATATATAAAATTGATGGCATAACACCCACATCAAGTCTTGATGGTAAAACATTTGCAATGCATTTTACATCAACTTCATCATTTAAAACAATTGGTAAAAGGGTCGTAAAGCCATTTTATGATGTATTTGCTTCAACAGCGGCAAAAAGAGTTTTTGAAGAATATTTTGATAGATTAAATGATGGTGCAAATTATAGTACCGGTAAGGATAGTGAAAAAGTACCACCTAGATCTGCCCGATATGATTTGAAATCGGAATCAGAAAGACATTTTTACCTACAACGCACTGAAGGTATAAAGCGGTTGGTTATTCCTAATTATAACCCTGCGCAGACTATGAATTTTCTTGCAAGAGAATCTTTCAGTTCAAGATCACCATCTTGTACATTTAGATTTTTTGAGACGGTGGATGGATATTATTTTGTAACTGATGAGTGGTTAATTGAACTTGCAAATTTAAATGAGGATAAAACCGAATCTGGAATAATTGATTTGGTTTTTAATCCATATGGTTCTAATGTTGGCACACAAACAGAGGCTCAAATTCAAACTATTGAAAAATTAAGTTATCCATCCAGAGTAGATACATCAGCAGATTTTTATTCTGGTGGATATAGAAATAATGTTATTGAGGTTGACATTAATAGAAAACGTGTTATAAATCAAAGATTCAATTATCAGGAAATTGGTAATTTTTTAAATATGAATGCTGATAAAAAATCTATAATAGAGGACGATGTTCATTCGTTACCATTTATACAAGATAATTTTGACCGAGATAGTGAAAGAACTTTTATGGTAGTACGAGATTACGGAACTCAGCCGAATGCCAGTATCATAGTAAAAAATGAACAACATTTTTCTGAAATAGTTTCAAATCGAGTAGCATATAACCATCACTTAAACAGAACCCCTCTTACACTGGAATTAAAAGGTAGATTGGATATAAAACCTGGAAAGGTGGTCAATATCACTATGCCAGATTTATCTGCATTAAGCGGAACTCAAAAACATCAACATGAACAGTTATCTGGAAAATATTTGGTAAAGGAAACACTCCACTCCATAGAGGACAATATTCTTTCCACTAGACTGTCGGTAACTAAATTTGACTGGAGTACATAATGTTTGAAGCAGGCGGAATTAAAAATCCTTTATTCTTTATAGGTGTCGTTGAGGCTCAAGATGACACAGGTGAGCCTCGTGTGAGAGTTCGCGCCTTTGGTGTTCATGGTGGTAATGATGAAGTCCCTACAAAATTTCTTCCTTGGGCAAAATGTGTAGCCGGCAATTATGATCCAAATATTTCCTTGCCACCATTAAATTCATTCGTATGGGGAATGTTTCTTGATGGTAGAGACGCACAACAACCTATGGTCCTTGGTCTCATACCTACAAGTTTTGATGTATCACCAGACCATCCAGAAACTGCTAAATGGGGTGTATATCCAGATAAGGATGGTGAATTGGTTGCAAAGGGAGCAGATCCTGACAGCTGGGGCCAGGCACCCACATCAAGATTATTGCGTGGTGAAAACTTAGACGAAACCTACATTCTTGCTCAGGAAATGAATAGAGTAGAAAATGTTAAAATAGCAAATTCAGAAGATGATTGGGACGAACCAGCTCCAGCATATAATGCTAAGTGGCCACACAATAAAATATGGGAAACAGGAAAGCACGTCATTGAGATGGACGATACACCTGACAGTGAACGTATTATGATTTGGCACAAAGAGGGTTCATATATTCAAATGGACTCCAAAGGAAATGTTACATATAAATCAAATCAAGATAAATTTGATGTATCCATAAAGAACAGTCATGTTTATGTCGGCGGCCAAAGCCACGTTCATATTGCCAGTGATGCTACAATGTATGTAAAAGGCAATATGACAACCGAGGTTCTTGGTGATTATAAATTACTTGTTCACGGTAACGCCGAGTTTGGGATTGGCGGCCAGTTAGCACTTAATGCTAGTGACCAGCTATCTGCTCGTGCAGCTGAAATAAGAATGGCAGCTAATGTCAGTAATATGTCACTTTATTCCAGACGAAATATGAAACTTCAAGCTGGTGAGTCTTGGAATCAAGTTGCACCTTATACAAAACAAACAAGTCTTTTATCACATAATACATCAGTCGGCCCTGAAGGTTATAATTTATTTGTCGCCGGCGACTATAATGCTGCTGTAAATAACTATTTTGTTGATGCCGCTGGCTCAGTTCCAACAAAATTTGGTGGTCTTGGTATACAATTGGACAGTTTGGTTGGACCGGCAAAATTACGATCAAGCACATATACTGAAATCTATGGTGGTGTTTTGGTTGAAGTTGATAACCTGGTCAATCTTGCTGGTAGACTCAGAGGACCAACTTTTGCTGCAGGAGTAGTCGGCGGATTCTTAGAGACACTTGATTTTGCAGAATTGAGTACTGTACCAGCAATGCCAGAACCACCTTCAAAGAATACAGCCTTTGTTGCCAGACAAGGATCCTCTGGTTCTACTGGTGTAACTGCTGGTGCTGGTCATAGTGGTAGAAATAGAACTGGTACCGATAAAATAAAGGACGCCGTAAGGAATACTAATAAAGCGGACATTGTTGCAAATAAAGCCGATTCGATGAAACCTATACTTGATATGATAAATTCAGCTGAATCTGAAGCGGATGGTTATAATGCAATATTCGGTCAAATTAAATCAAATAATAGACCAGGTAAACCATTGTCCGAAATGACAGTAGGCGAAGTCATAGACTATCAACAGGATCTCATTGACCGTGGTGTTGCTTGTATTGAAGGACCGCCCAAATGTGAAAGTATTAGTACTGCGGTTGGTAGATACCAATTTATTAGTGGAACACTGAAAAGAGTGGTGAACTCTGGATATGCGTCCAGAAATGATAGATTTGATTCTGCAACTCAGGATAAATTGGCAATTGGTCTCATGGAAATGGACGGAGGCCTCAATCAATGGCTAGATGGAGATATTACTGATGAGTCATTTGCATACAATCTTTCAGGCATTTGGGCAGGTATTCCTAACCCTAGAACTGGAAAGAGTAGATATGAAGGTGTTGGACCAAATAAGTCCACAATTACTACTTCGCCCGTTTTACTTTCATTAGGTGATGCTCGAGGCAGATATAACGCACTTTTGGAATCGCAACAGGCATCAGCTGACGCATTTGATAAACATATAGCTGTTAATTTGCCTAGTGTGTTTAATGACATTGGATAAATATTTTATTAGGAGGACTTATGTCTAATACTTGTCTTACATATTCGCCGTCAATAAATGGTCAATGCCTGGTAGATAAAACTACCTTGAACAAGGCAAGAGTATCAGATAATCTTCCACTTAATCATAATGATGGTTCATATACATTACACCAGATTGATGCTTGGGCTGATGAATTTATTAATTCATATTCTAATGAGGCTGCAGATAATCCTATTGTTAGAGCTGAGGCATTATATGGTGATTCATTATATCTTACGTTGAACGATTTAAATAAACTTCTTAGTGCAACAAATATATCTCAATATTCTGATTTATCAGATAGAGTAAATAGAGGTCAAATTGGTGCATTAGAATTTGTTGATTTTATGAACGAATCAAATTATACTCCTACAATTATTGACGGTCAAATAGCTGGTAATAATGATAATCTTTTATTCATGTTGGATGGATATTATAAAAATACGTTTTCAAATAGCATTTTAGGTGGGTTCTGTAAACAGATAGAAGGTGTATTTGGTGCCATTGATGCATTTTTTGATATCGTTGATACTATTCAAGGTTTTATTCAGGATGCTATAAGCTTTATTAATCGTCTTCGTAGTGGTAAATTCTTTGTGGATGCTGCAGAGGAAGGTTTGGCAAAGGCACTCATTAATTTAATCAAGGAAAAAATAGGAAACGTCATCGAAGCAGTATGGACCAAGGTAGTTCAAACATTAGATAATTTTAATCTTTTAAACTTTATTAATTGTGCTGAAAATTTTATTAACGAAAATGTAGCAAAACGTGCTAGAAAAATTCAAGACGACGCAAATGCTATTATGAATGATGAAAATAAAGAAACAATTAAAGATCGTTTGATAAAATTATTTGATTATGCTGTAAGTCTATTTGATAGAAAAGGTCTTGCTGAAATTCAATTTTTGGTATTACGATTCTGTTCTTTTATTTCAAACGTTGAAGCATTAATTAATGATGTTAAAACACCATCACAAAATTTTGCATTAAAATATGAGAGAATTGTAAACAGATTAGGAAGGGCATCAAATGCTGCATCTGCATTGTTTGTTAAAAAAGGTGCCAAAAGATACCCAACCACTGTAAGAAAACAAAATGCTGAGATTTTAAAGGAAAAGTGGAAGGCGGGTGTTGATGAGGCTGAGTCTGGAGATACACCACAAGAAAATAGCTATCCAACTCCAAGTGGTAATAAACCAAAAAATCCGCCAGCAGTTACTTGCAAAGAAATTAATAATATACCATCATTTAAAACAATTGTTAACGGTGGTTCAAATGTATTTACGTTCCCTAATGGTAAAGAAGGGTTTTACGACGGCGAGAGTGCCTGGAAGGAAATGGATTGCAATTTCTTAGTTAAAATTATGCGGATACAATCCGTTATTGGAAAACCATTTGGTATCACAAGTGCTTGGAGAAGTCAACAAGGAAATAAAAAAGCAGGTGGTGTGGATAATTCGTGGCACACCGAAGGAAAAGCTCTCGATATTACAGGCCTAAATAATACTGATATAGTAACCTTAAGAGGTCTTGTTTCATTATATAATTTTGAAATAATTTCTTATAATTCGCACATACATATCGAACCAGCGCCGTCAGGATCAGAATAATGCCTATTACAGTTTTTACACCAAGAACCAAAAAATTAGATCTATATTCTGATTTGAGAAAAGATCTTGCTATCAGCCCACTGTCAAGTGATCTGACGGTTTTAAAAAATGATGATGCGGTGAAGGATGCACTTAAAAATTTGCTTTTAACCGATCGCGGTGAAAGATTGATGCAACCAAATCTTGGTGGAAATATTAGATCATTACTATTTGAAAATTTAACACCTGCCGTATTGCAGATGATTAAAACACAGATTGAGGAAACAGTTAAATTATATGAGCCGAGAGCTGAATTAATTGATGTCACTGTTGCTGCGGATATGGATAGTAGTAACGTTTCAGCAAAAATAACTTTTTATGTGCGAAATCAGGAACAACCTATTACACTAGATGTTATTCTAGAAAGGACGAGATAAGATATGGCTACTCAAACGCCCATCACTGAATTAGATTTTGAGTTGATTAAATCGCAACTCAAAACTTATTTGAGGCAGCAAACTCAATTCAAGGATTATAACTTTGAAGGGTCCAATATGAATGTTCTCTTGGATGTCCTTGCTTATAATACCTATCATAATAACTTTTATACGAACATGGCAATTAACGAAATGTTCCTTGATTCCGCAGTTCTGCGTAATTCGGTTGTATCACACGCTAAGGAATTGAATTATTTACCTCGTTCAAGAAGATCTGCAAAAGCAGTTGTAAGCTTAACAATTTCTGATACTGACGGTGTGTTACAAGGACAAACGGTCGCGATACCTGCGTATACGGATTTCAGAACTGCATTCCAGGGCACCAATTTTAATTTTGTTACCATGCAGCAATATGTTGCTAGAAAGATTGCACCTGGCGTTTATCGTACAGAAAATATTGAAATTTTTGAAGGCGAAATGCTAACAAGTTTTGAAAGAGAAGGCTTTATTGTTGATGAGGATGGTATTTTAAGAGTTGCTCTTACAAACGATAATGTTGATACCGATTCGTTGGAGGTGTTTGTTGATGCCGAAGCAACAGATAACGAAAATGTATATATCTTCCAAAAAGATATTTTCGGAGTAGGTCCTACTGATAAAGTGTTTTATGTTGAACCTTATCTAGATGATAGATATTCAATCTATTTTGGTGGCAACGTTTATGGCGAACAGCCATCAGAATTTGAGGATGTAAGAGTACGATATAGAATTTGCTCAGGAAATGAGCCAAACGGTGCATCACAATTTACAACTACATTTCTTGAAACAGTTACAATTACAGTGGATACAATTAGTCCGGCAGTTGGTGGTTCTGAAAGAGAATCATTGGAAAGCATTAGAACATTTGCACCGAAGGCATTACAGATTCAGGAAAGAGCAATCACCACAAATGATTATGAAGTTTTACTCAAACAAAGATTTCCAGAAATTTCTGCGGTGTCAGCATATGGTGGTGAGGAATTGGAACCACCTCAGTTTGGTAAGGTTGCACTAGCAGTTTATCTCAGAGATGGTGCAGATTTGCTTTCCTCGTCTGTGGCAAATCAATATTTGGAATATCTCAAGGACAAGACACCATTAGGTATTGAACCTATATTTGTTCAAACTGAATTCATATATGCGTGCATTACTGCAAAGGTTTATTATACGAGAAAACTTACAAGCATGTCTCCAGATGAGATCGAATCAAAAATCAGAACAACTATTGCGAATTACTCGACTGCTAATTTAAATAATTTTGACACGACATTAAGAGTATCAAAACTAACAGGCCAAATTGATAATCTGGATACAGCAATTCAAAGTACATTCCTTGATGTGTGCCCTGTTATTGAATGGTCACCTACTGTTAAGGTTTCTGGAAGCCCTGTATTTAGATTCCAAGCTGAATTGATAAAACCATATGCATATAAAGCAACAAATGGTTTTACAGATTATAAACCGGCATTTAAATCATCAGTATTCAAAATTAAAGGTAATGGTTCAGAAGGTGTTCCTGTTTATTTACAGGATGATGGTATGGGCCGAATACAAGTTGTCACAGACAGTGCTAGTGCACCGCAGGTTCTTTTCATTGATATTGGGACCATTGATTATAAGAAAGGTGAAATTAAACTTGTCGACTTTACAGTGGATTCGTATGAGGGTAATGCAATTCAGGTTATGGTTAACACAATACGGCGTGATATTACCGCACCGACAAGTAGAGTATTTCTATTACGCGATGATGATCTGCATGTTCAAATTATCTCAGAGGAAGATTTGGAAAGAGAACAGGCATCATCAAATGTAGGTACCGCTGGCGGCACAGTGATTACTAATTATTAAAAGGTTTTAGGCAATGGACATCCAAAAGAAAGTTGCATTTTTTATTGAAAAGCAATTCCCTGCCATTTACAGGGAATATGGTCCTGAGCTTGTAAAACTTGTAGAGGAATATTATAGATTCCTTGAGGATGATTCACGCCAATCTCATTATAATAATAGAAGATTATTTGAATATAGAGATATAAGCACCACTTTAAATAGTATGCTTATATTCTTTAAAAACAAATATTTAGCAGACCTTCCATTGGATGAGGAAAATGTAAGCTTCCTTGTTCGTAATATACTTGATCTGTATAACAGAAAAGGAACCAAGGAAGGTATTATTCTATTTTTCAGAATCTTCTACCAAGAGGATGCTGAGGTTTATTATCCAGCACAACAAATATTAAAGCCGTCTTCGTCAAAATGGCAAACAGGCGTTTATCTTCAACTATTTCCAAACGATAATAAATTTTTAGATGTTGATGGGAATGAATATACATATGCAGATCTTACAAGTAGAAATATTGTAGGAACTTTATCTGGTGCTCGAGCAGCTGTTAATAGTATCAACCTTGTACAAATTAAAGGCACCCCCACACCCGTTCTGTTCGTTGATGCATTACAAGGCAATTTTACAAAATATGATGATATTAATACTCTCATTGATGGTAAAGTGGTTACATTTGGTAGAGTAAACGGATCGTTAAGTGGCTTTAATGTTAATGATCCTGCTGGACAAACAAACATCAGAAAAGGATCCATTTTTGATGTCGTGAGTGATGGCGGCCGCGGTGGTAAAGCCATTGTCACTGGTGTATCAACAAATCCAACTGGCCAAGTAGAATATAACGTATTGGATGGTGGTTTTGGCTATACAGTAGAAAATACAAAATTAATTGTATCAAACCAATCTATTATTATGGATAATACTGAAAGAGTATTTGTGGTTGGTGAGAGATTAAGAGATACAAATGGCAATTCAGGTATTGTAATTGGTCAGAACGATTTTTCAGTTGGTGTTCTTATGGATCCAGGTGATGAGTTTGTAATAGGACCAAACATTTCAACTGACGATCGTAATCCCAATATAATTATTACCAATTTAGGATCTCAGGCAGTAGCAATTACTGATATAACACCAGTCAATAATACTTCACCTGGAAACAATTTTGCTGATACTGGGGTCCAAAGTGATGTAAAGATAAGTCCTCTCTTAAATCCGGAAGTGGTAAGTCTTATAACGGATCCTATTGCTGACTTTTTAAATGTTCAGCTTCTTGGTGAAGATATTGCGTCTGGTGGAACTAGCACAAATCTTGTTGACTATAATTCTGGCTCAGGTACGATGTCTGGTTCAGAACCAGCACCTAATTTCTTTACTGTATTAAGTGATGCATTTGATCTTACACCATTTAATATTGGTCGTATAGATGAGTTCATTAATACAAGTCCAGGTAATGATTACAGAAACGATGTTTTTGCATTAGCCAGAGATGAGGTAATGCAAAACTTTGATAGATATGACCAAATCATATCTTTTGATCCTCCAGAATCTGCCAGTGCATTTTCGGTTGATGAAATTATTACCGAGGATGTGACCGGTAAATCCGGTAAGATTTTGGAGATTGACCAGGATAAAGGGACAATTAAAGTTCGCCCATATAGCTATTACGGCTTTACTGGGAATGATATAATTGGTACCCTTGCTGGACAATTTGCTGTACTAGATGTTTCAACAGATTATAATTCTAAACAGTTTGGTGATAATGCGGTTATCGAATCAATTACAGATTTTGCTGAAGGTAGAGTAGAAACTGCGGCAATATATAATTCAGGATATGGTTATGTGGATCTTGCTGATGCATATCTTGCCGATGATGACGGTGCGGTTATAACTAGAGGACAGATAAATGTTGTTTCGCAGGGCATCACCTCTGGCTACTGGGCTGATTTTTCTTCTCATCTAAATGGCTATAGGAAAACATTGGCTGATGACGGTGAGGATGAGTACTATGATGGCGGCATGAAAGTTCAAGATAGTGATTTTTACCAGGAATTTTCATATCAAATTAAATCGACACTACCATTACAAAATTATGAAAAAGCTCTAAAAGAAAATGTCCATCTTGCTGGTACAAAACTATTCAGTGAATTTTATTTTAGATATAAAAATGAAAGCACATTAGGTATTAATTTTACTAGATTATTTAATGATAATGGAAAAGGCACACCTTTGGATCAACAAGATCCGCAGGCCATTTCAACTGATATTACCAATCTTTATGTTGACAGTACGGAAATTACCTCAGATAATAGAATTCTTAGAAGCGGACAGACTTCGTATTCAATAGGTCCACAGGGTGGTGTTACTAGTATTAATGAAGGAACGGCATTAACATTTGTGGTAAATACCTCCAACCATCCAGGAGGAACTCTTTATTGGCACGTTTCTCGCATAGAGGACTTTACGTTTGATTCTGGTAATGTGATTATGAGTGGTGATAATGGCTATTTTCAAATTATACCAACCGCCGATAGCACGACAGAAGGTTCAGAAACATTTACGGTTACGCTACACACCGGCAGTGGAACTGGTCCGGTCGTCGCAACATCCCCGGAAATTACAATCAATGACACGTCAACGGCATAATATAAATAATTTAAAAAGTTGTAGGAGACAACATGGCAAAGCAATTAGTTAACATTGGTGCAGCGCCCAACGACGGCACGGGCGATCCATTGCGCGATGCAATGGATAAAATCAATGATAATATAAATGAAATTTATAACGCTATCGGTAATGGTGACGAGCTTACTGACCTCGTCAATGTAGATGGTGAAATCCAGGCTCTGGGTGAAGCAAATAAAATCTCCTTCTGGTATGAAGCACTTACAGATCTCCCTAATTCAATTTTAAATCAAGGTGCTCTTGCTTATGTAGAGAATGAGGCTGCAGTTTACTATTCACATGGTTCTCAGGGCTGGAAAAAATTACTTTCGGATAATTCCGCCGGTGATATTCTTGGTTATCAAGATAGTCTTCCAACATATCCAGGTGTTGGTGGTGGTGGTGGTTCTACCGATGAGGCTAATGCGTACTCAATGTTTGCCGTTGCGGGTGAAGATAATATAGTTGCAGCAACATCAAATTCTATGCTTACATTTGTTGCTGGAAATAATATTACTCTTACAGCAAATGCAGCTTCAGAATCAATAACAATCGAGGCCGCTGGTGGTGCTAGTGGTGGTAATGCTTTTGGTACAATTAGAGTGGCTGGAGCAGCCGATGTTGTTGCCGATACCCAAGGAGATGTTTTGAATGTTGCAAATGGAGCAGGTATTCTTCTTTCCACAAACGCAACAAACGATACATTAATTATCACATCAAGTGGTAGCGGTGGCGGTGGTGTTGGCTTAACCTCTAGATCAACAGCACAAGTTACAGCGGCAAATATTGCTGACACGACAACATCATATCAAAATATTATTGGGTTTAAAGGATATGCATTACTCAAAATTGAGGTTGATACTGCAGCTTGGGTAAGAATTTATACTGATACTGCGGCAAGAACAGCAGATGCCTCAAGACCTCAGCTAGAAGATCCTACACCAGATTCAGGTGTTATTGCCGAGGTTGTAACTGCTGGTGCCGAGGTTATTAGAATGTCTCCTGGTGTTGTAGGCTTTAATAATGAATCCACACCAAATACAAATATTCCTATTGCCATTACAAACCTAAGTGGTGGGTTAGCTTCAATTACCGTGACTCTAACCCTAATCCAGTTGGAGGCCTAATACATGGATCCCAAGGCTCTACATGAATGGGTTGTTACTCTGCATCGTAAAGAAGATTTAGAGTCTTTTTATGATGACATGGAAACCCCTGGTGGGAATTTATTCATTCCTAACAGAGCCGTTGATGTTGCTAATAAAAGACCAATAAGTCGTAATACACATTATATGTTGACCTACGATGAGGCCGAGCTTGTAAAAAACGACGATAGAGTTTGGGATGTGACATTACATGAACTTATGATACTTGCCACACCAAAACCTCTAGGTTATAAAATTGAAAATAAAAATTTTAGCAAATCAAGTACTACAAACACAGACCACACCCAATGGGGGTTTGTCACACATTCAGACGATACTCTTAGACCTACATGGTCGTCCCTCGGTACGTCATCATTAACAGGAGTTGATCTCACCATAACAGCATCAGGTAAAAATGTGGATGTTCTTATAGTTGACGGTCATATTGATCCAAACCATCCTGAGTTTGCAAGATCTGCTGATGGTAGTGGTGGTTCACGAGTACAGCAAATTAATTGGTTTAATTATGGTGGTTCTGGAACATATGTATATACGCCATATTCTCAGGTTTCGGATCCTCCAGGTGGTGGATTATCTGGAGATAATAACCACGGTGCTCATTGTGCCGGTACTGTTGCCGGAAATACTCAAGGATGGGCTAGGGATTCAGACATTTATAATATAAGCCCCTATGGTACTAATCCCAATGGTAATATAAGTAGTACGATGTGGGATTATATTAGAGCCTGGCATAATTCAAAGCCTATCAATACAGAAACTGGTCGTAGAAATCCAACAGTATCAAATCACAGTTATGGTTCTTCTCTTACTCATATTAGAGGTGGCTATGGCTCGATTGCATTTCCTTATGAAATTACATATAGAGGGACAACAGTATCCGTTCCAACAAATCAGGAATTAACAACTGCTCAGTTGGAAGCTAGAGGGATTAATTGTTATCAGACATCAGTCGATACTGATGGTGATGGCATTGCGGATACAGTAGTTGATGCCTGCGATACACAATATTATGATACAGCAAGATTTGCTGATATTCAGGATGCAATTGACGACGGAATTATTATATGCTATGCTGCAGGTAATGAAAATGCGCTAATTACAAAGGCAGGTGATGTTGATTATGATAATAGACACAAATGGCTTTATTTAAATCTATTCACATATGATCTACCTTACAATAGAGGCAGTTCCTCTGGCCAAGGTGTTGATAATACAATTGTTGTTGGTTGTGTCGATAATTATATGCAAGGTAACGACCATCGCAAAACAAGTTACAGTAATTGGGGAAGTGCAGTTGATATATTTGCTGCTGGAGACTACATTCAAAGTGCTGTAAATGATACAGCAAGAGTTTCAACCGGTTTATCAACTGCTGCAGATTCAAGAGGCGGTACAAATCCGCTGGGTGATGCCTATGGCCAGAGTAAATATCCAGGTACAAGTATGGCTTCACCTCAGGTTACTGGTATTTTAGCATTATTGGCTGAAACATGGCAGGGAATGACTCAAGCCGATGCTCAGGCTTGGGTAAGAGAAAATGCATTAGTTGATAAATTATACGAATCTGGGACTATTGACCCAACACAATTATATAATCTAGGAACAGCAGATAACTTGATGCTCTTCTGGAAAAATCAACGAAAAGAATCGGGTTCAACTTATCCGTTAAAAACAGCAGGACGAAGAGAAAAGTCTTCAATTAAATATCCTAGGCCTAGAATTAGGCGTAGGGGTTAGAACTTTGATATAAATAAAAAATAAAATCTATTTTAGTGGGATTAGCATGCCAGAAATTTTGACCACAAATTTTAAAACCGATAATGCGAGACGCTTCGTAGACGATGTATTGTCGAACGATTATTATGTATTCGTTTCTGGGACTACTCAGGATGATGCTGAAAATTCCATTCGCTCAAAAATGGAATTTCTAGAAAAAACAATATTCGGCAAGAAGGTATATAATAGTGATGTAAAATTCATGATTAAATATTACCCTTGGCAAAGAGAAACGGTATATAATAAATTTGATGATACTACCGATTTGGGAGGAGTAAACTTTTATTCCGTAGTCGGTCCAACAAATCACAATACAGGTGACTACCGAGTATATAAATGCCTAGACAACGGCGATGGGTCTCCATCAATAAATGCCCCTCAGTGGAACGCAGATACTCCAGATCAGTTATATGATACACAAGATGGATATATCTGGAAATTTATGTATTCAATGACAAGAATAGAATTTGATGCATATAACGCGCTGGGCTATATTCCTATAATTGGAACATTTGATTCGAATCCTACTTCAACCACTGGTGGGTCACCATTTTCAGATATTATTGTTGAAAACGCAGAATCAAGTAATGGATATAAAACCGTTACTGGTAATTTGGATTCAGTACCATCAGACAACCCCACATCAAATATTTCATCTTTTTATGCAAAATTTACAAGCGAAACTTTTGGCTCATCGGTCGGTTATTATGTTGGCCAAACAATACTTCTTACGAACCCGGTAGATAATTTTACAGATATTTTTACCATTCTGGTTTATACATATGATGAAAATACAAACAGGGCAAGATTTATTGTACAAAATAGAGTAAAGCCAAACTCACAATTTTCTGGTTATACTGGTTTCGGAAGTAATGCAAAATTTAAAGTATTGCCAAGAGTTATAATAAGTGGCGATGGGACAGGTGCTATTGGTTACCCTATTATTGATAATGGCTCAATTACTGATATTGTTTTACATAATCCTGGGCAAGGTTATAATAATGCAGTTGCCGAGGTAAGAGATCCAATTTATGATTTTGATCCAGATAATCCAAATACAGTTGATGTGAGAGCAATTATCAGACCTGTTCTTGCTCCTGTTGATGGACACGGAACTAATTTATTAGATGAACTAAAATGTAGACATGTTTTGCTATATGGATATATTACTGGTGCAGATAATACTCAAATAGGTTATAATAATACATATTCAAAGGTTGGTATTGTTAGAAATCCTACCTTTGATATTTACGATCCTACCACCGAAACAACTACGTTTACAGTAACAGTGGCCACTGGCACAAATGATTATGGTGCTGGTAATAAGTATTATATTAACGGTTCAGTAAGCCCACAACTTACACTTGTGGAAGGTCAGACATATGTATTTGATCAATCAGATGCGTCAAACGCCACACACCCACTGAGATTCTCAGAAACTGGTAATGGAACACACGGCGGTGGTGTCGAATATACCACTGGTGTGACCACCAACGGTACCCCAGGAAGTGCTGGAGCATACACTCAAATAGTAGTTGAGGATCCTGCGCCTATATTACATTATTACTGTACTGTTCATAGCGGTATGGGAGGGCAGGCAAATACAGATCAATATGCTCTTCCAGCAAATCCTAATATTTTTGATAATAGATTTGGTTTTGTCACTGATGAAATTGCGGGTGTTCAAAAGAATGAAATACTTTATCAAATTAATGGATCAAATGTGACAGTATTCCAGGGTAAGGTATTTGATCTTGATTACACAAGTAATACAGTTTGGCTAGTTGAATATTCAGGCGCGGCAGAAAATCAAGCAAATTCTGATATTTCATTTGACGACAGTTTGAATTTTAGAAGATCAAACGGCCAAATTATTAGAATAAATACTCCTGTGGCAAATAACATTATAGAGTCAACATACGTACAGAGATCCGGGAAGGTATATTATATGGAAGACTTTTTCCCTCTGGAAAGAACAGAAAATTCGAGAGAAGAATTTAAGTTCGTCATGGAATTTTAAGGAATAGATAGATGCCAATTAACACAAATTTAAGCACTGCTCCATATTTTGATGACTATAGTCAGGAAGCTCAATACTACAGAGTATTGTTTAAACCTGGCTATGCAGTTCAGGCCAGAGAACTTACTCAGCTTCAAACAGTTTTACAAAATCAGATTGAACAGTTCGGTGATAATATCTACCAAGAAGGTAGTATTATTAAAGGCTGTAACTTCACTCAGATCAACGGTTTGGAATATGTAAAACTCGTAGACGGAAATGCAACTACTACAAACTTTGATCCGACCGCATATGTGAGTAGACGTGATGTCGAAAATATTAATGGCGTTGATACTGAAATTGATTATGTATATGAAATTACGGGTGAAACTAGTGGACTCAAGGCAATTGTTATTGCCGGTGTAAGAGGTTTTTCATCCGCACCTCCAAATCTGAATACATTCTTTATTGGTTATACAAATACTGATGTATCGGTTAATCAATATAAGCGCTTTATTGCTGGTGAAAAACTCACAGTATCAGAAAAGAAATTTAAAGTTGGTGAATTGGATATTGGTGAAACAAATCCCATTCAAACGACAGCTGTTGCTACTGAAATAGATGTCAGTGATCTATCGAATCATGTAGGTCAGTCGTTTGGTATCAGATCAGAGTCTGGTGTTATTTTCCAAAAAGGGCATTTTCTATTTGCTGAAGCTCAAACCCTTATCGTAAGTAAATATACAAAATTTCCAGATCAATTAGCAGTTGGTTATCAGGTTAATGAAACACTTGTAAATGCATTTGAGGATCCTAGCTTATATGATAATGCAAACGGATCTAGTAACTTTAATGCACCCGGTGCTGATAGACTTAAACTTGTACCTACTCTTGTAGTAAAAGAACAAACTGAAGCAGATGCCGACTCATCATTCTTTAGTTTAATTAGATATAGTAATGGTAATGCGGTATCAATCAGAGATGTAAGTGAATATAATGCTCTTGGTGATGAAATGGCTCGACGTACTTATGAAGAGTCAGGAAATTATATCGTAAAGAATTTTAAGATCACACCAACACGTAGAGGCAATGATCTCAAAATTGCCGTTGGGCCAGGTACGGCATATATCCGTGGATATAGAATTGAAAATTTAGCCGAAAGATTAATAACGGTTGATCCTATTTCTAATAGTGAAATTATAGAAGATCAAACAGTTAGTTTTAATTATGGGCAATATGTTGATGTATTGGATTTTCAAGGTTACGTAGAACTCGATAGAGCAACTACTGCGGATCTTAAAAACGTAGGCGGTACAAAAATTGGTGAAGTTTTTGTTCACAACATTACTGATACCAAGGTACATCTCAGCGGCGTAAGAATGAACCCAGGTAGTAATTTTGCCGAAACGGAAATTATTGATGTTCCTACTGGTTATATTCAGGTTGCAAATACTGCTGTTCAACCAGCTGTTCTAAAGAATACTGCGGAACAGGCTCTTATCTTTGATACAGGAATGCGAAGCCTTAAGGATACAACCTGTGTAAAACTTCCTATCAGAGAGGTTACTACTGCAACTGTTGATTCAGGGACCGATCAAATTATAGTTTCTGCAGGTGCTGACGGTGACTTTTTCCTTGATCAAGATGACATATTGGTAATCGAGGATACTGGTACAAAATTAACAGTACAAAGTGTTGCAGTAGAAAACTCAGGCACACAGTTAAGAATCCAAATTGATCCCGCAGATGGTGCAGGAGGCGCGGCCGCTCATGTTTATTATAACAGAAATAGAACTGGTAATACTGCGCCAAGACCATATGGCAAATTGAGCAAACAAACACATATTAAAATTAATCATGTGTTTGATACACAAAATAATAGATGGAGTCTAGGATTCCCTGATGTGTACGAGATTGTTAGTATTACCGGTGCTTCTGGTAATGATTATACAAATAGTTTTAGATTGGTACCAAACCAAAAAGACACTTATTATGATATTTCATTTATTGAATATATCCAAGGGCGACCAATTCCAATTAATGAAGTAATTACTGTTGAATTAAAAGTATTTGAATTAAATGCTATAGCAGGTAGAAGTTATTATTTTGACGTAAGCAGTTATCCTACCACAATAGGTTATGACGACATTCCTTCATATACAACATCGTCTGGTCGTAAATTTTATCTAAGAGAATGTTTTGATTTTAGACCTTATGCAGATCCTGCTGCAGCGGCCGATTATAATGCAACAAATCCAGCAACTGCTCCTACAGTTAATGCAGCTGTTGGGTTGGCACCAACATTTGCATCGATTACACCTATTACGCCAGCAGTCAATGAAAGGGCTACTGTAGACATTGAATCGTTCCTATCAAGAGTTGACTCATTGACTGTTGACTCATTTGGTAGATTTAATTTGACTCAAGGTCGTGAGGAAAGATTTGCAATACCTCCTACACTATCACCAGATCAAATGGTGTTGGCTGAAATTACAATTCCTGGCTCACCGGCATTATCACCCGCCGAGGCAGCTGCTAAAGGTCTTAGAGATTATGGTATAACTGTCCGTAAAAAATCCCACAAGGGATATAAAATGAAGGACATTAAGAGAATTGAAGATAAAATTGACAATTTAAATTATTACATTTCATTAAGTCAGCTTGAAGCTGCCACTCAAAATCTTAGTGTACTTGATGAAAATGGTAGAAATAGATTTAAAAATGGATTTATAGTAGATCCGTTTAATGATCTTTCTTTTGCCGATGTTAATAATCCAGAATATAATGCAGCCGTTTTACACGGCCAGAAAATATTAACACCGGCTGTAAAGCAATTTTCATTGGATTTGGTATATGCAGACGCCGAAGGTTCTCAATTATATCCTCCTACAAATAATCCTGATGTTGTATCATTAAGTAGAGATTCAAATGTATCAATAATAAATCAACCTTTTGCTACTGAGTTTAGAAACTGTGTAAGTAATTATTACAATTATAAGGGTCTTGGAGCATTATCTCCAGAATATGATGTTGCATATGACTTTACACAAAATCCGGATCCATTGACAATTGATACAGCATCGATGTTTGAAGATTTTGTTGATAATCTTCAAACGTTCATTCCTCTTACTGATGTATTAATGGACACAGAGGTGGTATCCTCTGTAAGGCAAGGTAGATTCTTAACCACAACCTTTGAAGATACCTTATCAAGTTTAGAGGTAGGATCAGCAGCCGAACAGGTCGGTGATTTTGTTACAAATATTGAATTTAATCCATTTATTGCATCCCGCGAAATTAAGGTTTGGGTTGCTGGATTAAGACCAAACACACCTCATTATTTCTTCTTTGATGGTGATGATGTAAATGCACATATCGCACCAGGTACTGCAGCAAGTCAGGTGAATGAAATAGAACGTTTCGGTGATTATGGTATTGCTGGAACTGGTATTAATTCTGATGCTAATGGTGTTCTTAGAGCAATCTTTAAAATACCAGAGGCTACATTCTTTGTCGGCGATAGAGTCTTAAAGATTTCTGATGTTGATCAATATGAATCTATTGATTCAGCTGGAACTTCTGGTACATCACTTACATATAGAGCTTATAATTTTTCAATCGAGAAAACAGAACTTTCAACAAGAGAACCAGTATTTAATATAAACACTGAAATTGTTTCTCGGTCAGTAACACAGCGCGTGGGTGGTGATCCACTGGCACAAACATTCTATGTAAGAAAAGGTATGGCTCAAGGCTCAGATACTGTAATGGTTTCAGAACTTGATTTATATTTTAAACGTAAATCAGATGTCAATGGTGTTACAGTTTATTTGTCGGAGACAGATAATGGATATCCTTCAGGTAATATTATTCCTTTTTCAAAAGTTCACTATACAAAGGATGAAGTAAACGTATCAGATGATGCTAGTGCAGCAACTACAATTCAATTTGAGGCTCCTGTAAGACTTCAAGCTGAAAGAGAATATGCGTTTGTTGTAATGCCAGATGCAGCTGATCCAGATTATCTTATCTTTACATCTAAAGTAGGTGGTACAGACTTAACTCCTGGACCAACACAAGGTGCAGCGGTTGTTCAAGACTGGGGTGACGGTCTTCTGTTCACATCAACAAACAACAGAGCATGGAAAGCGTATCAGGATGAGGATGTTAAATTTAATCTTAAACGACACAATTTTAACTCCAATCAGGGAACTGTATTTTTAAAGAATAAAGATCATGAATTCCTAACCGTTAATGATATTTCTGGTAGATTTAATTACGACGAATGGATTTATCAGATAAAAGATGAGGCTTCAGGAACTAGTAATGTTGTGTCAATGGAAGTTGGCAATAATGTAATTACAGGATCTGGTCTTGATTCCACTTATGCTATTGATGACATGATTTTTGTTAATGATGGTGTAAATAAAGATATATTTACAATTACTGATGTAACGTCAGCCACAAGAATGGTCGCTCATAAAAATTCACCATTTGATTTTGTCGCAAGTTCTGGCCAACCGGTGGTTGCAGGTAAGTTATCATATTATGATCTGAGAAATCCAAGTGAAATGCACGTAGAAGGAAGTTCTGCTAGAACTGGTAGAAAATTTGATCCGGGCACATTTGTATATGGCTTTGATTCTGGATCACAAGCAAATACTGCATCCATCGACAATATTAATTTGAGTTATATTCAACCATTCATTAATAGAACCAACGATGGCACGACCTCTACGTCGTTATACGGACGCTTCACATCGCCTAATAATATAAATGTATATTATGAACAGCCATTGAGATTTAATGATAACAATTATTTCTCAAACAAGGGTGCTGTAATTTACAGTAGATCAAATGATTTAAATGCTGATAAGAAATTTATACTTGCAGTTGATATGAAAAAGCAATCGGGATTAAATACATCGTCACCTATTATTGATGTTGAGCTTTCCAAATTAATTGCTTATCAATGGAATATAACAAATACATCTGCAACTACATCAAAATATATTTCCAAAAAGGTTGAACTTGCTGAAAACTTTGATGCAGAGGACTTCCAACTTATTTTGACTGGTTATAGACCTGAAGGTACGGATATTAAAGTTTACATTAAACCACAGAATGTATATGATAGTGATTCATTTGAAACTCTAGGATGGGTTGAACTTGAATTAATTGAAGGTATCAATACATTCTCGTCAAAATCAAATGTTAACGATTACAGAGAATTTAAATATGCAGTTCCTTCTTCGGCCAAAAATGTGGACGGTGTGCTAGAATATACAAGTGAAGCTGGTGATTTTACCGGATACAGAAGATTTGCTGTTAAAGTAGAATTACTATCCTCTACCATTTATAACGCACCAAGATTAAGAGATTATAGAGGCATTGCATTGACATGATCACACGAGATCCTAATAGTAGAGCGGTTATTAATAAAGACCTGGAAGCTTTGAATAAATATAAAATGGAAAGGCTTTATTACAAGCGAGTTGATAAACTTCAAAGTGATGTTGGTGAAATACAATCGACTCTGATTAGGATCTGCGAAAAAATAGACGCATTGGAAAAGAAGCACAAAAATGGCTAAACCTGGAATAACAAATTTACAAACGTCACAAACGTTTCAGAATTGGTTTGACAAAACCAACGAAGTAGTTGATATACTCAAGACGGAAATTGTGACGGCCTCTGGTTCAGGGGATACCACCACAGGTGATGCAACTCTTGTTGGTGATTTTACAGCAACTAATATTACTGCTACCACTTTATTGGCAGCTGATAATATTGGTGCAGCTGATCCTGCTGGAAATATTACATTTGAACAACCTGGTGAATTTAGCTCGGGCCAAAAGGTTACCGCTATTTTTGCATATGGTGCGAGTGGTGGGCAGGCAAGATTTACAAATAATGTTTTTAACTGGGATATTGGTTTAGATAATAATACTGATGCTAATTTTGTTATTAAAACATCTACAACTACTCCATTTGCTCTTTCCCCGCAAGGTGAGCTTGTCGTACAAGATCTTACAGTTACTGGAAATACATCATTTGGTACAAGTGGTGGTGTAGCTGAGGTTGCGCACGAGGCATTTAAGGCTGGTGATAATATTGTCTTTACTGGGCCTGATGCAAATAATCAGATTACAATTTCTGCTGGTCAATCATACGATGGTACGGGCTTAGACATTGTGGTTCCTAGACAAGTTTCTCACCAAAGCGATGCCGATACTAGAATTCGTTTTGATCATATGTCAGAGACGGGCGCAAGAAACGGTCAGACATATTTTGAAAATAACGGCCATGTAATGATGTACATTCATGGTGAGGAAAGATCTACAGATCGTCGGATTGATTTTATTTTAAAAAATGATCTGACTGGCAATGCTACTGTACCTTCAATTCAAATGTACCAGCAAACCAATGGTTTAGGTACAGATGTTGGTAAAGCATCCATGACAGTCGAAGGTATCATTACCGCTGGTCTTGACATGGTTGTAAATTCTGATGGTAGCGCAGGTAACGGACTTCAGGTTCAAAATGATGGTCGAATAGAACTTTTAGACTCTAGTGATAATGTTACCATAGCATTATATGGCGAAACTGGTGATGGATCATTTACAGGTAATTTGAATTGTGTTAATCTTGTTGCATCAGGAAATGTTACCGCTACTGGTGACCTTATATCATTATCAGATATCCGTGTCAAGGAAAATGTTCAGGATCTTTCAGATTCATTAAATAAAGTAGATCAAATGCGTGGTGTTTCTTACAATAAGGTTGGAGACACAGAGGAAAAAATTGGTTTTATTGCTCAAGAATTAGAAACCATTTTACCTCAAGTAATTACTGAAAATGAAGACGGTTATAAACATGTAGCTTATGGGAATATTGTTCCCGTGCTGGTAGAAGCGATTAAAGAATTAAATGCAAAAATTGAAAAATTAGAAAATAAAACATGTCAGTGCGCTTGTGATAAATAATTCTTGAATTGATATTCATAAATAAAAAGAAAAAGGTAGACATATATGTCAAAGATTTCAGAATTAGGTCCTATTACCGGTGCCAATACCAGAACTGAAGATCTTTTTGTTATTGTTAATTTGGTACAAGGTGATGATGGTACTAAAAACATCACCCGGAAGGAACTTGTAGAGGCTATCCAATACGAGATATTCTCGCGCATCACAATTACTGGTGGGTCTATCAGTAATGTCACGATGTTTAACTCTACCTTAAATAATGTTATAATTAACACTTCCGATTTTATTGCTGGCGAAATTGATCGTTCCATTATCACAAGATCAGATTTTAATGATGGTGATATTAGAGACAGTAATGCAAACAATCTTACAATCACCGCCTCAACCTTTGATGGCGGCGATATTACCGATTCAACATTTGATAACGGTTCCTTAACCAATTCGACTGGCGATACTCTCGATATCCAAAATTCAGTACTTGGTACATCAAACGTTGTATCAAGTTACATTACCGATACCACATTTGATGCTGGTATTCTTAAAGATTCTACCGCAAATAATCTTACGATTACCAGTTCCGATCTAAGTAACAGTACTGGTAATAACGACGTATTCACTAACTCTCGTATTGATGATTCATTATTTAATAATCCTACGATTGAAGGTGGTGTTGCGAACGGTACTATTCTTACAAACGTACAGATTGACGGATTAACACTTGAAGATGTAATTATTTCAAACAGTGAAATTGTTGATACAAATTTTGCAAACGGTGCAATTACCAACGCACAGATTGGTGAGTCAACATTTACTGCAGGTACTATTACAAATTCAATTGCAAATAACATTGTTATCACAAGCTCTGAATTTAATGACGGCACGGGTAATAATGTAACACTTACAAACTCAACCATCGATAATAGTTTAATTCAGAATTCTGTAATTGCTAATACAGATTTCCAAGGTGGTCTGAATGACGTAACAATTAACGATGCTGTAATTACAAGCTCACGTGCATCAAACACAGGTATTACTGAATCAACCTTCCAAGGTCGGATTGAGGATTCAACAATTGCGAATTCAGTTATTGAAGATCTTGATCTTGATAATGTTGTAATAAGAAATTCAAAAATTCTTGATTCTGAAATTAAAGACTTTGATATGGAGCTCACTAAACAGTGGGAACCAAATATGGACGAGGACAACTATTTTGCCCTTAAAAATGTCCAAACCGGCGAAACGGAAAAGATTTCATATAGACAATTCTTTGATGAGATTGCTCGCAAAACAGAAAAAGCACTCAAGGTTCATGTCGCCGTGGATGGCGATGACAAAAATCCTGGAACAATCCTGCAACCAGTGGCAACACTGGAAAGAGCTGCAGAACTAGCACTTGAGAAGGCAGGCGGTTCATATAATAGAAACGGTTTAAATGATGCAGTTCATATCTCGGTTGGGCCAGGTACCCACTATACCAAAGGTAATATTAAAATACCTGACGATTGTTCGATTACATCAACATCTGGTCAATACGCAACTGTTGTCCAAGCATTACCTGGTTATGAATCTGAGAACTGTTTCCTACTAGGTTCTGGTTGTTATGCTCAAGGTTTCTCATTCTTCAACTGGAAAGTAGATAACTTTGATTACCCTGAAGGCGGATTTGCTTATGCATATCGCGCTGGTGCAAAAATCTTACGTTCTCCATATGTACGTGACTCATCTCAGTTGTCAAACTTCTTACGTCTTGATGTTGAACCACCACTGCAGCCATTTAATACAAAAGGCACAATTGCCGACCTTGGACAGCACGTTATCCTTGAGGTTGGTCATTCTGGTGACTTTAATATCAATGATGAGGTTACATTCTCAAACGGTGCGTATGGTTATATTTCATGGGATGATTCTCTGGATACTGCTAAAGGTATAGATCCAGATCTTGCAACAAATAATAAAATATTCGTACGAAATCTAAAAGGTACTGTCGAGGTTGGTGATTATGTTTACTCACAATCAGGTGGTACAGGTCAAGTTAAAGAATTAGGAATTGATGATTTCCCCAACCCATTGGTTGGCCGAGGCGGTGGTGTTATTCTTGCGGATAGACGTGTTCTTGATACAGACTCGTTATATACATATTTCCTTGCATTTGGTGCTACACCTCGTACACAAAACGGTATAGGGTATGTTGCTAGAGACGGTGCTGGTGTAAACGGTATTGGTTCATTGTCAATTTTTGTCCGCGTGGCATTCTATGCCCTGAACGGCGGTCAGATGACATTGAACAACTCAGGTACTCAGTTCGGCGACATCTCAATGAGAGCAAAAGGTTCTACGACAATCTTTGCTCCACAAGATACAACCGCAACATTGGTAGGTAATACTACCTTTGCGGATTCGTTGGAAGAAAGATCACCTGAAATCATTGAGGATATGGTCGAATACCTAACCGCAAATACTGCAAACGGTGGTTTGGGCCTACAAGAATATGATTCAGATAAATGTAAGCGTGATACAGGCATCATTATTGATAGTGTCGGTTATGATGTGGCACTTAATACAAACTACTGGGGTCGTCTAAACGGTCTCACATATCGTAGTCCAATTTCACAACGTGTTTACGGCGAACAGTTAAATGAAACCGCAGGTGCCATTAGACATCTTAAGGATGAAGTGGCTTATATCTTTAGAAATTCAGACACATCTGTTCTTGAAAGAGCAAATACATCATTTAATGCAACGCTTGACATCCTTGAATATGGTGAGGATTATGCAGCACCATTGACATTTGATGATACTGGAGTGGTGGCAAGAACCGCAGCTCGTAAACTTTTGATGGATAATACAGATCACATTACTAACAAGTTTATTGACTGGATCGAAGATAACGATCAATTCTATGCATACGATAGCAATAAATGTCGCCGTGATATTCAGGAATACATTCTTCCAGCGGCAAAATATGATATGCTGTTGGATACAAACTATAATGCGGTGACTGCAGGTAATGCCTATTACATGGGTACTGCAAGAAAGGTTATTGGTCAACAAAGAAATGAAACCGTATCCTCATACCAAAGATTAAGAACACAAACCGCTGATTTGTTATCTGCAAATTCATCTGCAGCAGAGATTGGTGCGTCTGATTCAATTAATGAAATAATTAATATCTTAGATAATGCAGGTAAAAAATATACACCAGTTGATGCAAGCTATAACCCAGTTACTGGTGACATGGTAGTCACAATCGGCTTCCATGATCTTACTGTAGGAACAAGAATTCTTATTGAACCAGGTAGTATGGTATTTACTTGTGATTCAGATGGATTCCAAACTGAATTGGCACATCCTAGACCTACAGATAAGGTTGCTTACCAACGGCCATTACCAATTAAAGCAGTATCGTTGACCGGATTTACTGTAAATGTTGGTGTATCTGCTGAAACATCAAGACACAAATTTGAAAGATCATCTAAGAAAGCTATTTCAGTTGTAGGTTCCGCAATTTACTATAGTGATAACGCAGGAATTCCTGCAGTAAATAGAAATGCTAGAAAGCAACTTCAAGCTAATAGAACATATATCCAAGATTATATGTTACAATGGATTGATAATAATTATTTCCTATACGACAGTGACAAATGCCGCCGTGATACTGCTGAATATATTTTACCAGCGGTTGAACGTGACATGCTTCTTGGAACAAACTTCAATGCAATCCAATCTGGTATCGCATATTATTCTGCCACCGCAAGTGAAGTTATTGGTGAACAATTAACCGAAACGGCTGGTGCGGTAAGATATCTAAAAGATCAAGTTGCTAATAATGTTCTTACTGATGCCGAATCAATTGCAAGAACAGATGCTGCATTTGATGAAATTGTTAGTATTATGGAAAATGCTGGCAGACTATACACACCAACAGCGGCTACATATGATCCAGTAACTGGTGTTATGGAAGTTACAATTGGTGAGCATGATATGGTTGTCGGTCAACAGGTACTTATTGCTGACGAAAGTATGACATTTGAATGTGGATCACCTGCTGTTCAGATAACACATCCAAGACCGACTGACCCAGCGTATAGAACACCCCAAACAATTCTCGAGGTAACCGCCACCACAATTAAATTAAACGTTGGTGACGCTGGTGGTTACACAGGTGCTCATACATTTATCAGTGCTAATGCAAATGCAATTAAATTGGCAACATACTCTGGTTCATATACACCTAGAACAGCAACATATGATCCTGTAAATGGAGAAATGGTGGTTGATCTTGGTCAACATAATCTTAATGCTGGCGACTGGATCCAAATTGCTCCAGGAAGTATGACATTTGAATGTGGTAGTCCTGCGGAAGAAATATCACATCCAAGACCAGGTGATCCTGCATACAAAACACCAGTAAGAATTCACGAAAGTGATGCAACAACAATTAAAGTTTATGTTGGTAATGCCGGTGGTTATACTGGAGCACATACATTTATTCGTGCTGATGCCGGGGCAATTAATGCTGATGCTCTTGTTTGGAGTGATCCTGCTAAAATAATCGAAACACATACTCCAACAAACGGCACATATGATCCAGTTACAGGTACAACCGTTCTTGAAATTGGAACTCACAATATTCAGATTGGCGAATTTGTAGAAATCGCACCTTACGGTATCACTTGGTCCTGTGGCTCACCAGTAGAATATATTTCCAACCCTCGTGTTGGAGAACCAAACTACGGTGTTCCAATTGAGATTACAAATGTTACTGCAACATCAATTACGTTTGATGCTGGTGCCGCTGGTTACTCAGGTACTCATACATTTGTAAGTGCTAGACCAGGTAGTGTTATCCATACACAAGCAACTAGAGGCGGTGTCCAAGCTAGACAACAACTATTGGCGAATAAGGAATTTATTCAAGCTGAGGTTGTTTCATATCTTAATTCAAATTACTTCACTTACGATGGGGCAAAATGCTCACGTGACACAGGTTTAATCCTTGATGCAGTTAAGCGTGATGTACTGACAGGCTCTAACTTTAGTTCAGTGTTTGCTGGTCTAGCTTATCGCTCAGGAAACACAAGTACTGACCTTGTGGTAACCGACCAACTTACAGAAACTGTTGGTGCTATCACTTGGCTGAAGGGTGAGATAGGTGGTAACCTAAGTGGAACTGCCCTAACAAGATCTAATGCAGCATTTGATGAAATTATTGATATTATGAATAACGGTCAAGGAAATGCTGATGCTATTACATTTGGTTCTGCCTCTGTAAGTGCTGCACATACAAATGCTAGAATTGCACTTCAGAATAATAAGGCATTCCTGCAGGCTGAGGTTACAGCATGGATGGCTGCAAATCATCCAACATTTACATACGATGCTGCAAAATGTGAAAGAGATGTGGGTTATCTTGTTGACTCAATTTCGTTTGATATCCAGCATGGATCAAATTCTGCGGCTGTAAATAATGCAAGACTTTATTTTGATAATGCAGTAAGTGTATTGCCAGAAAATCAAAAGGTAATTACAGCAGAAGCATTTGAAAGAATTGCTGCACTTGCTGGTAGAATTGTCCGTGGACAACCAGTAGAAAAGACAAGCACAAACCCACAAAATGCGGACTTAACAGTTCCAGGTGGATTCACACCAACAGATGCCACATATGATCCATTGACTGGTATTATGGTTGCAACTATCGGTGCTCATAATTTTGTGGTTGGTGATAGAATTAATATTGCACAGGAAAGTATTACATGGGAATGTGGTTCACCTGCACAACAAATTTCTCACCCACGACCAACAGATCCTGCATATGACCAGGCTCTGCCAATTATTGCCGTAACATCAACTACAATTACAGTGGATGTTGGCGATGCTGGTGGTTATGAAGGTGCTCATACATTTATTTCGGCAACAGCAGATGCAATTAAGGATTCTGCTCTTGCAATTTCTCAAAGAACACAAGATCTGTTTGGAATAGTTTCAGATATGATCCGTGGTGATGATTTCAATGATCTTCCTGCAGTTGAGGAACCAACAGTTACGGTTGCTGCACCAGAACAGGATGCGTTTGAATATATCAATGGTGCAAGAGAGAAATATGCGTATGAAATAATTACATTCATTTCAGAAACATATAACGGACTTGCCTATAATGAGGCTAAGTGTAGCCGTGATGTAGGATACATCGTCGATGCAATTGCTCAGGATATTGAATACGGTGGTAATGAAGCAACAATTACTGCTGCCAAGGAATACTTCGAGGCTGCACTAGAATTGAGTGAAGGCTATCCAGAGAAGCAGACAAGACCTGCTTCGACATTGGATACAAATCCAAATACTACAAACTATGTTGATTATATCAAGTCAATTAATATTTTGCCTAAGGATCAACGAGAGCCAACCAAAGCGGCATATATCCATATGGCTGATTTGGTTGAGGATGTCATTGCGGAAACTCCATTTGCAAATACTACACCTATCGTACAAAATACAGATGGAGATGCCGCGGATGCTACAACTGCACTTGCTGCTAAGAATCTTGTATTGACCATTGCAAATGCAGTAGATGAATATAAAGAACCTAGTGATTTACCTATAATTTCTGGCAATCCTTCATATGAACCGAAGAGAACATTTGCTAGACAAACACTTCAAAGAAATAGAAAATTCCTACAAGAGGAAGTGGTTGCCTATATCAACGATGTATTCTTCACATTTGAGGAAGGCAAATGTGCTAGAGATGCTGGTTATATTGTAGATGCAGTTGCCAGAGATATTCTTTCTGGTAGTAACTATAATTCAATTTATGCCGGCAGAGCATACAGATCAGGTACCGTTGGTTCTGATATCGTAATTAATGATCAACTTTCAGAAACAATTGAAGGTTTCAGATATGTACAACGCCAAATCGAAAATCAATTAACTGGTAATGCACTCGACAGATCAAGAACATATTTTGGTAATCTGTTTGATGTGCTATCAAATGGTGTTGATACGGCTCCAGCTTATGTATTTGGATCTGCACAAGCAAGCACATCTAACCTGAGCGCACAACAAGGGCTTCAGGCAAATAGAACATTCATGCAAGCTGAGGTACTTGCCTGGCTTGGAATTAACTACCCATCATTAACATATGATCAAAACAAGTGCTACCGTGATGTTGGATATATGGTTGATGCAGTATCGTATGATATCAGACATAATACAAATGTAGGTATCCGTGATGTTGCTAGACTGTATTTTGAAAATGCAGTAAGTGTACTTCCTCCGGATCAGAAAGCACCAACCGCCGCGGCGTTTATTCATCTTGCAGCAGTGGCGGAACAAATTGTATTGAAACAACCAGTTGCTAAGAGTGCTGGTAACCCAGAAACACAAGATACGGTTTCATTTGGTGCTGTAAATGCCGCAGTTGGTATTCGGGTAGAAGAATTATTTAATATTGTTTCAGATGTTATTACAGCAGATAGTCTAATTGAAATGCCGGCAGCAACCGCGCTTGATATTACAAATGCAAATGCTACTGGATATGATTTGGAATATCAAATTGCTTATAACAAAATTAACGATGATGTTAAGGCCAAGGTTCAGACCACAGTCGTACAATTCCTAAATGAAAAGTACAATTTCCTTGAGTATGATGAGGCAAAATGCCGCAGAGATACTGGGTATATTGTTGATGCAATTTCACATGATATTCAGTACGGTGGCAATGCAGCAATTCATAATTGTGCTGGTATCTACTTTGAAAACGCAATTAATGTTCTTGATAGAGATCAAAGAGAACCTACAAGAAGAGCATTTGCCCATCTTGGTGAGGTAATTGAAAAACTCATTAAACGTGAAACTGTAACACCAACAAACGGTAACTCAGAAACAGTTGATCTTGTTGGTCTGCCAGGTGGTAATCCTGTCAGAACTGATATTGCAATAGAGGCTAGAAATTTGGCTTGGATTATTTCTGCAATTGCGGATGATGAGGATCCATCAAATATACCAGTGAGAGTTGATCCTATTATTACTTGGGTTGATTCACACTTTGTTGCCTCAAAAGATCTTATTGAGGATAATACAGGAACATTGGTAGAAGATATGATCAGATATATTTCTGATACATATAACGGCTTGAGTTTCCCAAGAGAGAAATGTCGCAGAGATATGGGTTATCTTGTTGATGCTGTGTCACACGACATTAACTATCAGACAAACCACGCATCAAGAATATCTGCTCAAATTTACTTTGAAAATGGTGTTAGTGTTCTACCAGTTGATACAAGAATCCAGACTGCTGAGGTATACCGTGAAATGGCTGACCTTATGTCTGATATTGTTCTTGAGGTTGATACATCTGCAAATACTGGTCTTACTCAAAACTTTGACTTTGAACCATCAGATGGCACAACCGCAGCAGAGGTTAAAAATCTAATTGGTATTGTTGAGGATGTAATTAGAGCAGACAGTACTGCTGTAATTCCGGAATTGATACAGCCAGACTTGACCTGGGTTAATGCAGATAAGATATGGGCAGCTGATACTATTGATGATAATGCTGATATGTTGGCTGATGATGTACAAGATTGGCTCAGAGAAGAATTTACGGTTCTGGATTATAATAAGGCTAAGTGTCGCAGAGATGTTACACAATATATTATTCCTGCATTTAGCTTCGACCTAAACTACGGTGGTAATGCAGCAACAAGATGGAATGCTGATTTCTACTACTGGAACAATATTTTGAGACTTCCTGAAAACCAGAGAATTCCAACTGCAAAGGCATATCGTGAATTAGGCAATATTTGTAAGGATGTTATTCTAGGTAATGATCCAGAGGTTAATGCATTCGAAGAATTAGCAACAACAGTTGAAGGTGCTAAGGTTCAAGATCTTGCTAATATCTTGTATGAAACACTCCTAAATAATGATACAAAGAGATTACCTGCACTTGAATATCCAGACTTCAGCTATGCTACGGATCAGGTTTACTCATTTACAAGAGATGTTTTGGTTGCTAAGAGAAATGAATTGCAGTCAGAGATTGTAAGATTTGTTAATAAAGAATATAACTTTATTGATATAAATCTGACAAGACGTGATGCTCTAAATCTATTGTATACAATTGCTAATGATTTCAGATTCATTAATACTGCAATCACAAGTGCTCCAGGATATGGTGGTGTTGAAGGTAAAGGTTCATCCAAGGCAACAAGAACATTTGTTGCATCATTCTTTAATTATGATGGTACTCATGTATTCCCTGTATTTAATCCTGTAACGAGAGGATTGAACTTTAAGGGCACTACTACGGATATAAATAGTGTTGATACAACTGCAATCAAGAGGAATGATGCTTACATAGTACCGACGGATAATAATGGAAATAGATACTCAGGAACAGTATATTATTGGAACGGTACAATTTGGGTAAATGACGGTGCTAATAATGATCAACTCTTGTATGCATTCTATAAATCATGGGAAAGAATGAGAGATTATATTACAGGTAATTTGAACGGAGGAACGGACGAGAATAACATGATTAACGGTCTATTTAATGACATTATATTAGGAAATGTTTTGAGACCTGACACATTGGTATTCGGTTCGTTGGTTGAATCTATTGCTCACCAGTTTAACGGTGCTTCGGCTGGTGTAAATAGAACGGCTCTACCTCTGAACTTTAGAAACATTGGTCTTCCAATTTCGGCCTTGGCTTCTGTTTCCTCTGAAGAAGGTGGTAGGGTTCGTTGGTCAGGTGCTGACGAATTGAACAACCAATACTTTGCTAGAGGATTGAGAATTAATGGTAGAACAGGACGGATTGAAGGTAGACCGTTTACATCATCGGTGAGAAAACTCGCAAGAAGAGCATCTAACAGTAGGGCGATCGTATAATGGCAAATACAACTATTACAACTATTACAACGACACAGGCACCGGACGCAAAACCGGTTTATAAAAATTTAACGTTGTCTACAAACTGGCAAATAATCATCGAGGTCCCTAACTACGAAGTTCCTGAACTTGTATTTGGTGGATCAACTACGGTTGAACCAGGTGTTGGTGAAGTTATTTCACCATTGATTCTTTGTAACACAACAGCAAATACTGCTTATGTTGATCTTAAGGCATATAGATATGTCGAAAATGATTCCTGGT
>Ga0075475_10000047_pt1 | contig 38109 bp, 31 predicted proteins | sample DEB08_DNA_10_FD_76342 | JGI IMG/M metagenome (GOLD analysis project Ga0075475, IMG submission 76342) | Aqueous microbial communities from the Delaware River and Bay under freshwater to marine salinity gradient to study organic matter... | ecosystem: Environmental > Aquatic > Marine > Coastal ... | reverse complement strand
TGGTCGGTGAGTCGCTAGTACCGAATGGAAAGCTAGCCGGGTGCTGTACTTCGAAACAAACAGATAGAAAAGGGGGCACCTAGGAAGGCCCCCTTTTTGATTATCCGAAAGAAGTTCCATATCCACAATTGATTGTAGACATTATAGTAGGTTCAGTTGCTCTCGGGCTGGCAGAATTGACATGTGTCTGATTAGATATATTAGTTACGTTTGTACTATTATCTGTTGGTGCTGATACAACTGCAGCACTGCCGCCCATTCTATCCTCTCTTGCAGCTGCAACAGATGTAGAACCGTTATTTACAGCTTTGCCCATTAAACTAAAGTCATCAGGGCCTTGATATCGTCTGTATATTTCTTCTTTAGCGGCATCCACTTCTTGAATGCTACGTCCTGTAGTTAACGCAAACGCCTCTTCAAAAGATTTTCCTGAAAGAGGGTTTCTAGAAAAAAGACCTTCACTACTAAACAAATTACCATCACCACCATAAAACTTATCATACATTTCAGTAAAGCCCATCTGACCAGAAAAGTCCATACCGGCTAATTTAAATGTACTGTCTTGCGCAGCAGTCGCGCTAGGTGCAGCAGCTGGAGGTGCAATTTCAGTACCTTCTGTAATACGAATTCGCATCGGAGCAGAGTCTGCACTAGGTTGGGCCCCGCTTGCAGCTGCAACACCGAGATCATAATATTCTTGACCTGAAGTCCCGAAAGCATCTTTACCACCAAGGCCTTGCTCTGCTACCCCGCCTGGTCCTAATAAATGAGCAGCAGCAAGATAACCAGCAACTTGTTCTGGTGGTGTATTTTCATCAATAACACCTAAACGTCTTAGCTCTTTCTCATTAAAGGCAGCTAGTTCATTGAACGCCATATCTTGCACCATTGGTGCACCAAGCCAGTCTTGAAGACTTTTAATACCGTTTTTACCTGTCCAGTTCTCTGGGTTCTTCATTGCGCTGTTACCCCTCTTTGAAGCGCCTTCTTTTAGATACCCAATTGTTTCTAAAGCAGCAGCTCCAAATTGATAACCGCCTTGGTAACCGTATACATTATAATCTGTATAATCACCACTAGATTCTCTTTGAAGCATAGCAGCTCGTAAAGAATCCATTATTGAATCAGAACTTTCTTCTGAAGGTACTTGTACAGCTTGGCTTTGACCGGGAATTTCCATTCCTCTCTTACCATCTGCTTTGACAGAAGTATCAGTAGTACCGAGATCCATTCCTCTCTTACCATCTGCTTTGACAGAAGTATCAGTAGTACCGAGATCCATTCCTCTCTTTTCTCCTGGTACATTAGAAAGAGCATCCTCAACCGTACTAATAATTTGTGCTGTAGATAGTTCTCTACTACCAACACTTACAGATGGTACTCGTTTTATGAATTCTCTTTTCATGAATTCTATATGCTCTGGCTCTAAATTACCACCCATAACATCTTCAGGCAAATATTCTAACATATCTTCAGTAATATAATCACCAGCTTGTAAACTATCAAATGGTGTGCTTTGAGTACTACCTGCTGCTTCACTTTGCTGTCTTTGGTCTCCAAGCTCTAGAAGTGCTTCACTAGCTAAGCTACGTTTAATTGTACCGTCTTCTCTGCCTTGTCTAACTTGTTCTGCAGTTAGATCTTTAAGCCCGTCGTTGGTCATTACTCTAACAGTTGGTTGACCGTTACCTTGAGGTACATCACCGAAACCAGTTATTCTATTAGCAGCTGATCTTCTTATATTTTGTTGTTCAGCTATTCTCTCGTCTAAGTTACTTACTACTTGTTGTCTGGTACCTCGTACAACCTCTAACTCCCTTTCCCTATCAGCAATCTTTTCATCTATATCACTTTTTGTTGTAGTAAAAAACCCTCCAGTCTCAGGAGCTGTCTCTCTTTGCTGTTTCAGAAGTTCAATAGTTTTCTCTATCCGATCAATATTTTGGTCATGCCCTTCTGTCAATCTACTTCTAGACTCTTCAAGCATATTAATTTGCTCTTGAGCATCATCCATCGTGGCCTGAGATTCTCTTGTTACTCTTTGCTGTTCGGTTTCTATTTCACCAGTTTCTGGATTAATTCCAGCTTGTCTATACAATGCATCAGGTACTAACTTAGATGCAGCAGAGCCTACTTCAGGTAGAAGTGCTCTTAATATTGCTTGAGGATCAAACAATTCACCTAACCATTCCCAGACCTGTCCTAACTTTTCTGTAACTAAATCCACAAGACTGAATGGTGGTGCATCTTCATCTCTAAATTCAAATATATCATTTAAAAATGCAACTGCAGCATCGATAGGAGCAGCTAATATGTTTGCAAAGAAACCTAATGTGCCTTGAAACACATCTCCGAGTCCTGCGAGAACTTTCTTACCATCGAATTGGAATATACCAACTATAAAATCCCCAACACCGTTAGCTACTTGAGATACAGAGTTAGTAAAATCTTCTGTTAGCCGGTCTACAAATCCTGCAAGAGAATCTAACCCCAACTTACTTAAAAGCCAAGATATAGCTCCACCTACAAAATCTATTAATGTATTAACAAAGCCTTCGACAATACCGGTAAACGCTCCTTTGAGACCTTCTAGTACTGATCCTGTTCGAGCAAATTCTTTAACAAAGCCGGTTATACCATCTATAACTGCAAATATTAGAGTGATAGGTAGAGCAAGCTTTCCTAGTAAACGAAGCATACCAGTAGCCAGGCTTTTAACTGGAGCTAAAAATTTACCGATCGCTGCTAAAAAGCCTCCTACCCCTTTAGTGATATTTGCAAATAATTTTCCTACAGGAGCAAACATTTTACCAATGCTAACGAACCAATCTTTTATTCTAACTATAGTTTGTACAAATGCATTTGGTGCTTGCATAAAGCGCCCAGTAGTTAAGTTGCGCCATACACCAGCTTTAGGATCAAATGCAACTCTAAACTGGTTAGTAAAACTTTTAATAAAACCAGATATACTTTGACTCATAGACGTTACGAGAGGTTTAAAAAACCCACCTGTAAACAATCTACCCATAAACGTTGAAAAAGTTTTAGTTCCTCTCTCCCATAAAGTACTTAATGCAGCAAATCTTCTTGGAAGATTCATTAAGTTTTTAGTAAAGAGTCGAATCGATTGACCAAGAGCAGTTAGATATGCTGGTATACGCATATATTCATCTGAACCAAATATACTTGTAACAATAGCAGCAAGCGCGGGGATTCCTAAAATTCCGCCTAATCCTGGTAAATCAGTTTTAGCAATTGCTACTGGTTTTGCTTGGCCAGAAGATTTACCTGCTCCAGCACGCTGTCTTTCAGCACGGTCTTCTGCATCTTGTGCTTGATCAAACCGACGATTAGCATCTTCAATATCAGCTCTTCCTTGAAAAAACATAAGCATTTCTGATAAAGAAGCTTGGATATCATTCAATAAATTACCAATAGTCTTTAATCTTTCCAGACCATTTATTTCATTAACAATAGACTCTTTGGTATGAGAAGAGATATCAGAGACGTGCTCTTTTACTTTCTCAGTATCGTCTACTATTTTTTTACCGTCTGGGTTGACGTTTGGTAATGTTGCCTCAGCCATTTTTTGCTAACCGTTCTCGTTCTTGATCTAAGTGTTGTATTAACATATTTAGATAGATATCTCTTTCAAATGGTATCATTTCTTCTAACTCGGTTAATGAATATTTGTGGTGTTGCATTAACGCAAAGTTAACATAATAAAGGTTAGCCAGGCTATCATGACCGAGGCTTAACCGAAAAAACCTTGAAGTCCTTCTATCTTAATACTCTCTTCCTTTCCACATGCATCACAAGTATATGAAAGTTCTTTAACAAGCTTTGGCATAGTATTAAAGAATGACATAATTTTTTCAAATTGGTTTTGATTTAAATTCTCTAACCAGTCCTTAATATCACTTTTTGTATTATCTTCATATACAGTTTCTTTGTCAAAAATATACTCAACAGAATCAGTTAAAAAAGTAAATACGTCATCTAAATTATTTGTGTTTAAACCACCTAATTGTCTAGCTGAATCAAGATTAGGATATTTAAGTTTTACCCCAACATCTTCAGTAATCATAACTTTATCAGTATGATCATCATATCTTTCTAATTCAACTTTGTCCAAGTCTATGTTAATTTCTTGAACATGCCTGCATTCAGGATCTTCACCGCCATGCCTAAATCTTAAAGTAACTACATCACCTACTGATTTAGCACGTAGCTTTAAAAACAAATATTCAATATCAAAATAAGATAATGTATTAACATCAATATCATCTTTAATACAAGCTGATAATACATTAACAACTGCGTTAATTATTTCCCCTTGTTCTCCACCCTCCATTGCCATATAGAGAGCTTTCTCTTCTTTAACTAAAAATGGTCTGAAAAATATATTCTGACCGGTTGATGGAATTGTCGCTTCAAATTCAGGTGCCGCGATTTGTGGTAAAGCCATAATGCCTCCATTTATATAAAATTAAAAACCAAAACCTACTCTAATACCAATGCCTTGTGAGCCAATACTTACTGCTCCGTTTGTTGCTCTATTCACTGATCTATTTACTGCTCCTAGCGCTAAGTTAGTAGCAAATCCTAATATACCATTTCTCACAGACTGGCCAAGATCATTAATAAATGGAGCAGTTGAACTTGACGACGCAGGTATATTATTTTCAATAAAATGTAAATACGCAAATTGAACAGTAACTCTATGAACTTCTTCACTTGCCCAGCTCAAAGGCATTGAGTTAACTGTTACAGGATATGCGTCTACTAAAGTTACACTATGAGAGACTGACCCGGCTTCGTTGTACTGATTTATTTCTACAGTTGAAACATAATCTTTATAATAGCCGATACGCATATTTCTTTGATATGGTTGGTTAGTATTATGTTTACCTATAATTAAACTTTGCCATGCGGTGAATAAACTCTTTTCTGCTAGATCAGAACCACAAGTTATAGACATTGTAACTTCTGGATAAGTTACATCATAACCAATTTTGTGAGTAAGACCAGTATTATAAGGCTTATTTTGAATAGTCTGAATAGAGCGTCCTGGTATCTCGGCTGAGTCTACTCTAAAACGTAATTCGCTAATAGCTGCTCCTCCGCCGGCCGGAATTGCCATTCGAGCTGGGAACGTAATAAGAGAATCAAAGCTATGTTGTTTTGCAACCGCTCTATTGTTAATTTGTCCACTAAATTCTGATACGCTAAATGCCATTAACTTGCCATCCTAAGACTGTCTGAATAAACACGGCCAGCGCTTGCTTTCTGAAATCTTTGCAGCGGTAAAAATAATGCCATGTCCCATTCTACTGAGTCTATCTTAATTCGTCTTGATTTTATCTGTTTATTTAAATAATGTTTCACACAGGGCTTAAATAATTTATATCTTGAAGAAGCTTTTAAAATTTTATAGCTTATATTGAGTTTAGTTTTCTCATCATATCTATTATTGCTTCTCAAAGAGTATAAAGCGTCCATTAGTTTAGCTCTTTGACGTAACGGTAGATAATGTAAGTTTATCCCTAAGAAGCCGTTGTCTCTCGGTTCGATTGGGAAAACTAATGGAAATGTATCATAGTATGGTAATTGTTGTTTGAGCTTAGGGTCATAATTAAATAACATCATTTCACCTATCTCATATCCTCTGACAATTTTTGATCCGCTTTCACGAATTAACTTTGTTGGGGTAACAGTAATTTGCTCAGCTTCATTACGATACCATTCTCTAGCTGCACGGGTACGACCAGGTAATTGATTAGCCTGCACACCTCTTGTTAACAATCTATCAAATACGTAAGCTACCACTTGTAGTCCTCAAGATAATTTCTTATTATTTATCTTACTTTCGGCCAAGTTCTTTTTCCGTTATGATTTGAAAATCCCATCTTTTATCTTTGCAATATTCTTGTGTGGCTTTCCATTTAGCTTCGTTAACTAAATAAGTAGTAACCTCATTAAGATAGCGACGTGTTTTTCGTTTTTGAACTATTGGCGGCTGAGTTTGTTTAAAGGGTTTTACTTCTACTAAAGTAACACCGATAGTACCATCAGTCTTTTTTGCTTTGACTATGAAATCTACAAAATATCTGTGATACCTTCCATCTAATGGAGACTTGTATGGTATAACTATTTCTTCCGAGCCCCAGTTAACTATATTAGGATTATTATCAAAATATATCATACATTGACGCTCCCAAGAACTTCGATAGATAATGTTCGTAGGATCGCCTAAATATTTACTAGGAAACTTCGGTCTAAATTTACCTTTATACGTCATAACGAGAAAATTAAATGCCTTTATCTATTAGTATTTCTGCCAGCGCTGGTGGCGCCCTTGCAAGCCTAGCATCTTTTGCTTTTGGAGGCGGCGGAGGATTAACCTTTCCGTCTGATCTAAGAGGGCATGGCCAAAACTTTATTCTATTTAGGGCGTTAAAAGACTTTCAGTTAACTAGATCATCAGCACCCCTCTCAGCCACAGTAGCAACAGTAGCTTTACCGTTACCAGGTAATCTTTCTACTACATACAATGCTCAGTATGCTGTAGAAGGTATTGGACCTATAGGAAAGATTGCAGCAGATGTTGCTCAAGGCGGTGGTGGTATGCAAGGAGTAGCTCAGCGACTGGTGGATAAGTTTGAAAATAATAATGGAGCTGATGTTAAAGGTGCGCTTCTTAATTTAGCATCCTCTGCCTCAGACCCTGCAATCGGTGCAGTAGCTGGTAGTATTGGCGGTGCAACAGGAGCTGCGTCTGGTGCTGTCGCAGCACAAGCTGTAAAAGGTGCTATGGCAGGAGCTGGCGTCGCACGAAACCCACATCTAGCTACTCTGTTTACAGGTACTAATTTTAGGTCACACACTTTTTCATATAAATTTACAGCGAGAAATGCAGGCGAGTCTAGTGCACTTAGAGGAATAATTAGAGCATTTAAATTTCATATGTCACCAGCATATAAAGCAGCCGGGCATTTTTTCGACTATCCGGAGCAATGGGATATTGATATTGTAGGTGGTAATTATCTTTTTGATATCGGCACCTCAGTACTTACTAACTTTGAAGTGGGTTATGGTGGCGAAGGAGCTGCTTATCATTTCGAAGATACTAATGCCCCGTTTAGTGTAACAATGTCTATGACGTTTCAAGAAGTTGCTATTACTACTAAATCTGAAATATTAATAGAGGGTAGATAATGAATTATTTCTTTAAAAACTTTCCAACTGTAGATTATGATATTAAAAAGAATGGTAAGAAAATTACTGTTCCTAATATCACTGCAAGTATGAAAATTCAAGATTTAGTGAGAAGAAAGAAAGCAGTTTTTTACAACTATAATGTACCAGAAGGTGAGAGAGCAGATGCTATTGCTTTTAAGTATTATGGTGACGCATCTTTAGATTGGGTTATATTTTTAACTAATCAATATATAGATCCTCAATTTGATTGGCCGTTAGATAGAAGAAGCTTTGAAAATTATTTGACAGACAAGTATGGTAGTGTTAGACTTGCATCAAGCACTATTCATCATTATGAGCAAATACTTCAGGAACAATCAGTAAACTTTGACGGTACAGTTGTGCCTGAAATATATATTGAAATCGATCTAGATACTTACAACAGTTTAGATATAGCTGAGAGAAGAACAGTCTATTGTTATGAATATGAACAACGTATTAACGATGCTAAAAGAGAAATTAAATTACTTGATGAACGCTATGTGATTGAGTTAGTTGGTCAAGCTCAAGAGGTTTTTAATAGATGACAGAAAATTGGAGGCCTGGTGCAATACTTTACAGTGTTGTACTTACCAATCATCTTGGTGAAATAGCCGATATAAAAAATATAGTTGCTGAATTTAATGTTTATGAAGACATGTTTAGCAGTACATTAAAAGCAGATCTTTTAATTGTTGATACTCAAGGCTTGCCTGAGGCATTCCCTATTGTTGGTGATGAGACGTTTACTATTGAGTTTCAAACCGACCCGTCAGCTGAAAAGGTTAATTTAACTTTTAGATCATATAAACTTTCTAAGCGTACTATTTCAAAAGAAAGAGAGCACATGTATGTGTTGCACGGTGCATCTCCTGAGCTATTTGCTAATTTATTTACTGAAGTAGAAGAAGCATATATTGGTTTAAAAGCTCATGAAGTAGCAAGTGCTGTACATGGTACGTATATTCCAGGTAAAGCAATAGAAGCGGAGCCTACAATTAACAAGCTTACTTTTACTAGTGCCGGACAACATCCTATTGAATTTATCAACATGGTAGCAACTGAAGCACAATCAGAAGAGTTTCCTGATTCCTCATATTATTTATTTTATGAAGATCATATTGGTTTTAAATTTAAGTCAATTGCTAAGTTACTGAGTGAAGGTCCAGTAGAGACTTATTACTTTGCGGACCCCGCGGGAGACAAAGATCTCGCCAGGGACAAAGGGGGTATCAAGCAGTATCAAATTATCGCAGCTTTATCTTTTGATGAGACATTTGATATATTAAAAGGTGTTGTAGGTGGTATGATAGACACACAAGTTGCTTATATCGATCCTTTAATGAAAAAATATGAAGTTTTTAAATTTAAATATATTGATGATTTCGATAAATTAGATAATTTTGAAGGTCCTGGTGGCGGTCAAAGAATACTACCTCAACCAGGATTTTATGCTGGTAAGCCAGGTATTGCACATACTAGAATGGTAGCTGCTGATTGGAATGATGACGAAGAGACTCCCAACTCACAAACATTTGGCGATCGTATATCAGAAGCAACTGACCCGCATAGATTTCATAGTAGTAAAAGATGGAAGTGGTATCATAATGGTGTAGCGCTTTTACAAAGTTTACATCAATACTCTATTAATATAACAGTACCTGGTAATTCAAACGCCAAGTGCGGTGATGTAATAGATATTTTTATACCTCAAAACTCACCTCTTCAAACAGACGATGCAACTAAGTATTTAAAAATGTTTGGACAAGAGAATTCAAAGTTTTTAGTAACTGCAGTATTGCATAACTATAAACAAACAACTGGTGATTATTATACAACAATTCAGGGTGTTAAGCAGTCTATGGACAAAGAGCCAGTACCCACTGCATAATAGGATATAAAATGAATTTTGATAAAGAATTTTTAGGACAAAATTTTACCTGGTTTATAGGTAAAGTAGAGGATAGAAAAGATCCTCTGTATATTGGTAGAGTGAGAGTAAGATGTTTTGGCTGGCATCCAGATGCTATTACTACTGAGCAGCTACCCTGGGCTCAGACTATACAGCCTGTTACTACACTGCCCACAACACCTAGCGGTTTGCCAAACGATACATGGGTATTTGGTTTTTTCCTAGACGGTGAAAAAGCTCAACGACCTATGGTAATGGGTCATATACCTGGTTATAAATTTAACTCACCTGGCGAGTCAGATATACCAGCACTCGGTAGAGGAGAGACAGCTGGTGTAGAGTTTGGTAAAGATAATGCTGCTGTTAATAACTTACCACCTTCTCAATCAACTAGTAGAGGAGAAGCTCTAGAAGATCCTTTATCAAAGGATGTAATAGTAGATCCGGTTAATGATGTAAAGTGGTCAGAGCCAGAGGAAGCAAAAGACGCTACGTATCCTTTTGTTCAAACACATAATTCAGAAGGCGGTGTCATCACTCAAATAGTCAGCGGCGATCCAGAAGGTGAAGCAGCTGGTCGCCATGTAATATATTACCCAGCTGGTGGTTATGAAGAAACTGGTACAGATGGAGTTAAAGTAGTAAAAATAGTTAGTGATAGGTATCAACTAATCGCTGGAGATGATTATGTTCATATAGCAGGTAGTGTAAATCTAACTGTTGATAGTGATGTCACTACACATATATTAGGTAATTTAACTGAGAATATAATAGGTAATGTAACAAGAAATATTACAGGTAATTTGGAAGAAAAAGTAACCGGTACTGTAACACAAACATATGAATCTACCAAAACAGAAAATGTAACAGGGGCTGTTACTGAAAACTTTAGTGCTGATCAAACAACCTCAATTGGCGGAAGCGCTACTGAAAATATAAGCGGTTCTAAAACGATGGCTGCAGGCGGATCTGTTACTATTACCGGTTCTACAATTGATCTGAACTAGAGATTAGAATGCCTTACCCTTACTTACCAACTGATTCGATTACATGGTCTGTTCCTACAGCAAATTTAGAAAATGAATTTGTAGGTGATCCAACATCTGTCAATCCAAGAGAGCTATTTAACTTTGAACATGATGTGAGTGCTCATGCTGCGTTTAGTAATACTGCTACATTAGAGTTTTGGGTATCAGGTGGGCAGCTGCCAAATGGTTTAACTTTATCTACCGGGGGACAAATATCAGGTGTAGTAGAAGAATTAGATTCATGGGTAGACTGGGATGGTACAGAATACGAAAAACCAGCTGATTTTGTAATAGCTAAAGATGGTTCTAATTTTGGTACATGGGGGTCAGCTAAAGCTGGTGAATATGTTGTTAATTTTACTGTAAGTGCTAAGCCTGATGATGACCCAGATGGTGACTTTACTGCGAACACTGCTATGGCTATAAAAGTAGTAAATAATTATAACTCAGATAGAGATCAGTTTATACGAGACTATACAGCAGAATATGGTCTTTCATTTAAAGTAGATGGTGTGTTAGTTGATGCTAATACATACATTGAAGCACAAAACTATCCTGTCTTATCTGCTAATACAGGATACTTACCAACAGACCCAGGATATATCGCACCTTAGGGAGATTATTATGCCACCAGTAACTAGAAAAGGAGATCAATGTACAGGTCACGGATCATTTCCGCCAAGAGCTTCTACTGGAGGGAGCGGGAATGTATTTGTGAACGGCAAGCCTGTACATAGAGAAGGTGACGCTTGGGAACCACACGGCTCTCCATCTCCAGCACCGCCACATGGATCTACTTTGTCTGGTGGTAGTGGTACAGTTAAAGCTAATGGAAAAGCTGTAGGAAGAATTGGCGACCCAGTTGCATGCGGCTCAGCTGTTGCGTCTGGATCAGGTAACGTTAACGCGGGGTAAATAATATGACACATGAAACAATTATTTCTTTATATGAAACTTATTTAACAGAAAACGAAAAGTTTGAAAGCGGAAATAAAGCTGCTGGTACTAGAGCACGAAAAGCTTTATCTGAAATAGGTAAATTAACTAAAATTCGTAGACAAGAGATTCAAGATAAAAAAAATAATGATAAATAAACGTAAAGAATAGGAAATAAATATGGCTCGGGCGTCAGGTGCTGTAAATCCAATAACTAATGAGGTAGCGTTTAGTGACTTAGGAGTCACTATGACTGCTCATCCAGTTAATAAGAAACCACCTGTCTTCAAAAATGAAGAGGCAGTTAAACGTGCTATCAAAAATTTAATATTAACTAGTCGCTTTGAGCGTCCTTATGAGCCTTTATATGGTTGTAATATCTACAATCGTTTATTTGAAAACTTTGACCCTATAGAAGAAGCAACATTAAAAGCAGATATTGAAGAGGCAATCAGTAATTATGAACCTAGAGCTATAGTTGAAGATACTATTGTAAGAGCTAACTTTGATCAAAATGAGCTTTATGTTACTATTCGCTTTCGTGTAGTTAATCAAGCAGAACCAACCGAATTAGAAGTTGTAATACAGAGAACAAGATAAATGGCAGCTAATAACGCACTTCAGCTATCAAGCATAAACTTTGATGGTATTAAAGACAACTTAAAAACGTTTTTACAGAATCAGACCGAGCTGGAAGATTATGATTATGAATCTTCTACTATGCAAATTCTGTTAAATCTACTTGCATATAATACATATATGAATAGCTATTATCTTAATATGGTAGCTAATGAAAGCTTCTTAGATTCTGCTCAATTGCGCAACAACGTTGTTTCAAGAGCTAAAATGCTCGGATATACGCCGCGTAGTGCGAGAGGAACAGCTGCTACCGTTCAGCTTGTTATTACACCAACAGATTCGCCTAGCAGTATAACTATAGACAAGAATAAAAAGTTTAGAGCTGCTATTGACGGTGTTAATTATATTTTTGTAAATCCAGAAGCTAAAGTAATTAACGCTGATTCTCAGGGCATTTTTAGTACTAATATCGACTTAGTAGAGGGTCGACCCTTAACTCACAAATATACTGTTAGCACAGTAAATCCAGTTAAATATGTAATACCTAATGAAAACGTAGATCTAGATAGTTTAGTTGTTACTGTTCAGGAATCAGCTGAAGATAGTAGCGTTATAACGTATACTGAAGGATCAGATTTAACAAACGTTACTGGTGATTCCTATGTATATTTTATTGATGAAAATATTGATGGTAAGTATGAATTAAAGTTTGGAGATAATATTTTAGGCCGTCAGCTGAATGACGGTCAAGTTATCAATATTGATTATCGTGTATGTAACGGAGAAGCTACTAGAGGGGCTAGTATATTTACTGCGGTAGATACTATAGATGGTTATTCAACAATAGCTGTTAATACGGTATCAGCTGCACAGTCTGGTGGCTCTCGAGAAACTATACAATCGATAAAGTTTAACGCTCCTAAAAACTATCAAACTCAAAATCGCGCTGTTACACGTAAAGATTATCAAGCACTAATAACAAACTTTTTTACCGATATTCAAGCGGTTTCTGTGTGGGGTGGTGAAGATAATAACCCACCAATATACGGTAAAGTTTATATTTCTCTTAAACCACGAGAAGCACTATTATTAGCTGATGATAGAAAGAGAAGAATAAAAGATTATCTTTTAGAAAAAAGCGTATTAACAATCGAACCAGAGGTTGTCGACCCTTCATATCTGTATGTTAAGCCTGCGTTAACAGTAAAATATAATCCAGAGTTAACATCATTGACGTCTGGTCAATTAAACGATGCTATTTCTAATGCTATTATTAACTATGAAACAAATAAAATAGGACTGTTTGATCAAGATTATATTGAATCAGAATTAACTCGCGACATCTACACAGTAAGTAGCGCAATAACCTCTATACAGATTGATACTATGATGGAGAAAACATTTACTCCAAATACATCAGCAGCTACTACTTACAGAATACCATTTAATAATGAAATTCATAATTATGAAGATACTACTAAGCCATTTAATATATCTTCATCTAAATTTACCTATGATGGAAATAGTAATAGTTATTTTGATGATGATGGTTTAGGTAATATACGTGTTTATACTCCAACAACAACAGGAGAAAGAACATATCTTAACAGCACAGCTGGTACAGTTACATATTCAACAGGCTTAATTATTTTAAATAGTTTATTAATTACAGACTATGATGGAGCAGAGGTTCGTATAACAGCTGATCCAGATAAAGAAGATATCTCTCCGGTGAGAAATCAGTTACTACTTATTAAAGACGCTTCAATTGACTTATTTAATACTAAACTTAAGAAGACTGTAGCAACAATATCGTCTATTAATACTGAAGGAGTAACTACGTCTATAGCTGAAGATGGTGTATTAACAACGGTGTACTAATGGCTGTAGATAACAAAACTTCCTTATTAGTAGAAGATTTACTTCCCGAATATCTCGCGGAAGAAGGTCCCAAGTTTCAAGCATTCATAAAAGCTTATTATGAATGGATGGAGACTACCGGGCAAGCAACCAACCAGTCCAAGCAACTTTTAACTAATCAAGATATTGATGAAACTGCTGAGGAATTTTTAAATTATTTTAAAAATGAAATATTATCTCAATTTCCTGAAAACATAGTTGCAAATAAAAATCTTGTATATAAAAGAATAAAAGATCTGTACAGATCTAAAGGTTCAGAAGCTTCATACAAGCTGCTTTTCAGAATCTTATACGATGAAGAAGTAGAGTTTTACACGCCAGGTCAAGATCTTTTGAGAGCGTCTGATGGACGCTGGGTGCAAGAGACATCTATACGAATCACTGGTCCTTACGTAGGAGCTCCAGATCAATTAAGCGGCCAGATTACTGGACAAGAATCAGGTGCAACAGCAAGAGTAGAAAGAGTACAGGCTATATTTGATGATAGTATTTACTCTTTCGAGATTTTTGTTACTGATATATCAGGAACTTTTTTAGACGGTGAAATTGTTCAAAACGCAGCTGGCGATATAACAGCTGTTGTCAGGTCTAAAGCCGGTGCTTTACAAAGTGTCATCATATTAGACGGTGGTACAGGTCATCAGAGAAATGATACTGTTGCTATTACCAGCGATTCAGGCTCTGGTGGTAGAGGTAAGATTAGTATTACAAGTGGCGGATCAATAGTAAAACTAGCTGTTACTAATGTTGGCAGCAGTTTTAGTAGATCAGATCCAGTAACTATTCAAAACTTATCTAGATCAGCTGCTAATGCTCTCGGGGCCCCGCTTGTTACTGTGCCTGTTCAATATACAGGTAGATATGCTGATGTAAAAGGTTTTGTTTCTTGGAGTAACAGGCTTCAAGATAATAGATATTATCAAGAATATTCATATGTATTAAGGTCATCACAGGTTCTTAATACTTATAGAGAAATAGTTAAAAACGTAGTGCATCCTGCCGGTACAGAGTTGTTCGGTGACGTTTTAATTAATATTAACATTGATGCCCCTATTACTATTAAGCGAGAAACAATTCTTCGCTTAGATGATATTATACCGTCAGACACATTTATTCCAAATGTTGTTTCTGCAGATATAGATCAGTATACTCAACACGAAGAGCTGGGTGCAATTAGCGATTATCCAGAGCTTGAAATTGAATCTCTACCAACTGTTGTTGATATTGATATACCAGAAGCTGGTACTGGCTTCCAGGTAGAGATTCAACTTATTGCAACTCAGCTTTCTGCTGTGCTTGATTCGGATGAAGTAATTACTGTTAACCTTGTCAAGCTTATTGAGCCGGTTCATATAAATGATCTAGAACTTGCTCAAGATGTTACTATTCAAGAAGTAGCAAATGTTAATACTGGATTTATACAAGGCGGAGGTCATACTCTTTATTGGGTTGATCAATTTACATGGTTGACTGTAGGTGCTGATGTACCGATTAACTCCAATGTTTATATACAGCTTTCAACATTTGGTGACTTTGAATTACTACCTACTGCTTCGCCATCTGCAATAGTCTCAACTCTTGACTTTGGCGACTTTACTGTAGAATTTGGTGCTATACCGTTTGACGGTATTACATCAACAGCAGTTGTTAGCAATCCAGCTCTTGAATATCAAATTGACTACGACGCTACAACAGTTAACACAACTGAATTCTCAGATCTACATCAAAGCTATATTCAAGCAACTGGTACCGTATCAACCAGATTTATTAGTGCAAACACTATTAATGATTGGGGCACTGAAGTTATTGAGACGTACGATGATCTTCCAATACACGGCACTACAACAACTAGAGTGTTGGAAGGTACAGATACAATCTTTACTATTGAAGCGTATGCGAACAGTCAGTTTATGTTACGCCCAGACCCAGACTCATCTACCTGGCCTTCGTCTTACATCTATGGTATATTAGATGTAGATAGCCAGACATTTGACTCAAATACTATAATCGCTACTGCAAATGTTGGTATAGTAACTGATGCGGATATCTTCTTTAATCCAATTAAGAGATATGAAGTTATTATAAATACATCTATAACTAACACAACAATCGGTGTGCCAAATATTACTATTACTGGTACATACTCATTTGACAGTGCTAATACTAAATTTGATACTACAGCGCTCACGTTTGATGAGGTTCAGCAAGACATATAACGGATAATTAGATGACTAAACAAGTAATTAATGTAGGTACAGTTGCTGATGACGGCACCGGTGATACAATCCGAACCGGTGGTCAAAAAATTAATGGCATGTTTGAAGAAATTTACCTTTATCTAGGTAATACAACAAACATTACCCTAAACACAGCAACTATAGTATCAAATACTTTTTTACAAGCGAATCATACTACTAATGTTGTAGTAAGAGGTATTCAATCTGAATTGTATTCAACAAATACAATTTTAAGATCTTTAATATCTGCTAATTCATCCTCTATTTTATCTACTGTAGCTCAGCAAGACTTAGATAGAATGCAAGTCGCTAACGTTAATGCGTTAGTAGATGATAGAATACAAGTTGCTAATGCTGCTGTTTTATATGTTACAAAAGACGTAGCTAAAACATCTAATGATAATATTATTTTGTATATAAATGCAGAGATAGGCGCATCAAATACTAATATAAGAAACTACACAGATGCGACGTATCCAACTAAAGCTACTGTTTTAGCATCAAACAATGCTTTGAAAAACTTAACTAATGACAGGTTGCAAGTTGCTAATGCTAGTATCTTATATGAAACAAAAGCTGTTGCTTTATCATCAAACAATGCTCAGAATAGTCTAATATTAGACAGAATGCAAGTATCAAATACTCAAGCTGTGGGTATATCTAGTATTGCTTTTTACAACGCTAATGATACTATTGTATTTACAAGACCTGATTCTGATCAAATTAAAGTAACATTAGATGGTGTTGCTACAAATTCTTATTCTACTATTATTGGTGATAGCGGAACAACTACATCTAATCTTGATACAGATACACTAACTGTGTCTGGTAACAATGGAATTAAAACTATTGTCACTAACGACACATTAACAATTCATCAAGCTAATAATTATACAGCAATTGCTACTTTAAAAGTTACAGCAAATGGTAGTAGTGGTTATTTGTTTAACAGTCATTACCCAGAAGCGCTTGGTAACAATCCAACACTATATGCTATTAGTGGTACCACATTAGCTTTCGATTTAAGCTCAGTGTCCGGTGCTCATCCATTTTTAATACAAGATTCAGGTGGTACTAATTACAGTAATAATCTTATTCATGTTACAACATCTGGTGAAGCAACATTTGGTACTAATGCTCAAGGAAAATACGGAGGTATATTGTATTGGCAAATACCATATAATATTTCCGGCAACTTTGCTTATATATGTCAAAACCATGCTGCTATGAATGGTGTAATAACAATTAAAGATATTAGTGCAATCTAAGATAAATAACTAAAAATATTATTCGGAGAAAATAGATGTCAGGCGTCGTAACTAGAAGATTTAGAATACATAATGCTGAGCAATTTCAAGAAGCTTTTAGCGAAGCTGCTGATACAAAAATGTATCTGTTTATTGCTCGTGTTAATGAGTGGCCAGACGGTGATGTTACACCCACCCCTACAGACACTATTAGAGAGTCTAGATATGAGCCGTGGAGAAATATGATCGCGGCAAAACGTGTACAAGCGTCAGATGTTTCTTTCTGTATAAACAGACATAACTGGACTTCTGGTACCGTCTATACAGAATATGATGATACTTCTACTACAATGCAAGATAATGCTTTTTATGTGTTAACTACTGACTACAACGTTTATAAATGTATGTTTAATAATGGCGGTGCTGCGTCTACTATTAAGCCTGAAGGGACTTCTTCAAGCACGTTTCAAACAGGTGACGGTTATAAATGGAAATTTATGTACTCAGTTTCTGCTGCAGACACTCTTAAGTTTGTTACTTCAAGTTTTATACCAGTCAAAACGCTTACATCAGATGATGGTACAACACAATGGGATGTTCAACAAGCAGCTGTTAATAATGCAATTGAAATTATAGACGTGACAGGTGCTGGATCAGGGTATGCTTATAGAGCTAACACATTTAGCGCGATTACTAACTCTAGTGTTGTAATTCTTGATGCTAGTGCTAGCGGTGTTGATGAAGCTTATACTGGGTCTTCCATTTACATATCAGCTGGTTTGGGTGCAGGGCAGCTTGCTAACGTTACTGCTTACGTAGGTGGTTCTAAAACATTAACACTTTCACCTGCTTTTACAATCACGCCTAATTCTACAAGTTCATATCATGTTGGTCCTGTAGTAACTATTAATGGTGACGGTGTAAATGCTAAAGCTTATGCTAACGCAGCTGGAGGTCTTGTTTCACATATTAACATGATTAATATAGGGTCAGGTTATTCAAAAGCAAATGTTACTATTACTGGTACAGGCGGTGTTGGTGCTACAGCTGTACCTAGACTTTCTCCTCCGGGAGGCCACGGCTCAGATGCGGTAGGTGAGCTTGGTGGACATAATGTTATGCTTAACGTTAGGTTGTCAGGTACAGAGGGTAACAACTTCCCGACAAACAACGATTTTAGAATTATTGGTATTCTTAAGGACCCATTAACCGCTAATGATGTTGCAGCAGATGCAGCTGCTTATGATCAAACAACTAAACTTACTGTTTCTAGTATTTCTGGCGGTCCTTTTTTCCAAGACGAAACAATAACCGGTACAGCTAATGGTGCTATTGGTAGAATAGTTGAGTTTGCTAATACTAATGCAGCAGGTACTGCTGGTGTATTGAAAATTGTAGATGTTTCTGGTACATTCGAAGCAGAAACTATTACTGGAAATACAACTTCAGCAACAGCAATAGTCTCTTCTATTCAAGCTGGAGAATTAAGACCATACTCTGGCGACATCATATATAGAGAGAACAGATCAGTTACTAGTAGATCATCTGATCAGATTGAAGATATTAAAATAGTCGTTAGATATTAATTGAGGTTTACCCATGGCAGATGCCAACAACGCGTTGCTGACTAATTTCAACGTCGATCCGTACTATGACGATTACGACCAGGACAAAAACTTTTATAGAGTTTTGTTCCGTCCTGGCTATGCTGTTCAAGCACGAGAACTGACACAACTACAAACCATACTGCAGAAGCAAGTTTCTCGTTTTGGCAGCCATGTTTTTAAAGATGGTTCAGAGGTTAGCGGTGCTAGTATATTTAATGACTCCGTTTTAGGTTTTAGATTAGAACCAACATATGCTGGCTCTAATATTGATGTAACTGATTTCAATGGTTTATATGGTCGTGGACGTGACAGTGAAAATCTTTATCGAATAAAAGCTGTACAGGCTGCTACAGGATCAGAAAAAGATCTTGTTTTTGCTCAATTTGTGAGAAAAGCTAATTCATCCATTATAATTCCTAACGCTAATACAGGAACTGTTCCATTTGACGGCGAAGTAATAGACTTTAGTGCACAAGCACCAACCTCTAGTGGTTACTTAACTGCTAACGTCGGAGCTGCGAAAATTATTGCAGGTTCAAATACTGAAGCAGCTGTTATAGGTTCATCTCTTTTCCATGTCGATGCTGGTGTATTTTACACTAAAGGTATATTTGCATCAACAGAAAAACAAACTGTAGTAATTGCAGCTAATACAGATCATATTAAAGCTGTAGGTTATACAGTAACAGAAAGTTTAGTTAATTCTGATAACGACGATACATTAACTGATCCTGCTCAAGGTGCATATAACTACTTGGCCCCTGGCGCAGATCGTTTTAAATTAACGCTAACTCTTTCTACAAGAGATGCTGCTGAAATTGATTCCCCGCCAGCAAACTCAGCAAACTTTTTTGAGATTGCTCGAGTACAAAACGGTAAGATAGTAAAGAGAGTATCTGACCCAGACTATAATAGACTTGCGGACGTATTTGCTAAAAGGACTTTTGACGAAAGCGGACATTATGTAGTAGACGGTCTTAATGTAACAACAGCTAATACTGGTGCGAATTCTAGTTATATCTTAACTAATGTCTCTAAAGGTAAAGCTTATGTACACGGGTACGAGGCAAAAACTCTCACTTCTAAGAGCGCTAGAATACCTCGAGCGAGAGATACTGTATCTTTAACCGAACAGACAATGACTGGTCTATATGGTAATTATATTTTTGCCAATACTATTAATACGGGACTGTTTAATATAACAGATAAAGTTGAATTACATGCTAATACTACTCCAGTAAACAGCCCTGACACCAAAATAGGTGAAGCATATATTCAAAATATTGAATATTATTCTGGGGCAGGTGCTTCTAGAATTTACAAAATATTCTTATATAATACTTCTGTTACGTCAAACAATTTCACTTTTGATGCTACAAAAAGTATAATCGCAGGTACACCAACTAGTTATTCTGCTTACGCGCTAGTTAATGACACATCCAAGTTAATTATTAATAAATCTGGTCGTACTACTAGCGGTAATAATATTATTCGAATTACTAACCCGACTGGTGTAAAGATTGGACAAGAGATTGTTGATTCAACTCATTTCCCTGTACGCACTCAAGTTACAGCTATTAATCTTGACGAAATTACTGTTAATAATAATGCTACTTTAAGTAATACATCTCACGATATAGTATTTCATTCAACTGAATTACAAGAAAATAATCTTAAACCAGCTTATTTTAAATTACCTCATACACATGTAACTGGTATAACTAATGTAGATTATAAGTTTAAAAGAAAGTTTGCCACAGTAACTTTCACTAACGGGTCCGCTACTATTCAAACTAACGGTGGATCAGAGAGATTTTCATCTGGTGCAGGCTCGCTAGCTAATGAAAACTTTATTGTAGTTGTTCGCTCAGGCGGCGCAGGTACTGTGTCTACTGGTGAAAACATAGATTTAACTACTGGATCTAGATCTGTAACAACACCAACACCGACACCTGGTGCAGCTGCATCAGCAACTATTGATCTGGATGAAGCCTCATTCAACGGTACATGTGATATTATTGCTGCAATTGACGTTACTGCTGATTCTAGAAGAGTTAAATCTTTTGCTAATAATACTACCAAGACATACGAGCCGATGATTCAAGGCACAACGTATTCTTTAGGTTATTCAGATATTATTAAAATTAATGCAGTTTATGAAGGTAACAGCTCTGTAGTTACATCTAATACTGCTGATGCAAACATTAGTTTAGTTACTAATAATTTCTTATTTGATAACGGTCAGAGAGATGCATTTTATGATCATGGCTCACTTAAGTTAAAACCTGGACAAGCCAACACTACTGGTAAAATTTTAGTAGATTTCGATTATTACTCGCATGGTGGTGGTCTTGGTTATTTTGTTGCTGATAGCTATCCAAATTATAATATCATACCCACTCATAGATCAGCAAAGGGTGAGGATATACCGTTAAGAGATGTTATTGATTTTAGACCAGTACGTACGTCTAACACATCTGCAAACGTGTTTATAACAACAGATAAAGATTTTACAAACCATCAAATAGTTGACTCACAAACTTTTGAAGTCGAATTAGATTATAGTTATTATCAAAAAGTAACTCATAAATTAATGATTGACAAAAATGCTAAGTTGCATTTAAAGTCAGGTGCACCTAAGCTTAACAATCCTCCGATACCAGAGGATGACCCAGCTATGATGACACTGGCTACTTACTTTATGAACCCGTACACTTATGATCAAAATGATCTTAAGATTGTAATTAATGATAATTCTCGTTATACGATGAAAGATATCGGTAATTTAGAGAAAAGAATTGAAAATGTTGAATATTATACTTCATTAAACCTTCTAGAAAGTCTGGTTAATAGTCAGCAATTTTTAGATGATAACGGTGATACTAGATTTAAGAGCGGTTTTATAGCAGATCCATTCCTTGGTCATAGTATAGGTGATGTTTTTAATCCTGATTATAGAATAGCTATGGATAGAACATTCGGTGTTATTCACCCACCGTTTGAGAGTGATGTTGGTCCATTTATTATTACTAGCAGTACGCTATCCTCTAACGGTGATTATTTGTACTTACCGTATACAGAAACTAGTTTTGTAAGAAATTCTGTAGCTACTAGTGATCTTAATATTAATCCATTCCAGGTAGTTTCGTTTGCTGGTACAGCTAAGCTTGATCCTACACGAGACAATTGGGCAGACTATGATAATAAACCTACTATCACAGTTAACAATGATGGTGATCTAGATCATTTTATAAATTTGAGAAATCAAGCTGGTACAGAGTATGGTAATTGGAGACATGCTGGTTCTCAAACAAGACTAATTCATGGCGACCAATATAATAATACATACGAAGAAATTACTAATTATACACGTGAAATTACAACTAAGTCTGTCCGTACAACGTCAAGAGTCGCATCTGATACAACCCGTGTTTTAAATAATCAATTTTATTATAACATGCGCTCAAGAAGAGTAGACTTTGAATTAACTGGTATGCGACCAAATAGAGACATTCATGTCTTTATGAATAATATTAATATTTCTACTAGAGCAGCGCCTAGTAGCAGCAGTGCGGCATCAGAGTCTGAAGTAAAAAATCTTACAGTAGCAGATAGAAGAATTACTACTGATGTGAATGGTTCAGCTTCAGGTTTCTTTTATGTTCCTAACGATGCTGCGACAGAAACCGGTGCTGAAGGATATGGCAAAGGTATTAATATTCCTGCAGGTACAGTTACAGTTCTATTTACAGATAACTTTATCAACCCTAGAAGCTCTTCAACATACGCGGTTGCAGAATATACATCAAAGGGTAGTAAAGTAACTACACAAAGAACTGTTGTGATGACTAAGAATTATGAGTTAGTTACTAACTCTCGAAGCGAGTCAACATCAGATTCACGTACATGGACAGAAGCAACCGGTTATGCAGATCCTGCTGGTGACCCATGGGATCCAGTAGTAGTTGATCCTGGTGGTGGTGATGGTGGTGAAGATGGAAGATGGTTCCTTGATACGGACGCTTCCAGATCAGAAGCAGAAGCTCGAGTTAATGCTCGTCTAGCTGCTGCAGGGCAGGATCCGCTTTCTGTTTCAGAAATAAATGTTGCGCATGATCAAGTTTACGAATTTTATACACAAGTTCTCAACCGTCTACCTGATCAAGCAGGTTATGAGTACTGGGTTGAAACTTGGAGATATAAAGATAATGAAGATTTTTGGTCTGGGCCTCAAACTGAAGCACAGCTGCTAGAGCACATGAAATTTGCTGCTTATAATAACAATGAGGAATTCCAGAATTTTGAAAATATCGGTTGTGTGTTAGAAGGCTCTGATCCTTTGTGTCAGACTTTCTTTATTGATAGAGAGTTTTTCCCAGATGGTATATTTGTTTCTAGTGTAGATTTATTCATTAAGTCTAAAGATACATCTGGTTTGCCGTTGCGAGTAGAATTGAGACCTACAGTAAATGGTTTCCCGAGTGCTACAGATAGAATACCCGGTTCTACTATTACGCTGTTACCTGATGATATTAATATACCTTCTGATACAACAGTGCCAGTAAAAACAAATGCTCCGTTTGATGCACCTATACACTTGCTGCCAGGAGAATATGGTATCGTATTGCTTTCTGACAGCTTGGAATATCTAACTTATATCTCTACTATAGGTGAGAAGATTATTGGTGGCACTGATATTGTAAGTAAACAACCTACACTCGGTTCACTATTTAAATCACAGAATGCAAGAACTTGGACACCGCAGCAAGAATCAGATATATGCTTCGGCTTAAATAGATGTGTTTTCTCTACTACAGAGAGTACTGCAACTCTATCTATTGACAATGATCAAAGATATAAGTATAATGCGTCCTCTAATACAGTAGGTAAATTTGATCTGTTAAATATTCAAATGCCTACTTACGCAGCACAGCAACAAGCAAACACTAAGTTTGAAATTAAGACTAAAGCAGAAGGCGGTGCAGTAGGTACATTTGAGCCTTTCTTACCAGAGAATGATATATATTTCAGCGGTCCAAAAGAAGTTACAGCAGATACAGATTTGCAAGTGAAGATTACTTTTAAGACAAGAGATGCAGCAATATCACCATACATAGATTTAAAATCTTCTGGTGCTACATTAATTAAAAATGTTATTGCGGCTAAACCTTCTAGTGGAACATTTGTTGCGGAAACTGAACCGTCTGGAGGTAACGCTGATGGTAGATATATTACAAGAAAAATTACTTTAGAAGAAGGCTTTAGAGCCAGCGCGTTAAAAGTATTTTTAGATCAAAACATGCCGCAAGGCGCTATCGTAGAGCTGTATTACAAAGTTATTAGTGATACTGATGATGGAGCTTTTGAAGACCGTAACTGGGTTCAAATGACAAGACGTCAAACAGATACAGTTGTTAGTCAAAATAAATTAGATTTTAATGAATATGAATATTACTCAGATAATATATCTTACGACGTAGATGGTACAACGTTTGATTCATTTAATCAATTTGCTATTAAGATAGTTATGTATGCAACTAGTACTGCTAACGCTCCATCTGCTATGAATTTTAGAGCTATAGCGTTTGCATAATGATAGAAAAACAAAAGGTAGAAGACCATAATAACTTACAACGAGAGGGTCATAGTAAGGCTATTTTAAATGTAGATAGAGCAGGTTATCAGCAATATCTTTTAGCTAGAAATAGTAAAAAGAACAAAGAAATAATAGATAATCGTTTAGATAGCTTAGAAAGTGACATAAATGAAATTAAAAATCTTCTTGTTAAGCTGTTAGATAAATAAATATATTAATAAAAGTTTAGGAATTAATAAGACATGGCTTTACGAAATTCTGGCACTCTTATAGCAAACGTTGAGTTAACAGATACGTTTGCTACGCAGCGCACACGCATCAATGAGATGATGAATGATGGTGTTTCATCGACTGGTAATACCGGTATAAGCGGTGTTCTTTTTCCTGACGGTTTAAAGTTGAACGCTAATGTAGGTCACCAATCGTTTACTGGAAATGCAGAAGCTTTACTCTTTTACGATCAAGTACATAAAACATTAAACTTTTATACAGATGTAGATGATTTACCAATAGAGCTTGGCCAGAACGAATATTTGCGCATCTACAATAATTCTGGTGTTGATATTGAAAAAGGAGCTCCAGTCACTCTAACTGGCTTACATGCTACTACACCAACAGCTCAAAAGGCAGATGCATCATCTGAAGCATTGTATAATACTTCTGGGCTAGCATCAAAGTTAATTCCTAATAACACATACGGTTTTGTAACTATATCTGGTGTTGTAGCTGGTACTCCTGAATTTCCATTTGATACAACTCACTTAACAGCTGGTAGTCGTTGTTTTGTTTCAGCTAATACTCCTGGTACACTAGTAACTGTTCCACCATTTTTTCCGAACTATCCAATGTGTATTGGGTATGTTGTTAGCAATGATTCGTCTAATGGTGAAATAGTTGTTGAAATGCAAAACCACTCTGTACCAAGCTTTGTGGTTAGAAATAATGCATACATAGAAGATAATCTCACTGTTGGCGGCGATCTTACTATTTTAGGATCACAGACGACTACTTCTACTTCTGGGCTAAACGTTGGTAATACATTCATATATCTGGGCGCTGGCGACGATATTGCTAATGCTCAATTTACTGGTACCGGATTGAATGATTTAACTTTTAAAAATTATTATACTGGTACAGGTGCTAAAACTTTTTATGTTAAAATTGATGCAGCTGGTACCCCAGACACATTTAGTTGGTCTGTAGATAACTTCTCTACTACAGAAGCAACTGGTGTAAGTATAACTGGAGGGGAACAAGCTCTCTCCAACGGTATATCAATTCTCTTTCAATCAACTACAGGTCATACATTAAATGATGTTTGGGACGGTACTGTAAATAATGTTGAAGTAGATTATGGTATCCAAGGTCATTACAATGATGGTACAGGTTATACTCACTCGGGTATCTTTAGAGATGCTACTGATGACACGTGGAAAATTTATAACCGATATGACCCGGAAAGCACAGGTACGGTAGATACAGGTGATTCATCTTTTGAATATGGCCATTTTAGAGCAGCAAATATTCGCGGATTAGACGTTACAGCTAATACTATAACTGTTGCGAATAAATTTACTGTAGGTACAGATGTTAAAGCTTATTACAACACCTCAGAAAAGTTTAGAACAAAAGATGGTGGTGTTGCAATAACAGGTAATACAGATATTACTGTTAACCTTAATGTAACAGGGGATGTTTCAGCTGCTAACTATACATCAACTTCAGATGAAAGATTAAAAGAGAATATTCGTCCATTAGAAAACGCACTTGAAATAGTTAAACAGTTAGAAGGCGTTAGATTTAATTGGAAAGAAAACGGTAACGAAGCAGTAGGTTTTACAGCACAACAAGTAGAACCAATACTTCCAGAAGTTATAAATACTGATGTTAATGGAAACAAAACTGTAAATTATAGTGTAATTGTATCTGTTTTAGTAGAAGCCATAAAAGAGCTTTCAGACAGATTAGATAACAACCAGGGGTAAATAATGGCATATAAGGTCGGTTCAAACACTGTTATTAATGACAGCGGAAAGCTAGCTGGAATTAATTTAATATCGGGTGTTAATATTACTGGAACGCCGAGTGATAGACAGGCGCTAGTTTATGACGCTTCATCAGGCGAATGGGTTGCTGGTGCGGGTGGTAAAACCGTAATGAAAATCTTTCCTACAGCGCTTAGCAACACTAGTGCTAACCCAACTCAATTTTCCTCAAACACTATTGATTATGAAGTTACAACAGACTCATTGCTTACCGGTGTTAGAGCAGAAAATATTATTTTCCTGATCAAAAATGTAACTGAAGACGGTGCAGAAGTACAAGTAGCTAATGTTGCGTTAGCTAACTATACCAGCCCTTCTGTTGGTGGTGACGATACAATTAACCGACATTATGAATCAATTGATGTACATCCATTTTCAAATACCGCTGGTCAAGATGTTAGAGTTAGAGCATATGCTATAGACGGCACTGGAAACTTATCTAATACTATTACGGTAGCTACGACTACTATTATTAATCCGATTATCTCTACACCTACAAACTCTAGTCCAGCAGACGGTGATACAGGGGCATCATTTACTCAAACACTTACAACGAGTGCATACACTACAATCGGACATGCAGAGCCTCATGTATCTACAGACTGGCAGGTATCGGTTGTAAGCAATTTTGCAAACACCAGAATTAACGTTACTGCTAACACAACAGCATTAACATCATTTGGAATACCAGCAGGCGTCATTACTGGAGCTCAAGGTGATGCTTCAAGAACTTTTTACTGGCGTGCTAGATATAGATCAGCTACTTATATATCAGATTATAGTTCTGGTACATCATTCACAACTCTAGCAGCAGTTGGATCTGATGGTCAAGCTTATTCACAAGGCACAGTCGCAAATAACGGCGTTTCGGTTTATTATGCAACTCCAGGGTCATATACTTTTACAATACCTAACACAAACCGTATAATCGCAACTGTTGTAGGCGCTGGCGGCGGTGGTGGTGGTAACGGTCAACCATCTCACGGTGGCGGTGGCGCCGGTGGTGTGAGAGCTGCAAGAGATGTAACAGCTGGTCAATCTATTAGTGTAACAGTGGGAAATAAAAATGGAAGTTTGAGTACTAGTGGTAACGCAACCGGTGGGCAATCTTCTATTACATATGGATCCGAAACTATTACAGCTAGCGGAGGACAAGCTACAGACAATCCAGCGCAACAGTATTATGCGTTCACAGCTGGAGGCACCACTTCAGTTAATCCTAACTGGCAGATAAAACTCAATCAAAGTGGTGGTAAAGGTGGAACAGGTGATGGAGATCCTTCATATAGACCAAATGCAGGCGGCCAGGGCTATGCCGGTGGTGGCGGCGGTGGATATAATTGGACAGGCGTTATGACTAGCGCTCCTGGCGGCCAAGGTCAAGGCTGGTGGGGCGGCGGTGGCGGCGGCAACGGGTCGCAGTCATATCCTGGAGTCGCTGGTAGCCCTGGCTCAGGTGGTTCAGGCAACGTAGTTTATGGTTCAAACGCACAGGGTCGAGGGTTTAATGGTGGCGGTGGTCGCACATTCGCCCCAGGTATTGCCGGTGGCGGTCCTGGTGGCGGTAGCGGCGGTCCAGGCTCTTTCAGTGATCCAACACCATCCCACTCTGGCGGCGGTGGCGGCGGCTCTTATGGTGGTGGCGGTGGTAACACTCAAGGCTGGTTTGGTGCTGGAGCTCAAGCGGCCTCTGGATATGTTCGCTTTGACTGGGCTACAGGTGAATAATTAAAAAAAAATTAATATTATGCATTATGTGAAAAATATATGTATAGTAGGTGGTGGTAGTGCTGGTTGGCTTACTGCTGCCTACTTAACTAATCAACTCCCTCAATATAATATTACTCTTGTTGAATCACCAATTATACCTAAATTAGGTGTTGGTGAAGCAGCACTTATTAGCTTTGTAGATTTTTTAGAAAGATGTGGTGTAGTTTCTGAAGAAGAATTTATGAAAGAGACAAAAGCTACGTTTAAATGTGGTATTTTGTTCAAAGATTGGGTAAATGAAGGTAAAGATATATGGCACCCGTTTGCTAATACTACTTTAAAAAATGGTCTACATTTAGGTGATTATTATTCAGTAAATAAACACAACAGTGAAGTATTTAAAGAAAAAATTATACCTTATTACACACACTGTGTAAAAAATAATTATATTACATCAAATAGATCATATCATTTTGACGCTAATCTTTTAGCTGATTATCTCAAGAAAAAAACAGTAAATAAACTTAACTACTATTTAAATAATGTAGAAAAAGTTAATGTAGAAAATAATTATATTAATTCAATAGAATTAGATACTGGTGAAAACATAGAAGCTTCTATTTTCATAGACTGTACTGGTTTTCGCAATACTATTTCAAAAAATATTGTAGGTGATGAGTGGATCGATAAAAGTGATATGTTATTTTGTAATGCTGCTGTTACAAGACGTTTTAAATATAATAACATTAATAAAGAGATGACGCCATATACTATATCACAAGCTTGTGATTTAGGGTGGATATTTAAAATACCAGTAGCGGATAGAATAGGCTCGGGGTTACTGTATAATTCTAATTTAACGTCAAAAAAAGAAGCAGAAAAATTTTTAGTAAATCATTGGGGTGAAGATAGATTAGAAGATAAGAATACTGATTTTAATCATATTAAATTTAAACCAGTCTATAATAAAAATACATGGAAAACTAATGTTATCAGTATTGGTGTTTCAAACGGGTTTGCTGAGCCTTTAGAGTCTTCTAGTATTCATTTAACTACAGATGTTATAGAGCATTTAACCGGTCGGATTAGAAAAGGTTATTATACAAGTTCCGATATTGCAATATTAAATAATAGGATTTCACAAAAATTTGAAGAGACATATGATTTTATAGCATTACATTATTTAAATAATGAACGAGACTCTATCTTTTGGAACCATATTAAGAATAATATAAAAATTACCGATACATTAAATTATAAAATTAAAAGCTACGTGGATAATGGAATACACGATTGGGATATGGATGACGGTATTATTTTTGCACCTCACAGCTGGTTTATTATGTTTGAAAGCTTAAAATTTAACAATACTATGCTAATAGATGAAGATCAAAAAATAGATGAGCTAAACAGAGAGTTATATAACTTAAGTGAAAAATTTAACATTACAAATAATGAGTGTTTAAATGGCTAATTTTACTTTCTTTTTTTATAATAATGAAAATGAACATGTCGACCAGTTGACGCACGATAAGTTAATTGATGGTTTTAGGTGGTGTTTAGGTGTTATTAACTTTAATCCAAAATATCATATTTTACAGAAAATAATTTATAATGAAGAAGAGATTTTTAAATCTGACAAAAATTTAGAATTTCAAGATTGGGAGTTTAGTGCTTTTATATTTTATTGTGGGGAGTTTTTAGATAAATCAGATTTACAAGATCGAAAAATGCTCTATTTACCTAAGGATGGGTGGAGTGAAAAAATAAATATTTTTGACGATGATATTAATTTTGAGTTAGTAGATGATAACTATAAATTTGATAATAACGGGATAAGTGTTGATTTAAACTATTTAAGAGATCAAGTTTATAAAAATATTAACAAATGGATGGATGAGTTAATATATAGAAATTATTTTTTAACTAAAAATAATATATCAATAAATCAACAAGTAAGAACAGCGCTACCAGAACAAGAATATAATAATTATTGTACTGAGATTTTTGAGTATCAACAAAAATTTCTTACAGCTCAGATACGCTTGAAGTCTATGTTAAAGAGCAAAGAAGATATAACAAAAATTATTAGCACATATAGAATGGCACCTAGGTATATAATGGAGACAATTTTAAATAGATCTATTAGTTTTAGAGATGCTAAATATATGATGACAATGTACAAAAATTCTACTGTATCGGAGATAGAAGAATGAGCTTATGGGTTCTAATAAATGATAGTAATCAAGTAATAGAGATACATGAAGATGATATCTCAGGTACTTATGGAGATAAAGCTATAAGTGTGCCAAGCTCTATGGTACCGTTTCTTAATAATGTTAATCTAACATATGATCCGGATACATCTACATGGGGCAGTACTGATCTTGCATCTGTTAAAAAAAATCTTAAAGATAAACTCGCCGCCTTGAGATACAAATATGAAGTAGGAGGTGTTATCGATAGTGGAAATAACAATATAATTATAGCTTCAGATAGAATGTCTCAAGCAAGTATTAATGGTGCTTTTTTATGGTTGCAAGACAATACAGAAAGTGTAGTATCATTTAAAGATTATACCGGTTGGGTAGATTTAAATTTAACTAATGCTACATCACGTAAAAATCAAGTATTATCTCACGTCCAAGGATGCTTTTCACGAGAAAAAGCTATTAATGATATTATTGACGCAGCTGCGGATCTTACAACATTAGTTACCAACTATAATAATGCAATTGATTCAGGTTGGCCGACATCGTCGTATCATAAAGCTAAAGTAGATGCTAACACCGATATTGCTTTACTTACTAACTGGAATACTCCTGGTTTCGCTTAAAATGTAGGCATTATTAGTTCTGCAGTCGAATCAAATTTAGATCTTAATACTACTGGGGCCCCTGTGTATAATATACATAAGGGGTCTCCTTTTTTAAAGAGATAAGACTCTGTTGTATTTGGAAACGCTGCTATAATATTTAATATTGAAGGTGAGCGGTGGCGCTGAAATATAACCCCAGGCAAAACTTCATAAGGCTGTTTTTTATGATATATTGGTGACATTGGTAATATATCAATATTATTATTTAAAAATAAATTATATGTAAATTTAACCGTCCATGTATCAGGCATCATTTTACCATACTGCTGTTTACTGTGACCGCCTATGTTAAAAATACTATTTGATGTACTGTATCTCCAACCTGTATCTTTCTTTATATCAATAATAGTGTCACAGGGAAATTTTAATAAAAAGCTTTTTTGCCATAACTTAATAATGCCATCACATTGTTTTATGGTCTTATCCATTGCTTGTGTTTGAGATTCAAATAGTCGTTCTATTCGCTGCTTAACATTTAATCCATGCCAAGGCTTTATTTCTTTATATTCTTTTGGAGTATTTTTAATACAAGGCACAATAATTTCGTCTAGATTATCAGCCCAAAATTGTTTAGGGGAGACTATTTCAATATAAGGTTTTTTAAACATAATAACTCCAGATGATAAATATAGTAAACCACATACATTATTATATAGGGTAGATACAGATGGCACTTCCAGCAACAAGAGAAGAATTAAAATCATATTGTCTTCGTAATTTAGGAGCTCCTGTTATCGATATAAATGCTGACGATGAGCAGTTAGAAGATAGAATAGATGAAGCAATAGAATATTATAGAGACTATCATTTTGATGGCACAGAAAGAGTTTTTTATAAGCATCAAGCTACAGCAGCTGATATATCAAACGGTTATTTAACAGTACCTGATTCTATTTACGGTGTTACTGGTTGCTTTACTTTAGGTGGTACTTATTCAGTTAATAATTTATTTAACGTGAGATATCAGATACATTTGAATGATCTTTATGATCTTTTACAATCGTCAGTTGTACCATATCATATGGCAATGACTCATATCAATATGTTGGAAGAAACTTTTGTTGGTAAGCAACCTATACGTTATAATAGACATACTAACAGAGTTTATATCGATACTAGTTGGACGGATAAAATACCGGTTGATTCTTATATTATCTTAGACTCTTATCAGGTTATAGATCCAGATGCTAATACAGATATGTATTCTGATCGGTGGTTACTCAGATATACTACAGCTTTATTTAAACGTCAATGGGGTGAAAATCTTAAAAAGTTTGAAGGCCTTCAGATGCCAGGCGGCCTGACCTTTAACGGTCAAAAAATATGGGAAGAATCTATGGAGGAGATTCGTAAGCTAGAAGACGAAATGATATCGAGTTACAGCTTGCCAGTTCATGACATGATAGGTTAAAAATGGCTACTAACAAATATTTTAATAATTTTAATTACGCTCGGGAGCAAGATCTGGTTGAAGATCTTACTATTGAAGCCATTAAAATTTATGGGCACAATTTAAAGTATTTGCCCCGTACAAGAGTTAATACTGATCATTTATTTGGAGAGGATACGCTTTCTTCTTTTAATGAAGGTATTGATTTAGAGATGTATATAAAAAATACGGAAGGTTTTGAAGGCGAGGGCGATCTTTTATCTAGATTTGGTTTAGAGATTAGAGATAGTGTAACATTTACAGTAGCTAGAAAACGTTTTGACCAAGCAATTACATCACCAAAATTAACTACCGAAGTAGGATACAATCTTATCTTTGAAGATGGTAGTACAACAACCCCATCTAGGCAGTATTTAACAGGTTCTCAAGACACAGATAGTTTTGTACAAGAGGGTGATGATTATACAAATACAATAAATCGTCCCCAAGAAGGTGATCTTATATATTTTCCTATGGTTGGAAAATTATTTGAAATTAAATTTGTAGAGCATGAACAGATATTCTATCAAACAGGTAGACTTCAGACTTATGATGTTCGTTGTGAATTGTTTGATTATAGTTCTGAGCAAATTAATACTGGTAACACAGAAATAGATTTAATTGAAGATACATACTCTCAGAATGTACTTGGTTACGAATTTACATTAGAAGACGGAACTGGTATAGTAAACTTAGAAGATGGTGGATCGCTGTTACAAGAATATGAGATTGAAACTACTGATAATTCAGCTAATAACGCTTTCTTCCAGTTTGAGTCAGAAAATATTCTTGATTTTAGCGAGACCAATCCTTTCTCAGAAATAGATAGGTACTAATAATGTTTGGCAGAACTTTTTATCACGGTACTGTTAGAAAATATGTTATAGTTTTTGGTAACATGTTTAATGGAATTTATGTGCAAAGATTTAACTCTAGCAATGAAAGAGTACAAACGCTTAAAGTACCTATTGCTTACGGTCCCAAAGAAAAGTTTTTAGTTAGATTGGCTCAAGACCCAAATCTCGATCAAGATGTAGCTGTAAGCTTGCCTCGATTGGGTTTCGAAATGACTGGTATGAACTACGCTGCTAACAGGAAGCTGCCCTCCACACTCAGACACACTAAAGTAGACTCATCTGATTTAAATAAGTTAAAATCGCAATATGCACCTGTACCATATGACATTAACTTTACTTTATCCGCTTTTGTTAAAAATGCAGATGATGGTACTCAAATATTAGAACAAATATTACCTTATTTTCAACCTGAATGGACAAACAATGTTAGACTAATTCCAGAAATGGATTTAGTTTATGATGTACCTTGTGTATTAAATGATGTAAGTCTAGAAGATACTTATGAAGGTGATTTTGCTGCTAGAAGAGCTTTGATATGGAATTTAACTTTTACAATGAAAGGTTATATATTCGGACCTATATCCACTACTGGTACTATTAGACGTAATATTATTAATTTGTTTAACAATACAACAGCAACAACCGGTTTAGAATCAATAAACCAACAACCAGCTCTTACAGCGGAAGGTGATCCTACATCTAATACTGCGCTATCTGTTCCAGTAGATGAAATTAGAGTTGATGACGACTATGGTATTGCAACAGATATAAGTGATTTGTAATGGATAATAATTTTCATAAAAATATGGAGCAAATATTTAATTTACCAGAATCACCTAAAGTGAATGAGGTGCAAGTGATTAAACCAGAAAAAAATAATGAGCGAAATGTTGATATAGAAAATGATTACAAATATGCTCGAGAAAATTTGTACAATGCTATAGAAAGAGGTTCTGATGCTTTAGATGAATTAGTTGAATTAGCTAAACAAAGCCAGAGCCCAAGAGCTTTCGAAATAGTAGGCCAAATGATTAAAACTTTAACTGATGCAAATAAAGATCTTTTAGAGGTTCAGAAAAAAGTAAAAGATTTACAAAAAGAAGAGCAATCTAAAGGTCCTAATAGTGTTACTAATGCATTGTTTGTTGGTAATACTGCTGAGTTGCAAAAGATGTTGAAGGATAATAGTAATGTATGAATATAAATGTAAAATAGTAAAAGTAGTTGACGGAGATACAGTAGATGTCGATATCGATCTCGGGTTTGGAATCTGGCTACGTAACGAGCGTGTACGGTTATACGGAATCGACACTCCCGAAAGCCGTACCAGAAATAAAACAGAAAAACGTTACGGACTATACGCGAGCGCATTCCTTAAAAACGCACTTGGAACTGATTGCGTATTACGAACACAAAAGGATCGCTCTGGGAAATTCGGTCGTGTCCTTGGTGAGTTTATTGTCTTCGACCACGCGAACGATAGATATACTAGTGTAAAAGATATTATGATCCGCGAACATATAGGTGTTGAGTATCACGGTCAATCAAAAGAAGATATACAAGAACAACACCTTAAAAATAGAGAGTTATTAACTCTTCCTGAGGGTTATTAATATATCTATCTTTTAGCATCTACACGATGATTATAATATGATTAGTTAGAGAGTGCAACTATAAAATGCCAGAAATTTACTTAGGAAATCAAAATTTAAAAGCTTCAGGCGTTCAAGTTGAGTTTACTCAAGAAAACGTGATGGAGTATCTTAAGTGTGCTCGAAACCCTATTCATTTTATAAAACAGCATCTACAAATTGTAAGTATTGATGAAGGATTAGTACCGTTTGAGCTCTGGGATTTCCAAGAGACAATGGTAAAAACTTTTGAAGATAATCGTTTTAGTATTTGTAAGTTACCTCGCCAGGTAGGTAAAACCACTACAGTAGCAGCTTATATTTTATGGAAAGTATTATTTACCGAGCAGTACTCAGTTGCTATTCTTGCAAATAAGATGGCTCAAGCTAGAGAGATTCTCGGCCGTATACAATTAATGTATGAACATCTACCCAAATGGATGCAGCAAGGTATTGTAGAGTGGAATAAAGGCAATATAAGATTAGAGAATGGTTCTGAAATACTTGCTTCTGCTACATCTTCTAGTGCCATTCGAGGTACTTCACAAAATTTAATTTATTTAGACGAGTTTGCCTTCGTCCCGAATAACTTACAAGAAGAATTTTTTACTTCAGTTTTTCCTACTATTTCTTCTGGTAAATCTTCTAAAGTATTAATCACTTCTACCCCTAATGGAATGAATCTTTTTTATAAATTATGGGTTGATAGTGAAGAAGGCCGCAATGATTATGAAAGAGTAGAAATACATTGGTCTGATGTGCCTGGAAGGGATGAAAAATGGCGAGAAGAAACTATTCGCGCTACATCAGAAGAACAGTTTAGGCAAGAATTTGAAACTGAATTTTTAGGTAGTACAAATACTTTAATTCACCCGTCTGTTCTTAAAAGATTAGTGTTCAAACAGCCTCTTTATATAAAAAATAATTTCGATTGTTATCATGAGCCTGAACCTGGACGAAATTATATTATAGTATGTGACGTATCTAGAGGGGTCGGTGGGGATTATTCTGCCTTTATTGTTTTTGATATTACAGAATACCCATACAGAGCTGTAGGTAAGTATAGAAGCAAGGATATCTCACCATTAATATATCCTAATGTTATTTACGATACAGCAAAAAAATATAATGATGCTTTTGTAATGATTGAAGTAAATGATATTGGTGAGCAAGTCTCTAATATATTACATCAAGACTTAGAATATGAAAATATGTTAAGTACAGTTTACAAAGCTGGATCACAACATATTTCGGCAGGATTTGCTGGTAGACAGCAAATGGGAGTAAGGACTACTAAGTCGGTTAAACGAATAGGTTGTTCTACACTTAAAGACATGATAGAGCAAGATAAGCTTATTATAGAAGATTATGATTATATTTTTGAACTCTCAAATTTTGTGTCTCGTAAAGAAAGTTATGAAGCAGAAGAGGGAATGCACGACGATTTAGTAATGTGTTCTGTTTTATTTGCTTGGTTAGTACGTCAGGAATATTTTAAAGACATCACTGACGATGATTTAAGACAGAGGTTATTTGAAGAAAATCAAAAAATGATAGAAGAAGATGTACTTCCCTTTGGTTTTGTAGATGATGGTCACGAAGAAGACGGTATTATAAATATCGATGAAACAAGAGATCGTTGGGCGTTGCCACAACTGACTGACCTGTGAAATACAATAAATTATAAATAAAAGAGAACTTTCAAAACCTCGTAAAGGAGAATAACATGCCATTTCAAGTATCACCGGGCGTAAATGTTAGTGAGATTGATCTGACTACTGTTATCCCTGCCGTTTCTACAACAGAGGCAGGTATCGCAGGTCATTTCCGTTGGGGTCCTGTAAACAAGGAAACCCTAATCTCAACAGAAGACGCCTTAGTTCAACAATACGGTAAGCCTAACTCTGCAACAGCTACGGACTTTTTTACCGCGGCTAACTTCTTAGCATACGGTAATGCTCTGTATGTGGTTCGTGCAGAAAATTCAACTATGATGAACGCACATTGTAATGCAGCAAATACTGCTGTTACGCGTGTTGATAATGATGACGATTATGAAGAAAATCACAGCGCTGGTACAACAGGTGTAGGACGATTTATTGCAAAGTATCCCGGTGCTTTAGGTAACTCATTAAAAGTTTCACTTTGCCCGTCAGCTGACGCGTTTTCATCTACGCTCTCAGGCACATTTAGTGTTACATCTAATACTACAACAGTAACATTCTCTGCAAACCAAGCTTCTGTTCTTACAGTTGGTGATGTTTTAGAAATTGGTTCACCGACCGGGGTGAAACAAGACCGCAGAGTGTCAGCAATTGCTGCTAACGGTACATCTGTAACATTAGAAAGTCGTTATACGGGCGATACTCTTGCAGCTAATACTTCATTAACTCGTAAATGGGAATACGCAGGCAACGTAGATAAAGCTCCTGGTACTTCTCAATGGGCAACTAATAACGGTGCATCCACTGATGAAATGCACATGGTTGTTGTAGATGAAGACGGTTTGTGGACCGGAACGAAAGGCCAAGTACTGGAAGTATTCCAAAATGCTTCAATGGCTCGTGACGGAAAAACAGAACAAGGCGGGTCTAGCTACTACAAAGATGTTATTAATAATCAATCACGTTACTTGTGGTGGGCTAACAATAGTGGTATAGGTACTAATTCAGACACTGACGCTGCTGGTGGCACTACATTTACAGGTTCAACTACCCCTCTTACCGATTCATTAGTAAATGGTTTAGACGGTTCAGCTGCTACTGCTGCAAATTTAATTACAGCTTACGATAGATTTAAATCAACTGAAGATATTGATCTATCATTTATTCTTGCAGCTGGTAACGGACAAACGGTAGTAACGCACCTAATTGATAATATTGCAGCAGTTCGAAAAGACTTGCTTGTATGCTTGTCGCCAACTAGAGCATCTGTTGTAAATAACTCAACATATGAAGGTAAAGAAGCGGAAGATGTAGTAGCATATCGCGACTCTCTACCATCAACTTCATATGCAACTATGGACAGTGCTTGGAAGTATCAATACGATAAGTATAATGATGTATATCGTTATGTACCAGCTAACGGTGACACCGCTGGCTTAATGGTGCAGACAGATACTATTAGGGATCCATGGTTCTCACCAGCTGGATTTAATCGCGGTAACATGAAAAATGTTATCAAGCTGGCTTGGAATCCTAAGAAAGCAGAAAGAGACACTCTCTATAAAAACGGTGTTAACCCGGTTGTAACATTCCC
>Ga0075475_10000035_pt1 | contig 42185 bp, 39 predicted proteins | sample DEB08_DNA_10_FD_76342 | JGI IMG/M metagenome (GOLD analysis project Ga0075475, IMG submission 76342) | Aqueous microbial communities from the Delaware River and Bay under freshwater to marine salinity gradient to study organic matter... | ecosystem: Environmental > Aquatic > Marine > Coastal ... | reverse complement strand
CAACGTGCTTACGGGCAATTACACCGGGTGCAACTTTTTCTACCGGCGACGAGGACGATGCGTTAATCGGTCCTTTACCGTCGATCGGATTACCCAGCGCGTCAACGACGCGGCCAAGGAGTTCCGGACCGGTCGGGACTTCAAGGATTCGCCCCGTACACCGGGCGGTCTGGCCTTCTTTCAGGGTCTTGTAGTCACCCAGTACTACCGCACCAACGGAATCGCGTTCCAGGTTCAGTGCAAACCCGAACAGGTTGCCCGGGAATTCGATCATCTCACCGTTCTGCACATCGGCGAGGCCGTGAATTCGGACGATACCGTCAGAAACGCTGACGATGGTGCCTTCATTTCTGGCTTCGGATGAGACATCAAGCTTCTGTATCCGCTGCTTGATAATGTCGCTAATTTCGGAAGGATTCAGTTGTTGCATATCCTGTTCCTCAAAGGAAAGTTAAATTCGTTGTTGCCGACCGCTCTGACTCTAATCTGCGCTGAAGGCCTGTATCTTCTTGCTGAGTCGAACCTGTCAACTCAATGCGTGGGACAATCGATCCAGACGGCCTTTAACCGAGTCATCAATGACGGTGTCTTCTGTCTTGATCACGACGCCGCCGATCAGGGCCTTGTCTACCGAAGTATCGATGTTGATGTCCCGCTGCAGCTTTTCGCGCAGGGCTCCCGCCAGTTTCTCCTGGTCCTCACCGCTGACTTCAAAGGCACTGGTCACCATAACGTCCAGGGTCTTTTCGTGATTCGATTTCAGCAGTTCAAACTGTTCTGAGATCGTTGGCAGCAGTGCCAGGCGATTGTTCTCGGCGAGAACACCAACAAAATTGCGGCCGTCATCACTGAGATCTTCACCCATGATGTCGATCAGCAGCGCCATTTCAGCGTCGGTCGTCAGCAACGGGTTATCGAGTGCATTGATGACAACCGGCTCTTTCAGCGCAGCAGCCAGCAACTGCAGCATCTTCGCCCAGTGCACAAGGCCATCGGCCTGATCCAGGGCGTAAGAGAACGCAGCCCTGGCGTAGGGTCGAGCAATGGTTGAGAGTTCTGCTTCAGCCATGTTTGATCCTAGAGTTGTGCAGCCAGCTTGGAGAGCATTGCTTCATGCGCCGCCCTGTCGACTGAAGATTCAAGAATCTTCTCAGCACCTTCGACGGCAAGTTCACCAACACGGGCACGCAGTTCTTCACGCGCACGGTTAATTTCCTGCTCAATCTCGGCCTGGGCACCAGCGATGATGCGATCCGCTTCTTCCGATGCCTTGGCCTTGGCTTCTTCTTCAATCTGTGTGGCTCGGCTGCGAGCCTGTGCAATGAGTTCCGCTGCCTGCTTCTTGGCTTCTTCGAGTTCGACGTCGGCCGCCTCGTTAGCCTGCTCCAGTTGACGCTCCGCTTCTGCAGCCCGGTCCAGGCCATCGGCGATTGCCTTCTGTCGCTCCCGCATGATTGTCGTGAGCGGCGGCCAGACGTACTTCATGCAAAAAAGCACGAAGACAGCAAAGGCAATCGCTTGTCCGATCAGCGTAAGGTTAATGTTCACAGTTCAGTCCTCTGCTGGTTGCTGATGCCTCGGGTTATGCGGCAAAAATCATGTAGAGAGAAATACCAACCGCAATAATGGGTACCGCGTCTACCAGTGCCAGCGAGATGAAGAGCTGGGTCATCAGCATTGGCTGGAGCTCCGGCTGGCGGGCAACACCTTCAAGGTACTTGCCACCGAGGATACCGATGCCGACACCAGAGCCGATGGCGCCGAGGCCCATCAGGATTCCGCCTGCGATGAAGATAAGCGACTGTTCCATGAGTTACTCCTGCTTAAGTCGAATTAGTCGTTCAAAAAGTTAGTGATCGTCATGAACTTCGTGCGCCTGGGTCAGGTACACGATCGTGAGAATCATAAATACAAAGGCCTGCAATGCGATGATGAGGATGTGGAATACTGCCCACGCCCACTGCATGACACCGCCAAGCAAACCAAGGACAAGACCGCCGCCATACAGCAGGGCGATCAGGATAAAAATCATTTCACCGGCATAAAGGTTGCCGAACAGTCGCAGGCCGTGTGACAGCGGTTTTGCGATGAGGTCTACCATTTCCAGCAGAAAGTTAAAGGGTGCTGCCCAGATGCTGGGAATCGGGTGCGTAAAGAAGCCCGCGCCGAAGCCAATCGGACCTTTCATCTTGAGGTTGTAGTAAAGCACCAGGAAGAAAACAGCGAGGGACATACCCAGCGTTGCGTTGGGGTCGGTGGTCGACACGACCTTCATGTAGGGAATCCCTGCCAGCGCGGCCGCATGTGGGATAAAGTCAACCGGCACCAGGTCCATCAGGTTCATCAGGAACACCCAGACCAGAATCGTCAGGGACAGGGGGCCAATAATGGCATTCGGACGGTTGCCGAACACCTGGGTGATATTGTCTTCGACGAACTCGACGACATATTCACAGAAATTCTGCAGCCCGCCTGGAACACCGGCCGTGGCCTTGTTGGCAGCCATCTTGAAGATAAAGAGAAAAAGGCTGCCGAGAAAAACCGACCAGAACATCGTGTCGACGTGGATAGCGTAGAAGCCCATCTCCGCGATGTCTTCTGCACCGTGGGCCCAGCCCCATTCACCGTTTTCAAACCGACCATAGGTCAGGTTAGTCAGGTGGTGCTGAATGTATTCAGATGAATTCTGGTACTCGCCTGCCATATCTTCAGGGATCCTTCTTTCTTCCCGGTTGTAACGTTACCGCTGACCCTATTCTGGGGCCGGGCGGTACGACTTCTACTACCCTGCAGGTAATCGGCTACCTGCTCGAGGCTGTCTCTCTATACAGCTCAGGGCTGTTTATCAGCTCAGGGCTGTTTGTCAGCTCAGGGCTGTTTCAACATACGAAGTGCGCGCCTGTACGGCACAATCGCATAACAAATCTGCATCAGGGCGAAGGTGCCAAAGAAGACCCACACATCCAGTGGATCAACGGTGACAAATACCCCTGCCAGCAGCGCCATGGTCAGCACAAACTTGCCGATTTCACCCTTGATCGCCTGCCCCAGACCGGTATCTCCGGCGGGCGATGGCTTCAGGCTGGTCACCAGCAGGTAGAGCGTTGGCACGAGGCAACTGATACCCGCGAGCAGTGCGGACATCACCGCGACCCTGCCGAGGGCCAGACACAATATTGAAGCTAGAAGTGTCCCAATGAGCTGCGCCAGCGCGACCTGATAAACGGGTGAATCTGTGATGCTGGAAGATGTCAGGGCCACCTTGACCTTAAACGGATTTCACCCGGTTCGCTGCGGTGGCAGAGTATAGGGATAAAGGTATGGCGGAGCAACTCGGCCAGCGGCCTTTTTCTGCGGTTTTAGCGGGTTTTTAGTGAATTTTTATCGAATTGTGGTGAGGAATTGACGCAGCGCAGCATTTTGCCCGTTTTTTACTCCTCGTAACCCATCTTTGACAAGATGCCATCAAGTTCATCCAGAGAGTTGTAACTGATGACCAGTTTGCCCTTGCCTTTGGCGCTCTGACGAATCTGCACGGGCTGACCGAAACGCTGGCCGAGGTTATCCTCTAGTCGCCGAACATCCGGACTGACTGTTTTTGTGGTCTTCTGGGCAGGCGACTTCGCCAGATTCCGCACCAGTGCCTCTGCCTGGCGGACATTTAAGCCACCTGCCGCAATTTTCCTCGCCGCATCGACCTGGTTGTCGTCATCCAGGGTCAGCAGCGCACGCGCGTGGCCCATTTCCAGGTCGCCGCGCTCCAGCATCTCTGCCACATGACCATCAAGACTGTTCAACCTGAGCGTATTGGTGACCGCACTGCGGGATTTACCGACAGCCTCCGCCACTTCCTGGTGGGTCAGCTGGAAGTCGTCGATCAGGCGCTGCAGTGCACGCGCTTCTTCCAGGGGGTTCAGGTCCTCCCGCTGAATATTCTCAATCAGGGACATGGCCAGCGCGGACTCATCATCAACATCCCGGATAAGGACCGGGACCTTGTCCATGCCGGCCTTCTGCGCTGCACGCCAGCGGCGCTCACCGGCAATAATCTCGTAGCTGTCGGGACCCAGGGTTCGAAGAACAATCGGCTGCATCAGACCCTGCGACCGAATGGATTCCGCCAGTTCCATGATGGAGGCCTCATCAAACTGGGTTCTGGGTTGAAACCGTCCGGGCCGGATAAACTCGACCGGCACTTCGGCGAGACCGCCTTTGCCGTCTTTTTTCGGCTCAGATTTGTCAGCCTTCAGGTCTCTCGGCAACAGGGCATCCAGTCCTCGTCCCAGGCCTCTTTTCTTCGCTACCATCTATCGAACTCCAACCATTTCCGGGTGCCGGTTCAGTATCTCTCCCGCCAGCGCCAGGTAGGCCTTGGCGCCCCGGGAGTACTTGTCATAAAAAATTATGGGGACCCCATAACTCGGCGCCTCTGCCAGGCGAACATTGCGCGGCACCAGTGTCCTGTAGACCGTGTCCCCAAAGTGATCGATCAACTGCAGGGACACCTCGCGGCTGAGACTGTTGCGCGGATCATACATGGTCCGGATCACACCCTCGATCTTCAGTCTTGGATTAAAACTGTCGCGCAGCCGATCGATCGTACCAAGCAGCGCAGACAGTCCCTCAAGCGCATAGTACTCGCACTGCATCGGGATGATGACGCTGTCCGCTGCTACCAGCCCATTGACGGTCAGCAGACCGAGGGCAGGTGGACAATCCAGGATAATGAAGTCGTACCTCACGCGAATTGAGATCAACGCATTCCGGAGCCGGTGTTCGCGGCGCTCCATGGCCGTCAACTCAAGTTCCGCACCGGTCAGGTCAGCATTGGCACCAATCAGATCGAACCCCGCGGCCTCGGCATCAACCACGGCTTCAATCGCGGTGGCTTCACCGACGAGCACGTCATAGACCGAGGTCTCGAGATCATGTTTATCGATACCACTGCCCATGGTGGCATTGCCCTGGGGATCGAGATCGATGAGCAGGACCCTGCGATTCATCTGGGCCAGTGAGGCGGCGAGATTGACCGCGGTCGTCGTCTTGCCGACTCCACCTTTCTGATTTGCGATCGCTAGTACAACTGTCATATCTCTACCTGCTGCCTGACTGCTCAGCAGCTGATCCTGATTAAATATCGACTGGCGTTGAGGCCTGGTACTGCCAGATCGATGGTTTGGATCCGGTTTCTCAATTCCGCCAGCTGTGCCACTTCGTCTTCATAGTCCGGCCCTTTCATTGCCAGCAGGGAACCGCCCGACCGAACAAGACGGGCACAACTGTCGACAAACCCGGCGACCTGGCGAAATGCACGGGATATCACCTGATCATACTGGCCGGTATGATCCTCGACCCGCGCCTGGATGACGACAACATTGGTGAGCTCAAGCTCAATCTTTGCCTGGGTCATGAAACGGGTCTTCTTGCCGTTGGGGTCGAGCAGTATAAAGTCTTTGTCGGGATTGGCCAGCGCCAGTGGTATGCCTGGTATGCCACCGCCACTGCCGACATCCAGGATGGTATGACCAGTGATATAGGGATCGACCGCGAATGCATCCAGCAGATGATGGGTGATCACCTGCTCCGGCGAGGTAATTGCTGTCAGGTTGGTGACCTTGTTCCACTTCAGGAGCAGCGCCTGAAAATGCAGTGATGCCTCGACCAGGCGCTCTGTGTCGCTCAACCCGAGGGTTCGAAGTCCCTCTGCAAGCCTGGTCTCGAGGTTCATCAGGCTGACTGTTGCAGGGCAGCGTCCCTTGACGAGGATGAACGTTTCTTCAGGTAAATCAGCAGCAGTGACACCGCCGCCGGCGTCACACCAGAGATTCGACTGGCCTGACCGAGCGTTTCAGGTCGCGCTTCCGTCAGCTTCTGAATCACCTCGTTCGACAACCCCTGGATCTGGCTGAAATCGAGTTCCGCCGGCAGGGGCAAATTCTGCTGGGCCTTGAGCCGCTCGATTTCTTCCGTCTGCCTCGCGATATAGCCCTGGTACTTGCAGTCAATCTCGACCTGTTCCAGTACCTGTTCCGCTGCCAGCGCAATACCCGCTGCACGAACGAGGGGCTCAATGGAAACCTCCGGCCGTTTCAGCAGATCATGCAGTGAATATTCTCTCGACATTGGTTTGCCGAGCAGGGTTTCAAGCCGCTCATCTCCAGCCTGGACATATTGCGATCTCAAAGTGCTTTCAAGAACCTGAATCTGCTGCTGCTTGTCGCAGTATTGCTGCCAGCGGACATCATCAATCAGACCCAGCTCCCGTCCGGTTTCGGTGAGACGGCGGTCGGCATTGTCCTGGCGCAGAATCAACCGGTATTCCGCCCGCGATGTGAACATGCGGTAGGGTTCACGGGTACCCAGTGTGATCAGGTCATCGATGAGTACGCCGATATAGGCTTCACTGCGATCCGGTGTCCAGGGTTCAAGGCCGCGACTGCGTCGAGACGCGTTCAGCCCGGCTATCAGTCCCTGGGCCGCGGCTTCTTCGTAGCCGGTGGTGCCATTGATCTGACCAGCAAAATACAGCCCGCCGATATGGCGGGTTTCCAGGCTGGCATGTAGTTCACGCGGCTCAAAGAAATCGTATTCAATGGCATAACCCGGACGGGTGATGTGGGCGTGCTCAAAACCTTTGATAGAACGCACGAGCTCAACCTGGACGTCATAGGGCAGGCTGGTGCTGATTCCGTTCGGATAAAGTTCCGTCGTCTGCAGCCCCTCGGGTTCGATAAAGATCTGGTGTGACGGCTTATCCGCGAAACGGACGACCTTATCTTCAATCGACGGGCAATAACGCGGGCCAACGCCTTCAATCACACCGGAGTAAAGTGGTGATCGATCCAGACCCTCGCGGATAATGTCGTGGGTCTTCTCGCTGGTCTGGGTGATGTAACAGGATACCTGCGGCGGGTGATCATCCCGGGTTGAGAGATAGGACATCACCGGGCGCGGTGATTCACCAGGCTGTTCTTCAAGGTCGCTGAAATCAACCGAGTTGCCGTCGATCCGCGGCGGTGTACCGGTTTTCAGCCGATCCACGGTAAATGGCAGTTCTCGCAGTTTCGCAGCCAGCGCGTTCGACGGGGAATCTCCCATGCGGCCGCCGGACTGGCGATCAAGACCAACGTGAATCAATCCACCCAGGAAAGTGCCCACCGTCAGGACGACTGACCGGGCATGAATCGTCAGGCCCATATGGGTGACAACACCCCGCACCTCGTTATCCTCGATCAGGAGATCTTCAACCGACTGCTGAAAAATACTGAGGTTCGGCTGGTGTTCCAGCATCTGCCGGATCGCGGCCTTGTAAAGGGCGCGGTCTGCCTGGGCCCGGGTGGCTCTAACGGCAGGCCCTTTGCGTGAGTTCAGGACGCGGAAGTGAATCCCTGCCTTATCAGCCGCAATCGCCATGGCACCGCCGAGGGCGTCTATTTCTCGCACCAGGTGGCTTTTGCCAATGCCGCCGATGGCTGGATTACAGGACATCTGACCGAGAGTCTCGATGTTCTGGGTCAGCAGCAGCGTTTTCGCGCCTGACCTGGCCGACGCCAGCGCAGCCTCGGTGCCGGCATGACCACCACCTACAACAATGACGTCATATTCCTGTTTCATCGGCACATTCTAGGGATTTGCGGGCGGGCAAGTATACGGATGCGGGGGCAAAAGTCACATTCTGATCTTGAGGGCGAACACTACTTGCCGATGCAGAAGCTGCTGAAAATCTCTCCCAGCAGATCATCAGCGGTGAATTCGCCGGTGATGCGACTCAGGGCTTTCTGGCACTGACTGAGTTCTTCTGCCAGCAGCTCACCAGCGGCCAGCTCGACCAGCGCCGCTTCACCCGCCTCCACGGCCGCCAGTGCCGCACTCAACGCATTCAGATGCCGTGTCCTGGCCGTGAATCCCCCTTCGAGTTCAGTCTCGACACCGAGTTGCCGCTTCAGGGCAGTTTTCAGGCTGGGCATACCCTCACCTGTTTTCACAGAAACAGCGATTCCACCTGCTGGTAGTGCCTCACCGGCCTCAAGCAGGTCTATCTTGTTAAAGACAACAATGGCCTCACCACTTAAGAGGTCGTCGAGTTCCGCGAGATCTGCCTGTCTGTCTGCCGGTGCCAGACTGGCGTCAATGAGTGCGATGACGAGGTCAGCTTCCTGGACTGCCTTCACCGCCCGCCTGACGCCTTCACTTTCGACCACGTCAGTGCTCTCGCGAATCCCGGCGGTGTCAATCATCCGCAGGGGAATACCATCCAGCTGAAGGGTCTCATGGACAATATCCCGTGTCGTTCCGGGAATGTGGGTGACAATGGAGGTGTCCCTGCCTGTCATCGCATTCATCAGGCTGGATTTGCCTGCATTCGGTTTACCCACCAGCACGACAGCAGCACCTTCTGACAGAAGTGCACCCGCATGTGCTTCATCGAGTATCAGTTTCAGCGCACTTTTCACCTCACGCAGCTGCGACTCAATCCGCTCGTCAGACAAAAAGTCAATTTCCTCTTCCGGAAAGTCGATAGCGGCTTCAACGTAAATTCGAAGTTCAATGACGCTTGCCAGCAACGCACTGATCCGCCTGGAAAACTCACCCTGAAGGGAACGCATCGCACCTCTGGCCGCGAGCTGGGTGCCGCTGTCAATCAGGTCGGCAATAGCCTCAGCCTGGGCCAGATCAATCTTGTCGTTCAGAAACGCTCGCTGGCTGAATTCACCGGGTTCAGCGATCCGAACGCCAAGTTCAAGTATGCGGTTTAACAACATGTCGAGAACCACAGGACCACCGTGACCCTGGAGCTCAAGGACATCTTCTCCTGTAAATGAATCCGGACCTTTGAAATACAGCGCGATGCCCTCGTCGATCGTATCGCCGTTGGCATCCTTAAACCTGCTGTAGGTGGCGTAACGAGGTTCCGGCAGTCGGCCGGTGACGGCGGCAGCAATGGAGGTCACATCCGGACCGGATACCCTGACAATGCCGATACCGCCACGACCGGGCGCGGTCGCGACGGCAGCAATCGTATCTTCGACGTACATCTGTACGGTGCTAGCTGGCTTTCTCTATCTGCCGGGTGACGTACAGCTGCTGCAGGATCGAGAGAATGTTGTTGACCAGCCAGTAGAGTACGAGGCCGGACGGGAACCAGAGAAAGAAGAACGTGAACATAATCGGCATCAGTTTGAAAACCTTGGCCTGCATCGGATCTGGTGGTTCCGGCTGCAGCATCTGGGTGAGATACATGGACACGCCCATCAGAATGGGCAGAACGAAATACGGGTCCATCGCCGACAGGTCATGGATCCAGAGGTAAAAAGGCGCCTGTCTGAGTTCAACGCTCTCCATCAACGCCCAGTAGAGCGCGAGAAAAACCGGCATCTGCAACAGGATAGGGAAGCATCCGCCCAGCGGGTTAGCACCTTCTTTTTTGTACAGATCCATCATCGCCTGGGAAAACTGCTGCCGGTCATCACCGTAGCGTTCCTTCAGCCTGACCATCTCTGGCTGCAGTTTCCGCATCTTCGCCATGGAGCGGAAACTCGCGGCGGAAAGTGGATAAAGCAGTGTTTTGACAATGATGGTGAGGAAAATAATTGCCACGCCCCAGTTGTTGAACACCGAGTACATCACCGTCAGCAGGTAGAACAGGGGCTGGGCCAGCCACCAGAGAAAGCCATAGTCGACCGTGAGATCGAGACCTTCGGCGATATCCCTCAGCCGATACTGGTCTTTCGGACCCACGTAATACTGTGCTGACAGCGATCCCGTTTCCCCCGGGTTGACAGTCACAGCCGGATAAGTAAACCCGAAGAGGTAGATGTCATCACCGTTCATCTTGCGCGCATGGAAGGTTGATTCACTGACATCACGTGGTACCCAGGCAGACACAAAGTAGTGCTGCACCATCGCCATGTAACCGGCATCACGCGTCAGGCGATAGGGTTCCTCCTCAAGGTCGTCGAACTCGAGCTTGGCGTAAAACTCACTGTCTGAACGCGTCGCGCCACCCACATAAGGCTGCATACCCATGAGGTTGTCAGATACCGAATGAGGCTCTTCGCCATCTCGTTTGATCTGGGTATAAAGCGCACCGCGCCATTCTGCCGCCGAGCTGTTACGGATGTCGTAGTTGAGATCGACAAGATAGTCACCCTGCCTGAAGGTGAACTGCTTGATGATTTCAGCGCCGCCTGGCTGGGTGTGTGTGAGCGTGACCGTCAGCTCATCAGCATCACCGAGTTCATAGTCGTCGCGTTCAGTTTTGAAGGCAGGCCGCTGCCCCGACTTGTCGGTGCCATCGGGTCCGATGAGACCACTCTGGGCAACATAGCGGTTTCTCGGATCCACCAGCAGAAAGGGTATATCCGGAGTTTCCAGTGTCGCCGGATAAGCGGGCAGCGCAACCCGGACAATATCTCCGCCGACAAGATCAATCTGGACATCAAGCACATCCGTCCTGACCCGGATAAGCTTCATTTGCGGTACGACTGCGGGTTGTTGCACCGGCGCCTCCTCCAATGTTGGTACATCGTCGGTGGAAGCGGCGGTTACCGCAGGTATTTCAGTGGGGACGATGTCCGCTGGCAAGCTCTGCACAGACGCATCATAGGGTGCAGTAATCTCACCGCCGGCATTCGGGTCCACGGGAGGGTTGCCGTAGTCTTCGTTCCATGCCAGCACCAGCATGTAGGACGTTACCGCCAATCCCATCAGGATCAGAATACGTTGGATATCCATGGATCAGTGTCCTTTTTGTGCAGCCAGGTCAGTCACCGGCTCCATATCGTTTTGATGGGTGATATCCGAGCCCGGTACCGGATCATAACCACCAGGATGAAAGGGATGGCAGCTGCCAAAACGTTTCAGTGCCAGCCCCGTGCCTTTCCAGACACCATGAATTTCGATCGCTTCTGCAGCATACGCGGAGCAGGAAGGGTAAAACCGGCACCTGGGTCCGAGAACACTGGTCAGTGTCCACTGGTAGAGCCGGATAAATGCAATCAGGAAGGTTTTCATCAGCTGGTCGCCTTGGCCTGCAATTCGGCCCAGAGTCTCGCAAAGTGTTCATGCAATTTCGACTCAGTGAGTGCACCTTTTCTCGCGAGCACTACCAGATCAAGGTTGTTGACCACAGCCGGCCCGCGGAACACCTCGCGAATACAACGTTTTACCCGGTTTCTATCAACCGCCCTCGGCAGGTTTTTCTTGGCAATGACCATACCCAGTCGGTTGGAGTCGAGTGCGTTTTTACGTGCAAGAAGCAAAAAGGAACGACTGCTCACGGAAAAGTCACGGTTCTGGAATACAGCGTCAAATTCTTCTGATCGAAGCAGCCGATGACTGGCAGGAAAGGAGTTTAGGGTCATTGAGCGCTCTGTCAGCATTGCGAGAGAATGTCGAGCGCTCACACGGGAATGGTACCGCTACGCTGTATCAGGCAGACAGTACTTTACGACCTTTGGCTCGACGACGCTTGATGACCAGTCTGCCACCCTTGGTGGCCATCCTGGCGCGGAATCCATGAGTTCTCTTTCGCTTGAGGACACTGGGCTGGAATGTTCTTTTCATGTCAGGTACCGGAAATGGGGTTCCAAAAAGGAGCGCGATTCTAATGAAGTTGCCTTCTAGCGTCAACGCGCAACTTTTCTGGGCCCTTTAAAAATATATAAAGTATATATATAAGATTTGTTGGTATTGTTTCTATTATAGGAGCAAGTGCTGTGGGTAACCCCTGAATCCTGTCTGATATCAGGGACTTGGCAATCAGCAAACTGTTCTGATATCCCCTTGGTTGTTTCTTTATATCCTGTGGATATCTGTCTGATAACCCGCTGCTTTATCCCCTGTGCTGACAGGTCTTTGAAGGGGGGTGATTTAATCCACAAGTTATACACAGGTTAGTCACCGGTTGCTCACCCACCTGTTGTATAACTTACTGATAAATAAACAGTTTTTAAACCAACTTTTTTCCACAAGTGCTTCCCTTGCGACAGTGAATAGAGTTAATATCACGGGGTGCTGTCGATGACGACGGCGCTGCCAGCAAGAGTGATCTTTACCCATCCGCACAGGTAAAGAAGACCATTGAGAAACGATAAAAACGCAGTATAAACGGGGGCTCTGTGGAGGCAACAATTTGGCAGAAATGCCTTGATCGACTGGAAGATGAACTCACCTCGCAGCAGTTCAATACCTGGATAAGACCACTTCAAGCCGTAGATGAAACAGACGGCATTCGCCTGCTCGCGCCGAACCGGTATATCCGGGATCAGGTGCAGGACAATTTCCTCAACAGAATCAGGGAGCTGATCGCCCAGGGGGGGTTCGGCAAGGTCGACCTTGATATCGGCAGTACCGGCAGATTGAATCGCCGGGAGCCTGCACCCAATACGTTCGCAACCCGGGAGCGATTCTATCCGCTGCTGGATCTGAATAAAGACTTCACATTCGATACTTTCGTAGAAGGGCGGTCAAACCAGCTGGCGCGGGCAGCCGCTTTCCAGGTATCCGAGAACGTCGGTGGTGCCTCCTATAACCCGCTGCTGCTCTACGGCGGTGTGGGTCTTGGAAAAACCCACCTGATGCATGCCGTAGGCAATTCGATTGCCGATCGACATCCACAGTTGAAAGTAGCCTATATGTACTCCCAGAGGTTTATGGAGGACATGGTTCGAGCGATTGAACACGGCACCATGAGCGATTTCACCAAGTATTATCGGTCAGTCGATGTGCTGTTGATGGATGATATTCAGTTCCTGGCCAAGGGAATGAAGACCCAGGAAGAATTCTTTCACGTTTTCAACAGGTTACAGGAAGATGGCAGCCAGATCGTGCTGACTTGTGATCGTTACCCAAAGGAAATCGAAGGACTGGAGGAACGTCTTGAGAGCCGCTTCGTCTGGGGGATGACGGCTCCGGTTGAACCGCCTGAGCTGGAGACCCGGGTAGCGATCCTGATGAAGAAGGCGGAACTGGAGCAGGTTCTGTTGCCGAGTGAAGTCGCATTTTTCATCGCCGAACGTATCCGCTCAAATGTGAGAGAACTGGAAGGTGCCCTCAAGCGAGTGATCGCTAATGCCAAGTTTACCGGTCGTGAAATTTCCATGGAGCAGGTGCGCGAGTCACTGCGCGACCTTATCGCTATCCAGGACCGACAGATTGGTATCGAGAATATCCAGAAAACCGTGGCAGACTACTACAAGATCCGGATCAGTGAGCTGCATTCAAAAAAGCGCACCCGGTCGATTGCCAGACCCAGGCAGCTTGCCATGGCACTTGCGAAAGAACTGACCAATCACAGTCTGCCGGAGATCGGTGATGCATTCGGCGGACGTGACCACACGACGGTCCTGCATGCCTGTCGCAAGATAGAGGAACTCAGGGAAAGCAGTCGTGATATCCGGGAGGATTACAATAACCTGCTCAGGCTGCTGACGGCATAGGCTGACGTTTTGAAGTTTACTGTATCAAGAGAAAAGCTCCTCGAGCCGCTGCAACTTGCCTGTGGTGTCGTAGAAAGGCGGCAGACCGCGCCGGTCCTTTCGAATCTTCTGATTCTCGCGGAAAGCGGCCAGCTGGTTATGACGGGTTCAGACCAGGAAGTCGAGCTGACGGTGACGATCACAGACGTTGACATAGAGACTGAGGGTGAAGTCACCGTTCCCGCGCGCAAGTTGCTGGATATCTGCAAGAGTCTGCCGGACGGGGCAGAAATGACAGCGAATCTGGAAGGTAATCGCGTCGCGCTCGACAGTGGCAGGTTCTCCTCCCATCTGGCGACAATGCCGGTTGCCGAGTACCCCAATATTGAGGTCGGGGAGGCCGAGACCTCAATCAGACTGCCGGCCAAGGATCTGCGCCGACTGCTGCAGCGAACCAGTTTTGCCATGGCACAGCAGGATGTCCGCTATTTCTTTAATGGGATTCTGTTTGAGGTTGAAGAAGATCTCGTCCGGTTCTTTGCCACCAACGGTCAGCGGCTGGCGACCAGTTACCTGGCCATAGCCGGTTCAACAGGTAACCATCAGTTCATTATTCCAAGAAAGGCGGTGGGTGAATTACCTCGAATTATCGGTGACGACGCGGAAGAAGAGGTTACGCTTCAATTCACGGCCAATCACATGATGCTGGCGCGCCCGGGTTTAAGGCTTGTCACCAAACTGATTGATGCGACTTACCCGGACTACAATCGTGCAATTCCCACCGGGGGTGATAAGGTAGTCATCGCTGATCGACAGTTTCTCAAAGACGCACTCTCAAGAACTGCGATCCTCTCGAATGAACTGTACAGAAATGTCAGGCTTATCGTGATGCCGGGCAGGCTCGACATGCACGCTAACAACCCTCAACAGGAGGAAGCGGAAGAGAGTCTGGGCGTCGAATACGAGGGTGAAACGCTGGAGATAGGGTTTAATGTCAGCTACCTGATTGAGGCACTGGCAGCGATGGACGGAGAGCAGGTCAGATTGACACTCTCTGATGCAGGCAGTGCCTGTCTGCTTGAAGACGCTAATGAACCCGAGTCACTGTTTGTGATCAGCCCGATGGTGCTCTGAAACCAGAGTTACTGTCCAGAAAGGGTTTAAAGATTAGTTAGCGCTAACTCACACAATAAAAGGTGCTGAGTGAGGTGAACGGTGAACGTATATGAAGTTTTCGGTAAATCGTGAGTCACTTCTGAAACCGCTGCAGCAGGTAGCGGGTGTTGTTGAACGAAGACAGACGCTGCCGGTCCTGTCCAACCTGTTGCTGCAGGTGACAGATAACCAGTTGTCCATGACCGGTACTGACCTTGAGGTTGAGATGGTCGGACGGGTTGCGGTCCAGGCTGCCGAACCTGGAGAGATTACGGTACCCGCCAGGAAGCTCGTTGATATCTGTCGCGAAATACCTGAACAGGCGGATATCGAGTTTTCGCTCGCGGATAACCGGGTGGAACTTAAATCGGGCAGATTCCGCTCGACACTCTCCACACTGCCTGCTGTTGATTTCCCTTCCGTTGACCACGGCGAATCATTGATGTCAGCCGAGCTGGAAAGCAAGGCACTGAAAAAACTGCTGGATCAGACCGCGTTCGCGATGGCGCAGCAGGATGTCCGCTATTTCCTGAATGGCATGTTGATAGAAATCGGCGAGGGCCACATACGCTCAGTTGCCACCGATGGCCATCGCCTTGCTTTGAGCGATCTCACCCAGAACGAACTGTCCGGGGAGAAACGCCAGGTCATTGTGCCCAGAAAAGGGGTGATCGAGATCCAGCGACTGCTGCAGGAGCTTGAAGATACGGTTTCAGTGACGATTGGTGCGACTCATCTGTGTGCGGCGTCTTCAATGTTTACCCTGACGACGAAACTGGTCGATGGCAAGTTCCCGGATTATGAGAGGGTGATACCCAAAGAGGGAGACAAGATCGTCTTTGCCGATAAACAGGAATTGCGCCAGGCACTCAGTCGTACGGCCATTCTCTCTAATGAGAAGTTCAGGGGAATTCGTGTGGCGCTGGTTCCGGGGCAGCTGCAACTGTCTGCCAACAACCCCGAGCAAGAAGAGGCAGAAGAGACCGTTTCCGTTGAGTATCAGGGGGATGAGCTTGAGGTGGGTTTCAATGTCAGCTACCTGCAGGATGTTCTCTCAGTGATCAATAACGACCGAGTCCGGATCACGCTGCACGATGCAAACAGCAGTGCTGTGATAGAGGACCCGGAACTCGAAGATGCGGTCTACGTTGTCATGCCTATGAAGCTGTGAGTTCGCTGGACTCTAACTCTTCCACGGTCGCCCTGATCCTGTGATTTTCGCCGGCATTGACCAGAAAGTGCCATGGGCCTGACGCGCCTTGATGTTTCCCACTTTCGAAATTTAAATCGAGCCACCCTGGCGCTCGCACCGGGTGTTAACCTGCTGTACGGCGCCAACGGCAGTGGCAAGACAAGCCTGCTCGAAGCAGCTCATTTTCTCGGTTCAGCGCGATCTTTCAGGACAACCAGCCCGGACTCGTTGATTCAGCGAGGGGAGGCGCAGTGCCTGGTGAGGGGCGAGGTGTCGAGTGGTTCGAGCGTTTCCCGCATCGGGATTCAGAGAGACCGTGTTACCGAGCGTGAAATCCGCATCAACGGGGAACCTTGCTATAAGACCAGTGAACTGGCCCGTCTTTTGCCGACCCTCGTGCTCGGTCCGGAATCGGTTGATTTGTTGCTTGGTCCACCAGCGTTGCGGCGTCGCTTCCTTAACTGGGGATTGTTTCACGTGAAACATGACTTTAACCAGTTGTGGGATCAGGCCAATCGATGCCTTCGCCAGCGCAACCAGGTCTTGCGCCACGAAACGCCCAGATCACAAGAACTGAAGAGTTGGTCGGTCCAGTTGGCCGCGCTCTCTCAACAACTCGATCAGTATCGATCAGAGTACTTCGAAAGTTTTCAGGTGCCCTTCCAGCAGGTTGTGCAGGAAATCTCCGGTATGGCAGAGATTCGGCTCGATTACTACCGAGGCTGGGAACGAGAGGGTGATCTCCTTGAAATCTATGAAAAAGAAGTGGAATCAGATCAAAAAAGAGGTTTTACACAGAAGGGATTTCAGCGCGCTGATGTTAGAATAACCATTTCGGGACAACCGGCTGTAAAAGTCTGTTCACGCGGCGAACTCAAAGCACTGGTCTGGAGTCTGATTCTGGCCCAGGGCAATCTCACGCGAAACAGTGACGATAAGAAAACCTTGTTTCTGGTCGACGACCTGGGCTCTGAATTTGACAGGGATCACCGACAGAGACTGGGTAACTACCTGGCAGATCAGAATCATCAGGTCCTGATTACGGGTGTAGATCGTGCGGCGTTAACTGACTGTTGTGACGACAGATTTGAAACCATGTTTCACGTGAAACATGGCGAGGTAGAAGTGGAGCAATAAATGACAGACGAAAAGTCATACGATTCCAACAGTATCAAAGTCCTTAAGGGGCTGGATGCGGTTCGCAAGCGACCGGGTATGTATATCGGTGATACCGATGACGGCACGGGACTGCATCACATGGTGCAGGAACTGGTCGATAACAGTATTGATGAAGCCCTTGAAGGCTACTGCAGCGAAGTCAAGGTGATCATCCATCCCGATGAGTCAGTCACCGTGTCAGATAATGGTCGTGGTATCCCCGTCGACATGCACGAGGAAGAGGGCAGGTCCGCCGCTGAGGTCATCATGACTGTTCTGCATGCAGGTGGAAAATTCGATGATAGTAGCTACAAAGTTTCAGGGGGACTACACGGCGTTGGGGTCTCTGTGGTTAATGCACTGTCCTCGGAACTGAAACTGACGATCTGGCGAGATGGAAAGGTCTGGGAGCAGACCTACCACGATGGTGTCCCGGAAGAACCGCTTAAAGTGGTCGGTGAAACCAGTCAAACCGGCACCAGCTGTCGATTCAGGCCGTCTGTTGAAACCTTCAATAATATTGAGTTCCACTACGATATTCTGGCGAAACGACTCCGTGAGTTGTCTTTCCTTAACTCAGGAATCTCTATCAACCTGACCGACGAGCGGTCAGGAAAACATGAGAAATTTAAGTACGACGGGGGTCTGAAGAGCTTTGTCGAGTTCCTGAACAGCAACAAGACAGCACTGAACAGTATCTTCCACTTCAATGTTGACCGTGATGATGGCGTTTCAGTCGAAGTGGCGCTGCAGTGGAACGACTCTTACCAGGAAACGATTCTGGCCTATACGAACAATATTCCGCAGAGCGACGGTGGTACACACCTGCAGGGCTTCCGTGGAGCCCTGACGCGCAGCCTTAACAACTACATTGAGAGCGAAGGCATGGGCAAAAAGGCCCAGGTGAATACGACCGGTGATGATGCCCGTGAAGGACTAACCGCGATTGTTTCGGTTAAAGTGCCTGAACCTAAGTTTTCTTCCCAGACCAAGGACAAGCTGGTCTCGTCCGAAGTGAAAACTGCCGTCGAACAGGAAATGGGCGAATACTTCACATCATTCCTCCTGGAAAACCCCCAGGAAGCCAAAGCGATTGTTCAGAAGATGATTGATGCTGCCAGGGCACGTGAAGCTGCAAGAAAAGCGCGTGAGATGACGCGACGCAAGGGCGCCCTGGATATTGCCGGACTGCCAGGCAAACTCGCTGACTGCCAGGAGAAGGATCCCGCGCAGTCCGAGATTTACCTGGTGGAGGGTGATTCTGCAGGCGGTTCAGCTAAGCAGGGCAGGGACCGGAAGTTCCAGGCGATCCTGCCGCTCAAGGGCAAGATCCTCAATGTCGAGAAAGCCCGTTTCGACAAGATGCTGTCATCAGCTGAAGTCGGCACGCTGATCACTGCGTTGGGTTGCGGTATCGGCCGGGATGAGTTCGACCCCGACAAGTTGCGTTACCACCGCATCATTATTATGACGGACGCGGACGTCGATGGTGCACACATCAGAACATTGCTGCTGACATTTTTCTTCCGCCATATGCCGGAACTTATTGAACGGGGACACCTGCTGATTGCCCAGCCGCCGCTTTACAAGATGAAACGGGGCAAGAGTGAACGGTACATCAAGGATGAGAATGAATTGACGGAATACCTGCTGGAAGTCGCGCTTGAAGACGCCAGTATTGATACCGGGCGTGAAGGCGAAACGATCAGTGGTACAGAACTCCGTGCGCTCGCAGAGGCTTACTACAGCAGTGAATCGAGAATGAAAAGGCTGGAACGCGTCTACCCGTTACCGGTACTGGGGCAGCTGATCTATCTACCCAGGCTGAGTGTTGAGGCCCTCAGTGACCGTGAGGCCGTTGATAGCTGGGTTGGACAACTGTCTGCCAGGATGGTTGATCTGAATACCAACAGAACTCAGTACGTGCTGTCAGTCACCGAGGATCCGGAGCGGCATCTGTTTTATCCGCACATCAGTGTGATCAACCACGGTGTTGAGCGGACCTATGTCATGTCCAGGGATTTCTTCAGTTCAACCGACTATGCCGGTTTCGCAGATTTTGCTGAACGCATCGAGGGTCTGATCGACGAGAACGGCGGTGTTAACAAGGGTGAGAAAACTGAACCTGTCACCAGCCTTGCGGGTGCGCTGGCCTGGTTACAGAAAGAGGCACTGCGTGGACAATCTCGACAGCGTTACAAGGGTCTGGGTGAAATGAATCCCGATCAGCTCTGGGAAACCACGATGGATCCCAAGTCCCGCACCATGCTGCGCGTAACCATCGAGGACGCCATCGCTGCTGACCAGGTCTTCAACACGCTGATGGGCGACCAGGTCGAACCCAGGCGGGAATTCATCGAAGAGAACGCGCTGGCGGTTGCCAACCTCGACGTCTAGTCCTGATCAAATATCGTTAACAGGTGCTGCGTGAATGCAGCGAGATCCCTGAAAACGGGTTGGTGGTCAGGATTAGCCTCAAGTGTTGCCTGACCGTTGCCCGTCAGGACCAGTACGCCCTGGCACCCCGCTGCATGGGCCGCGGCCATATCTTTCTCGGAATCACCGACAAAATATCCCTCTGGGAGCACCAGATTATGGTGCTGCGCCAGATCCAGGAGCATCCCAGGTCGCGGCTTACGACACTCACAGGCATCATTGGGATGATGCAGACAGCAGGCAATTTCTCTAATGTCGCCACCTGCTGCCCGGATCTGATCCAGCATCTTTTTATGGATAGATTTGAGCGAAGTGAGTGTTAACTTACCTCTGGCGACGCCCGCCTGGTTGGTCGCGATATAAACATCAACACCAGCACGGGTCAGTGCGGCAATCGCATCTAGCGAACCGTCCACCGGGATCCATTCCTCTGGTGATTTGATGTACTCAGGCGAGTCCTCGTTGATGACACCGTCGCGATCCAGAATGACGAAAGGTGCCATCAGGAACTACTGCAGCAGTGAAAAATCAGCAACGAGCATGAACTTGTCGCGCAGCTGGGACAGCAGCGACAGTCGGTTGTGCTGCACAGCAAGATCTTCATCCATCACCAGCACCTCATCAAAGAAGCGGTCAACCGGTTCCTGTAGTGCGGCCAGGGTTTCAAGTTTCTCAGAGGCAGACTGTGCAGCATTGACATCAATGCTCGAAATTGCGTCAAACAGACCCTGCTCTGCCGGCTCTACTGCCATATCGCTGTTGAAACCTGGCAGTGACCCGGCATCAACTTTTTTCAGCAGATTAGCGACCCGTTTATTCGCCGCGATGACCTGTTCGGCGACCGCTGTCTGCCGAAACTCGTGGATGGCGCGAATGACACGATCTATTTCGGCGAGACGGGTTCCTGCGTCAGACAAAGCCGTTGCTGCTTCGACGATATCCTTGCTGATACCCTGGTCTGCATAGTAGCCAACCAGTCGATCGAGCACATAGGCTTTGACCTCTGCGGTGGCGAAGTCGCGATTGTAGACCCTCGCAGATTCAGCAAGGCACTCATCGAGATCAAGTGACAGATCATTCTCAATACAGATTCTGATTACGCCAAGAGACTGTCGACGCAGTGCGAACGGATCTCGCGAGCCCGTTGGGGGTTGCTTGATGCCGAACAGACCGACCATCGTGTCAAGCTTATCAGCGAGCGCGACGCTGGAAGCGAGTGGTGTCTCCGGCAATTCACCGCCCGCCTGGGTCGGTCGATAGTGCTGCTCAATCCCCTTAACAACCTCGTCAGCTTCGCCGTCGTGCCTGGCGTAGTATCCGCCCATGACGCCCTGCAGGTCTGGAAACTCGCCGACCATGTCACTGACGAGATCGGCCTTGCACAGAGTCGCTGCGCGGCTCGCACTGGCTGGATCGGCGCCTATCTGGCCAGCAATAAAACCAGCCAGCGCTGAGATACGTTCAGTTTTCGCGCCGTAGGTGCCGAGTTCTGTCTGGAACACAACAGAGGCCAGGCGTTCAACGTTGTTGCTGAGCGGCGTCTTTGTGTCCTGGCTGAAAAAGAAAGCCGCGTCACTTAACCGTGGCGTAACCACACGCTCGTTACCGGTGATCACGACGGCAGGGTTCTCACTGATGATGTTGGAAATCGTGATGAACGTTGGCAGGAGTCCGCCAGTCTCGGGATCGGTCAGGTGAAAGTAACGCTGGTGCTCTTTCATGGCAGAGATTAACACCTCTGGCGGTACGGCGAGAAACTTCTCATCAAACTTTCCCTGCAGTGCCACCGGCCATTCAACCAGCGATGTCACCTCATCGAGTAGCGCTGAATCGAGCTCAAGCGCAGCTTTCTCCTGTGCAGCAATCGCTTCAATGGCCTCACGAATCAGCGCTCGTCTTTCCTCAAAGCTCACCAGCACCTTCTGCTCTCTGCAAGCCTCAACATAATCGTTAGCAGAGCTGATTGTGAAGGACTTGTCACCCATAAACCGATGCCCGCTGGACACACGATCAGCGGGCTTGTCGAGGACCGTCATGGGAACGATATTGTCGCCGTACAGGCAGACGATCCACTGGACTGGCCTGACAAACTCGGTGCGGTTGCTGCCCCAGCGCATACGCTTGTCGATCGGCAATGCTGCCAGTGCTGCATTGATGATTGTTTCGAGCAGTTCCGGCAGCGCCTTGCCAGGTGCCGAAGAGCGGAACATGAGCCACTCGCCCTTCTCCGTGGCGTGGGTTTCCAGCACAGCCGGGTCTTCTACACCGCAGGATCGCATAAAACCTGAGAGGGCCTTGGTTGGTGCGCCTTCTTCATCGAAAGCAGCCTTGACCGCCGGACCACGTCTTTCGATTGTCTGGTCCGGCTGCTTGTCTGCCAGGTCACTGATCAGCAGCGCCAGTCTGCGGGGCGTCGCGAAGGCCGCGACCTCACCGTGACCGAGCTGGGCATCGCTGAAACCGGCCTCGACGCCGGCCTGGAACGCCTGCATCAGCCGGTTCAGTGATTTTGGCGGCAGCTCTTCGGTGCCGATCTCGATAAGCAAAGTATCACTGGCCACTGGCAAGCTCCTTTTCAACGAACGCTTTCGCCTCATCGGATGCAAGCGGGAAACCCATTGCCTGCCGCGAATCGAAATAAGACTGGGCAACATTCCGGGCAAGTGTCCTTACGCGCAGGATGAAGCGCTGACGTTCAGTCACTGAAATAGCGTGTCGTGCGTCGAGCAGGTTGAAGGCGTGCGATGCCTTCATGACATATTCGTAAGCGGGAAGCGGCAGTCCTTCTTCGAGGAACCGGCCTGCTTCCTTTTCAAAGAAATCGAACTGGGAAAACAGCGCGTCGACATCGGCAAGATCGAAGTTGAAGCTGGACATCTCGACCTCGTACTGATGGTAGACATCAGCGTAGGTCACAATACCTGCCGGCGTCTCAGTCCAGATAAGTTGCTTGAAGTCTTCAACCCCCTGCAGATATAGCGCCAGACGTTCCAGACCGTAGGTGATTTCTCCCATGACGGGATAACACTCGATCCCGCCGACCTGCTGAAAGTAAGTGAACTGGGTGATTTCCATGCCATCCATCCAGACTTCCCAGCCAAGACCCCAGGCGCCGAGCGTGGGAGACTCCCAGTTATCCTCAACAAAACGGATGTCGTGCAGGCGTGTATTGATGCCAAGGTGCTCCAGTGATTCCAGGTACAGCTCCTGGAAGTTATCCGGAGAAGGCTTCATCACGACCTGGTACTGATAGTAGTACTGATAACGATTAGGGTTCTCGCCGTAGCGACCGTCTGCTGGACGGCGACAGGGTTGCACATAGGCCGATGACCAGTTCTCTGGGCCGATGGCTCGAAGAAAAGTGGCGGGGTGAAAAGTGCCTGCACCGACCTCCATGTCATAAGGTTGCATGAGTATGCAGCCTTTCTCTGCCCAGAAGTTCTGCAGGGTGAGAATGAGGTCCTGAAATGTTAATGACATAATGTAACTGCCTGGTAGCGCCTGGCCCTTCAACCTGGCTGAAAATCAACATTTCCACGGGTTGCCGGGCAAAAAAGGGCGTAAGTATACATCGCCTCCACTAAATCAGATAACCTCAGCCTTCGCGGCTTTAGCGGGCATGACCGGATGGAACCTACAACAAAAAATCGATGTGGATGGAGCGGGGATGATCCGCTGTACCAGCAATACCACGACGTTGAATGGGGTATGCCGAACTTCGATGATCGCCAGTTGTTTGAGTTTCTGCTACTCGAAGGCGCCCAGGCCGGACTTGCCTGGATTACAGTGCTCAAAAAGAGAGAAGGCTATCGCAAGGCCTTCAGTCAATTCGATCCTTTGAGGATCGCGAGGTACGACAAGCGCAGGCTTGAGCGACTGTTGCAGAACCCGAACATTATCCGCAATCGGCTCAAAGTGGAGAGTGCGGTCAGCAATGCGCGGGCTTATCTCAGTATCCTTGAGACACACGACAGCTTTGCTGATTACATCTGGCAATTCGTCGACCATCAGCCTGTGCAGAACCGTTTCCGCAGCATGAAACAAGTCCCGGCGAATACACCGGTCTCCGATGCTATGTCCCGGCAGCTGAAAAAGGATGGTTTCAGGTTTGTCGGGACGACGATCTGCTATGCCTATATGCAGGCGACAGGCATGGTGAATGATCATCTGGTGAGCTGCTTCCGCCACGATGAGTGCCGGCAGGTGAGCGCCTGACGCATGGCGCCCCTGCTTCGTGTCCTTGCTGTCCTGCCGCGGCCGCTGCTGCAACTGCTGGGCAGTCTGGCTGGCCTTATCAATCACGGCCTCAACACCCAGGCGGCAAAGGTCACACAAGTCAATCTGCGCCTCTGTGGCCAGGACCCCGGGCTCGGCCGACAGTCACTGATTGAAACCGGCAAAACGCTGATGGAAACCCCCGCTGTCTGGCTCGGCGACCCGAATCGGATTGACCGCTGGATAACCCGTGTTGAAGGAGAGTCACTGCTGCGGGATGCGATCGATGATGAGCGCGGACTGCTGATGTTGTTACCACATCTCGGTAACTGGGAACTGTTCAATGTGTTTTATGCCCGTTACGGCAAGATGACTGCCATGTACCAGCCGCCCCGCCAGGCATCACTTGATCAGTTGTTACTTGATGTTCGCCGCCGCCGGGGTAACGAGATGGTGCCTGCCGACCGCAGGGGCCTCACCCGCCTGTTCAAGTCGCTCAATGAAGGTGCCACGGTTGTCATCCTGCCGGACCAGGTACCGGCATCCGGCACCTATGTGCCCTTTCTCGGGCAGCAGGCCCTGACGGATGAGCTCGGTGCGCGCCTGCTGCAGCGAACCGGCGCGCGGGCGCTTGGGATTTTCATTCTGCGTAACGCCGAAGGTCTGTTTGAGGTCGTGATTAAGGAGCCCGATCCGGACATTTACAGTCCAGATATGCACACCGCAATGACCAGCATGAACCAACTGCTTGAATCCGGCATTGATCTCGCACCCGCGCAGTACCAGTGGGAATACAAGCGGTTCAAGGCAAGGCCTGCGGGAGAGGAAAAGGTCTACCGCTTCAACAAACCCCCTGGTGTCCACGTCTAAGTGGGTTTGCGGGCGATAATCAGGGCGCGGCCGGCGAGCGGGTTCGCCGGGTCAGTTGATAAAGATTCGTCGCGTGCTGTCAGCACGTCGAAGTCAGAGAATATTGATTCCAGTTCGCCGGGAGCGAGCAGGAAATCCGGGTTTGACGGGCCTGTATCAAGCCGTTTTGCCGCAGTGAAGGTCTGGAACAGGATCAGTCCGCCGGGGGCGAGGGCGGTTTTCATTGCAGCTGTCAGCGACCGGTCAAGATAGTGGCAGTTGACAATGACATCCCACTGCCGGCCCGCGAAACAATCGGGCTGAATGTCGCAACATCGGGCTGTCAGCGACAACCCGAGCGAGCGGGCTTTGTCCTGCAGTTGATCAACAACAACATCAGAGATGTCCCAGGCATCCACGTCTAAACCCTGCTCGGCCAGGTACAACGCATTGGTTCCCCGGCCACAAGCGATATCGAGAGCGGAACCCTGGGCCGGCAGGAACGCGAGGGATTCAGTCACGGCGGTAGCGGGTGCTGAACCCTTCTCTTCACCGGCATAGATGCGATTCCACTTTTCACGCGCGGCTTGTGTCTTGGAATCAGAGGCCACTTTTTCTTGATTTGTCACTGTCATCCAGTCTATTTGCGCCAGAACATGGGCGAAAACAACACCAGCAGCGTGAAAATCTCGAGACGTCCCAGCACCATGGTGAAACACAGCATGAACTTGGCTGCATCGTTGATGCCTGCATAGTTGGCAGCCACATCACCCAGACCGGGACCGAGATTGTTCAGGGTGGCGCCAACGGCGGAAAATGCCGTGACGAAATCCATCCCGGTCATGATCAACGCCAGCTGCATGAACAGGAACACGATGACATAAACCGAGAAGAAGCCCCAGACCGCTTCCATGATCGACTCTGAAACCCGCTGGTGGTTCACCTTGACGGGAAAGACGGCGTTCGGGTGAATCAGTCGATGAACCTCCCGCAGACCCTGCTTGCAGATCAGCAGTACACGAATCACTTTCATGCCGCCACCGGTTGAACCGGCACAGGCACCGGTAAAGGCACCGAAGAACACGAGGAAAGGCAGCATTCCCGGCCAGGCTGCGAAGTTCTCAGTCGCGAACCCCGTTGTCGTGAAGACGGAAACCACGTGGAAAATCGCCATCCTGGCAGAGTCGTTGATCCCGGCAGTGCCTTCAATATAAAGGCCGGCGGATACGGCCACTGAAGCGAGCAGCAGGATGATGAGATAGAACCGCACCTCCTCATCTCTGAAGTAGTGCAAGGCCGAACGTTGCTTGAACGCGAAAAAATGCAGGCCAAAATTGATGCCGGCGACGATCATAAAAAAGATGGCAACCGACTCAATCAGCGCGGAGTCGAAATACGCAATCGAAGCATCGTGGGTTGAGAAACCGCCAATCGCGACGGTTGAAAAGCTGTGGCAGACCGCATCGAAAGGCGTCATGCCGGCGAGCCAGTAAGCTGCGGCACAGACGATGGTAAGTCCGAGATAGATCGACCAGAGTGCCAGTGCTGTTTCTTTGATGCGCGGCGTCAGCTTTGAGTCCTTCACAGGCCCCGGGGTCTCTGCCCGATACAACTGCATACCGCCAATGCCGAGCATTGGCAGGACGGCAACGGCGAGCACGATGATGCCCATGCCACCCAGCCATTGCAGTTGCTGCCGGTAGTAGAGGATGGAATGTGGCAGGTCGTCGAGACCGACAATCACCGTTGCCCCGGTCGTGGTCAGCCCGGAAAAGGATTCGAACAGGCCATCGGCAACAGACAATCCCAGACCGTGCTCGTCTATAAATGGAATGGAGCCAAACACACCGAGGGCAATGTAGTACAGGACGGTGATCAGAAACCCGTCCTTGATGCGCATATCAGCATCGTAGCGGTGGAAAGTCAGCCACAGGAAAAATCCCAGAACGAAGGTGACAATGAAGGCTTCAATGAAGATCTGGATCACCCCGTCCTCGAACAGGAGCGAGACAAGAATAGGTGGCAGCATCGTGAGGCTGAACATCATCAGCAGGATGCCGAGGACGCGGATGGCGATCTGGAAGTGCATTGTCAGCAGCTGACCATGCGGAGACCGGGATCAAAAAAAGCTGAGCGGCGCATGAAACAGCTTCTCGACTTCTTTGATACGTTTCTTGTCGACCAGGAACAGCACGACATGATCATCGGTTTGGACGACCACATCATCGTGGGCGATGATGACATCCTCGCCCCGCACGATGGCGCCGATGTTGGTACCTGATGGCAGCTCAATGTCCTCGATCTTCCTGCCGACGACTTTGGAGCTGCTTGCATCGCCATGGGCGACAGTTTCAATGGCTTCCGCAGCACCGCGTCGCAGTGAGTGCACCTTGGCGACATCACCCTGGCGAATATGAGCGAGGATGGAGCCGAGGGTAGCCTGCTGCGGATTGATGACGATATCGATGTTGCCGCCCTCGATCAAATCGACATAGGCGGGGTTGTTGATCAGGGTGATGACTTTCCTCGCACCCAGGCTCTTGGCCAGCATCGATGACATGATATTGGCTTCATCGTCATTGGTGACGGCACAGAAGACGTCGGTTTCCTCGATGTTTTCCTCAAGCAGGAGCTCCCTGTCTGAGGCATCTCCCGAGAGCACGATGGTCCTGTCGAGATTCTCTGACAGCTCGTAACAGCGCTGGCGATTATGCTCGATGATCCTGACGCCGTACCGGTTCTCGATGGTCTTGGCGAGCTGTTCACCGATGTGGCCGCCGCCGGCAATCACGATCCGCTTGTTGGGTTTCTCCGCGCGCCGCATTTCTGACATGACGTGCTTGATGTCGCGGCTCGCAGCAATAAAAAAGACCTCGTCGTCTGCTTCTATGACCGTATTGCCCTTGGGGATGATCGGGCGGTTCTTGCGAAAGATAGCAGCAACACGAGTGTCGACCGTCGGCATGTGCTGGCGCAGGTAGCGCAACTCCTGGTCCACCAGCGGGCCGCCGTAATACGCTTTAATGCCCACAAGCTGGAGCTGTCCGGCGGCAAAATCCATGACCTGAAGTGCGCCGGGGTTATCGATGAGCCGGCTGATGTCATGGGTCACGATCGCCTCCGGATTGACGATGACGTCAACCGGCATATCATCGTTGCGGAAGATCCCGCCGTCCCTGATGTAGGCATAAGACCGAATCCGGGCAATCTTGGTCGGTGTGTTGAAAACGGTATAAGCAACCTGGCAGGCCACCATGTTGACCTCGTCGCTGTTGGTGACGGCGATCAGCATGTCGGCATCCTCGGCCCCGGCCTGCCGCAGGACATCAGGGTGTGACGCCATGCCCCGAATCGTTCTGATGTCTGCCCTGCCCTGCAGGTCCTGCAGGCGAGCCTCGTCGGTGTCGACGACGGTGATGTCGCCGGATTCCAGGGTCAGGTTGTGGGCCAGGTTACCGCCGACCTCACCAGCCCCGAGGATGATGATCTTCATGATGCCTTACCAATGCGGGCATAGAAGAAACCGTCGTGACCGGCCGGTGTTGGCAGCAGCTGCACGCCGTGGCTGGTTTTTATCAGTGAATCGGAGACACCAGGCAGTGTCGTGGGCAGACTGAAGGCGTGCTCGCAATCATCAAGAAAAGCGCTGATCAGCGACTCGTTCTCTGTCGGGAGAACAGAGCAAGTCGCGTAAACGAGTTCACCGCCGGGTTTCAACAAATCAAAGGCCTTGTGCAGGAGCGCTCTCTGAATGTCGGCTAGCTTAGCAATATCCGATTTCTGGCGCAGCAACTTAATGTCCGGGTGGCGCCTGATGATTCCGGTGGCTGAGCAGGGTGCGTCGAGCAGGACGCGGTCGAAACCCTCGGCATCAACCAGGTCTTCAAGTGCCAGGTCCCTGATGTCAGCAGTCAGGGACAACCGTTCCAGGTTCTCCTGGATGCGACCGATGCGTTTTCGGTCGCGGTCGACTGCCACCAGGTTGACTTCAGCGACTTCCAGAATGTGGCAGGATTTGCCGCCCGGCGCAGCGCAGGCGTCGAGTACCCGTTGACCACGTGACAGGTGCAACAGACCAGCGGCCAGCTGGGCTGCTTCGTCCTGCACCGACACGCTGCCTTCGGCGAATCCCGGCAGACGGGCGACCGCCGTCGCTGACTCTAGGATGATTGAATCTTCGCTTAACTCGCCGGCCGCTGCTCTCATGTCAGCTGAGGCGAGTCGCTCCAGGTAATCATCTCTTGCCAGCCGCTTTCGATTGACCCTCAGCGTCATGGGGGCCTGCTGCAAATTTGCCGTGAGAATCGACTGCCAGTGATCCGGCCAGGCAATCCGAAGCTCATCAATAAGCCATGCCGGATGGTTGAACTGCACCTCAGGATTATCGTCAGCAAGATTGCTGACAAGGGTTTCACGTTCCCGCAGATAGCGTCGCAATACGCCATTGATAAGGCCTTTTGCCCAGCCCTTCTTCAGGCCCGCAGCAGCACTGACCGCCGCATTGACGCTGGCATGGGCGGGGCGTTTCAAATGATCGACGCTGTAAAGTGCCGCCAGCAGGAGCGCCTGCAAGTCCTGGTGCTTGGCAGGCAGGGGCTTGTCGAGGAGCCTGCCCAGGACGGCAGTCAGATAATAGTAGTGGCGACAGACGCCATAACAGATCTGTTGGGCCAGCGGTGTGGTCTCTGCATCGATGAGTTCGTCAAGATGTCTTGCGTCGGAAAGGACGGATCGCACGATCCGCGACACCTTGATGTACTCGTTCATCGGCCAGTACTGGCAGGGGCAGCCTCAAAGCGCGTACCGGGAGACAGCACATCCATCCAGCCGTTCATGACATCCTTCGGAGAAAGTATCGAGCCTTTCCCGAGCGGCAGCTGGATGGCCTGGATCAGGTAGGCGCTTTCGCCGCAGCCGACCAGCACGCCTTTGGCCGTGACCGACAGGATCTCACCGGCCGGACCAGCCCCGGCGGCAACTTCGCCCGCATGAATCTTGACCCGTTTGTCGCCCAGATAAGTAAATGCGACCGGGTCCGGCTGGAATGCCCGGACCTGGCGATCAACCCGGGCAGCCGTCGCCTGCCAGTCGATCAGGGCCTCTGGTTTCTCGATCTTGCTGGCATAGGTCGACTGGCTGTCCTCCTGGGCAACCGGGTTGATACTGCCGGCCTCGATGCTGTCTATGACCTCGATCAGGCACGTGCCGCCTGCTTCCAGCATCTTGCTGAGCAGGCTGGCGGTCGTTTCACTGGATTCGATGGTGATGTTGCGTGTCGCCAGCATGGCGCCGGTATCCAGACCCTCGTCCATCTGGATGACAGTGACACCGGTCTCCTGATCACCGGCGAGAATGGCGCGCTGCACAGGTGCCGCACCGCGCCAACGTGGCAGCAGTGATGCATGCACATTGATACAGCCGTATTTCGGCCAGGCGAGTACCGGCGGGCGGAGAATCTGGCCGTAGGCAACGACGACAAGCAGGTCGAATTCCAGCCCGTCGAAATTGTCCGTCGTCAGCTTAGTGGGTTGCAGGCATGGAATCGCGGCGGCTTCTGCCACAACCTTGACGGGGCTGGGAATGAGTTTTTTGCCGCGTTTGCCCGGTCTATCAGGCTGGGTGATGACAGCAACCACGTCGTGGTGGCTCGCAATCAGGGCCTGCAGGTGACCTGCGGCGAATTCCGGCGTACCGGCAAAGGCAACTTTCACAACACAACTTCCGTTGACGATTGAGCCGGGGGCGGCGTCAGGCTCTTTGTTTCTGCAACTTCTGCAGTTTCTTGCGGATCAGCTGGCGTTTCGTGTTCGACAGGTAGTCGACAAACAGTTTGCCTTCCAGGTGATCCATTTCATGCTGGATGCAGACCGCCAGGAGATCGCTTGCCTCCAGCGTAAAGGGCTCTCCTTCGCGGTTGATCGCGTCTACCTGGATTTCCGCAAAGCGGATGACCGGCTCATAAAAGCCAGGCACCGAAAGGCAGCCCTCGTTGGTTTCAATCTCGCCTTCACCGGCCCGGATTTCAGGGTTGATCAGGATCAGCGGCCGACTCTTGTCCTCCGAGACGTCAACGACCAGCATCCGTTTGTGGAAATTCACCTGGCTCGCAGCCAGACCAATACCCGGTGCGTCGTACATGGTTTCCAGCATGCTGTCGGCCATGCTGGCAATCCGGCCATCGACGTTTTTGATCGGGCTGGCTACCGTTCTGAGCCTCGGATCCGGAAATTCGAGAATTTCTAATAGGGCCATACAGCTTTGTCAGATACCTCTAGTAATAAAGCAACTTGTGCTGCTAAGATGATGATCAACTTGGAAATTACAGTTCTGGAGCACGGTGTTTTTGGCGCTCCCGGCTTCGCATTAACTGCCATATTGTACTCTATTTGCAGATGGGGTTCGCCTATGAAGATTCTACCGGGACCAGCCTTGCTTGGATCACTGCTGCTGACCCTGTCGGCGCTGATGATCAGCACGAGCGCCATTGCAGAAGAATCTGACAGCCTCCTGAAGGAAGGTCACCCTGACGAGTACACCGTGAGGGAAGGCGATACGCTTTGGGATATTGCCTCCATGTTCCTGGTGGATCCCTGGTACTGGCCAGAGATCTGGCACGTGAACTCAAATATCAAGAATCCCCATCTTATTTATCCCGGTGATGAGATTGTGCTGCAGTATGTTGGCGGCAAGCCGCAACTGGCACTGAACCGGGGCCAGGCAGGGCGAACTTACAAGCTCTCGGCGCAGCAGAAAGTTCGCCAGGGTGATCGCTACGAGAAATTGACACCCAAGGTACGGGTCTCGCCCCTTGCCAGTGCGATTCCAGCCATTCCGCTGGATGCAGTCTCCAGCCTGATGGCGACGGGCCGGATCGTTGAAGAAGATACGCTGGCGAATGCCCCGAGAATTCTTTCAGGCCGGTCAGAACGCCTGATCTTTGGGCCAGGTGACCAGTTTTATGCCAGGGGTAACTGGGATGAAGACACCTCGGTTTACGGTATTTTCCGCGAAGGTAACGTCTACCACGACCCTGAAACGGACGAAATTCTTGGCTATGAAGCTGTTGAGGTGGGCCTGGCCCGGGCTGCGGACCGAAACGGCGATATTGTGACCTTCGATCTCACCAGTGTGAAAGAAGACGTCCGCATCGGTGACCGGCTGCTGCCAACCGAAGAGCGTCGTGTTGAATCCACGTTCTACCCGGAACCGCCGTCCGAATATGTTGAAGGTGTCATTATGACCGTGCTGGGCGGTGTCACCCAGGTGGGTCGAAATGACGTTGTGGTGGTTAACCGCGGCACCAGTGTTGGTCTTGATGTAGGCAATGTGCTCGCTATCGCGAAAAAAGGCGCCATGATCAGGGACCGTTTCAACCGGGACCGGGTTGAGTTGCCCACCGAGCGTGCCGGCATCCTGATGATCTTCAGGGCCTTTGAGAAGATGTCCTATGGCCTCGTCCTGCAGACGACAGAACCCCTGCGAGTGGGTGATGTGGTCCGCAGTCCCTGATTCAATCCTGCCTCTTAACTGACAGATAACACCTCTCCTGTCCTGCACCAGGTTCAGCTTCATGCTGCGGCCAGCTGTTGCTGCGTCTGACTAAGATGACGGCCCGTGATGATTTTCAGGGTGGCCATGACGCCGGAGATTTCAGAGAGTAACACTGAATTTGAGCTGCTGGCGGTTCACCGGTTGCTGTTGAACAAACCGCGGGCGGCAATGACGCTGTTGGCTGAAGCAGGTTCTGCCGCCGCAGCACTGGCCGCACTGACCCGCGGCAGGCTTCCCGCCGAGCTTGAGGCCGCTGTGGCTGCAGATCTGGCCTGGCTGGCGACCCCTGGCCGCCGCCTGCTGACCCGCGCTGAGTTTCCCGCTGAGCTTGAAGCCATCCACGATCCCCCCTTCCTGCTGTTCGCGGAAGGCGATATCACCCGACTCGCCGATGACCAGCACCGGGTCGCGATCGTGGGTGCAAGAAAAGCATCAGCCTACGGCCGCCACCAGGCGACCGTCATCAGCGAAGCACTGTCTTTAGAAAACGTCTCGATCGTCAGTGGACTGGCGATGGGTATCGATGCCGCTGCCCACGAGGGGGCGCTGCGCGGGCCGGGTTCAACCATCGCCGTGCTGGGGACGGGTTGTGACACGGTATATCCCAGAAGAAACTGGCGTCTGGCTGAACGAATTGCCGCAAATGGTCTGATCATCAGCGAATTTCCGACAGGTACGCGCGCCTATCCCGGGCATTTCCCGCGCAGAAACCGGATTGTCGCCGGTGTCAGCCGGGGCACGGTGGTCGTGGAAGCGGCCCGGCGCAGTGGTTCGCTTATCTCCGCGAGGCTGGCGGCTGCCGAGGGTCGGGATGTGATGGCAGTACCGGGCCTGGTCAGCCATGATCGGGCGGCGGGGTGTCACCAGCTGATTCGCGAGGGCGCAATGCTGGTTCGAGATGCTGATGACATTCTTGCAGAACTGGGCCTGACCAGGAGCCCAGGTCTGGCGATGGCGGGACCCGCAGTCGACCTCAGGCCTGAGTTGCGTGCACTGCTGGCCTGTCTTTCGGGGGAACCGCTCAGTATCGATGAGATCCTGGCGGAACTGCCGACAAGCGTGGATGAACTGACGGTTAACCTCGTCAGTCTCGAAGTCCAGGGTCTGATCGTTTCTGAGGCGGGGCGGTACCACGCGCTCACCAGCTGAGAGGCTGGTTTAAGTCAGCGGCTGTTCGACTTGATGAATTCAGTCTGCTGGGCTAAGTTCGCCACTCTTTTTTCTGGCCCCGATCTAACATGTTGCCTGTCGACCCGCTTCTGCGGCCCACCCCTTTTGTGCTCAAACTGGTCTGCTGTTGATGACGGCCCGCCTCGCCGTGCTGGGCAATCCGATCGCGCACAGCCGCTCACCGGAAATTCATGGTCTGTTCGGTGAGCAGACCGGCATCGATCTCCGCTATGACCGCATCCTGGTGCCGGAGAACCAATTTGCTGCGGTCGCGCGTGAGTTTTTTGCAGCGCCTGAAGCGGTGGGTATCAACATCACCGTGCCCTGCAAGGCTGATGCCTGGCACCTGGCCGACGAGAAATCGGACAACGCGGAGACAGCCGGGGCAGTCAATACGCTGCTGCGACGGCCGGATGGTACTTTCGCTGGTCACAATACCGACGGTGCCGGGCTCGTGGCGGACCTCAAAGATAACCTCGGCTGGCAACTTGCGAACCAGCGCATCCTGGTACTGGGGGCTGGTGGTGCTGTGCGCGGCGTGCTGGCAAACCTGCTGGCAGAACAGCCGGCGAAACTGCACATCTGGAATCGTACCAGCGCAAGAGCAGAAGCACTGGTACCGATTTTTGGCGGCAAGCTTGAAGCATTGACGGCCGATCGACTCGAGAACGCTTATGACGTCATCATCAACGGGACCTCGGCCTCGCTGACCGCACAGCAGATGACCCTCCCCCCCTCGATAATCGGTGCCGAAAGCTGCTGCTACGATATGGTGTATGGCCCGGAGCAGACGCGCTTTAATACCTGGTGCCTGGCGCAGGCGCCCTGTCATATTGCCGACGGTCTTGGCATGCTGGTCGAGCAGGCCGCGGCCGCCTTTGAAATCTGGTTTGGGGTCCGGCCCCAGACCCGGTCTGTTCTTGAGCTTCTTCGTAAAACCCTTTAATCCAACCGTTTTGACACAGGTGATAGTCACAATGAATCCACTCCTCGAGTTCCGCGCTTTACCCCCATTTGGTGAGATTCAGGCCGAACATATGCTGCCGGCTGTTGAGCAGGTTCTGACCGAGGCGCGAGAAGGAATCGAAGCATTGCTTGCACGGCAGCCATACACGTATCAGTCGCTGGTTCAGGGTCGAGAAGAACTTGAAGACCGGTTGCACCAGGTCTGGTCGCCGATCTCACATATGAACTCGGTCGTGAACTCAGCGGAGATACGCGAAGCGCACCAGGCCTGCCTCAAGCTCATCACCGACTATTACACAGAGATGGGCCAGAACCGGGCACTGTTCGAGGCTTACCAGTCTATTGCTGAGAGTGATGCGTTCGAACGGCTTGACCAGCCACAGAAAAAGGTGCTCGACAACGCCCTGCGGGACTTCCGGCTCTCCGGTATTGCCCTGCCTGAAGCTGAGCAGGCTGAATTTTCCAGGCTGGCAAGCGAATTGTCCGAATTGAGCAGCCGGTTCAATAACAATGTCCTGGATGCCAACCAGGCCTGGTCGCAGCTGATCGAACAGGCGGATGCACTGCCGGGTGTGCCTGACTCCCAGCTGGCAGCGATGTCCCAGGCTGCCGAGGCGAGAGGTCAGACAGGCTACCTTCTGACCCTGGATATCCCCTGCTATCTTGCGGTCATGACCTACTGTGAAGATCGCGAAATGCGCCGCGCAATGTACCTGGCCTATGGCACGAGGGCTTCTGATCGCGGGCCGAATGCGGGTGAGTTCGATAATTCGGAGAACATGGCAAAAATCCTCAAGGCCCGGGCGCGACAGGCCGAGCTGCTGGGTTTCAATAATTATGCCGAGCTGTCCGTAGAGACAAAGATGGCGAGGTCTGCCATCGAGGTGCTCGATTTCCTTAATGACCTGGGAGAGCGCTCCCGTCCTGTTGCGGAGAAAGAGCTGGAAGAAATCAAAGACTTCGCTGCGGCCGAGGGCTGCACAGATCTGCAGCCCTGGGATGTGAGCTTCTATGCGGAGAAGCTGAAGAAGGCCCGCTTTGATATCTCGCAGGAAGAACTTCGGCCTTATTTCCCGGCGCCACGCGTGATTGAGGGTATGTTCGAGGTCGTGCGGCGGCTGTTTGAGGTCGACATCGCCGCGGTTACCGATATGCCGGTCTGGCACGAAGAAGTCATGACCTATGAGATTCAGAAATCCGGCCAGCCGGCAGCCCGTTTCTATCTTGACCTTTATACACGCGAGAATAAGCGGGGCGGTGCCTGGATGGATGAGTGCCGGGTTCGCCGGCGTGATGCGGCAGGTGCACTGCAGTTGCCGGTGGCTTACCTGACCTGCAACTTTTCAAGACCTGTCGGTGATGATCCTGCGCTGCTGACCCATCCTGAGGTGGTGACACTGTTCCATGAATTTGGCCACGGTCTGCATGGCATGCTGACCCAGATTGATGTCGCCCCGGTTTCCGGTATCAACGGCGTTGCCTGGGATGCCGTGGAACTGCCCAGCCAGTTCATGGAGAACTTCTGCTGGCAGGCTGAATCCCTGTCCTTTATCTCCGGTCACTACCAGACCGGAGAGCCGCTGCCGCCTGCGATGCTGGACAAGCTGCTCGCCGCCAAGAACTTCCAGTCAGCCATGATGATGGTGCGGCAGCTGGAATTCGGCCTGTTTGACTTCCGTCTGCACGCCAGTTTTGACCCGGATCAGGACAATCAGGTCCAGGAGACCCTGGATAACGTAAGAGACGATGTAGCAGTCGTGAAACCGCCCGCCGAGTATGCTTTCCAGCACGGTTTCAGTCATATTTTCGGCGGCGGCTACGCTGCGGGATACTACAGCTATAAGTGGGCTGAAGTGTTGTCTGCCGATGCATTCGGCAAATTTATCGAAGACGGCATTTTCAACCGACAGACTGGAGAGGAGTTTCTCTCGACCATTCTTGAAAAGGGTGGTTCAGAGGACGCGTTGGACCTTTTCATTGCCTTTCGAGGCAGGGAACCGGAAGTCGACGCACTCCTCCGCCAGGAGGGGATTGTGTCCTAGGGATTCCAGCTTGAATACCACCCGATCACCTCTGATTCAATGACTTGCGTCAAGTTGTTAAAACCCGCGTCACTGCTATAATGCGGGCCTTTGTTGCTCTGCAACAGAAATGCTATCGGCTGACGCTGGGGACACGAGCGAAAAACGATAATAAATCGCTGTTCGATAGCACTCAGTTATTAAATATGGAGTCTCATTCATGAATAGAGTGAAGCGGATGTGGCACGTCGGTTTGTCGCTGCTGCTGTTCAGTCATGCTGCGCTTGCAGATTGGTCATCACTGAACTTGCGACAGGGTGTCACTGAAATCAGCCGCGGCGTCTACGACCTGCATATGATCATTTTCTATATCTGCTGCGCCATCGGTGTTGTAGTTTTTGGCATTATGATCGTATCGATGCTGATGCATCGAAAGTCAGTCGGCGCAGAACCAGCGACCTTCCACGAGAATACAAAACTGGAAATCATCTGGACGGTCATTCCGATCGTTATTCTCGTTGCGATGGCCTTCCCGGCGACCAGCACCCTGCGTGACATGTACGAAGCGGGCGATGCTGACATTTCCATTGAGGTGCGAGGTTATCAGTGGAAGTGGCAATACACCTACCTTAACGATGATCCCCAGAAAGAAGTGCAGTTCATGAGTGCCCTTCTCACCAGCCAGGACGAAATCTACAACCGGGCTAATAAGGGTGAACATTACCTGCTGGACGTTGACAATCCTCTCGTCGTTCCGATCAACAAGCGCATTCGCTTCCTGGTGACGGCAGACGATGTGATTCACGCCTTCTGGGTACCGGATTTCGCTGTGAAGAAAGACGCCATCCCCGGCTTCGTCCACGAAGCCTGGACAGTCATTGACGAGCCCGGCATCTACCGCGGCCAGTGTGCTGAGCTATGTGGCAAGGACCACGGCTTCATGCCGATCGTCGTCCAGGCGGTTGAAGAGCATGAGTACGAAATGTGGCTGGCTGAGAAGCAGGATGAAGCCGCTGCGGCTTTCGAGCTGGTCGGCAAGGAATGGACCATGGAAGAGTTGATGGCCAAGGGTGAAGAGGTTTACGCACGCAACTGCGCAGCCTGTCACCAGCCTAATGGCCAGGGCATCCCACCGGCGTTCCCGTCCCTTGTGGGGCAGGGTGTCGCCGTAGGTCCTCAGCAGGGCACCATTGATGTACTGCTTTACGGTCGAGCGGGCACTGCCATGCAGGCCTTCGGCAAGCAGCTGAACGCTGCCGAGCTCGCCTCTGTCATCACTTACGTCAGGAACAACTGGGGTAACGACACAGGCGATGTCATTCAGCCTAAAGATCTGAATGCTCAGATGGCAAGTAATTAGGAGACGAAGAGATGAGTGCTGTAATTGAAGAACATCATCACGACGATCACCATCATGGTCCCGACAAGGGCATCATGAGATGGGTCTTTACGACTAACCACAAAGACATTGGTACGCTCTACCTCTGGTTCAGTTTCATCATGTTCCTGACCGGCGGTTTGCTGGCACTGGGCATTCGTGCAGAACTGTTCCAGCCCGGCATGCAGATCGTAACCCCGGACTTTTTCAACCAGCTGACCACGATGCACGGTTTGATCATGGTCTTCGGCGCGGTCATGCCGGCGTTTGTCGGCCTCGCTAACTGGCTGATTCCGATGCAGATCGGCGCGCCTGATATGGCGCTGCCCAGGATGAACAACTACTCGTTCTGGATCCTGCCATTTGCGTTCGGCATGCTCGGTGCCACCTTCTTCTCAGAAGCGGGTGCCCCGAACTTTGGCTGGACTTTCTATGCACCGCTGTCGACGACCTACGCGCCGGATTCAGTGACCTTCTTTATCTTCGCTGTCCACCTGATGGGTATCTCTTCCATCATGGGTTCAATCAACATCATCGTGACGATCCTGAACCTGCGGGCGCCGAACATGCGCCTGATGGATATGCCACTGTTTGTCTGGACCTGGCTGATCACGGCTTACCTGCTGCTGGCCGTTATGCCGGTACTTGCCGGTGTCGTGACCATGATGCTGATGGACATTCACTTCGGTACCGCGTTCTTTAATGCGGCTGGCGGCGGTGACCCCGTCCTGTTCCAGCACGTGTTCTGGTTCTTCGGTCACCCCGAGGTTTACATCATGATCCTGCCGGCCTTCGGTATTGTGTCTGCGATCATTCCGACGTTCGCCCGCAAGCGTCTGTTCGGCTACGACTCAATGGTGTACGCAACGGCTTCTATCGCCTTCCTGTCGTTCATCGTCTGGGCGCATCACATGTTCACTGTCGGTATCCCGATCGCGGGTGAGCTCTACTTCATGTATGCCACCATGCTGATCGCCGTACCGACTGGTGTGAAGGTATTCAACTGGGTGGCAACCATGTGGCAGGGCTCGATGACGTTCGAGACGCCCATGCTGTTTGCGATAGCCTTCGTGATCCTGTTCACTATTGGTGGTTTCTCCGGCCTGATGCTGGCGATCACGCCGGTTGACTTCCAGTATCACGATACTTACTTCGTTGTGGCGCACTTCCACTATGTACTGGTGCCGGGCTCGGTGTTCTCACTGATGGCTGCGGTTTACTACTGGCTGCCGAAGTGGACCGGTAACATGTACAACGAGACGCTGGGCAAAACCCACTTCTGGTTGTCATTCATCGGCGTCAACATCACCTTCTTCCCGCAGCACTTCATCGGTCTCGCGGGTATGCCTCGAAGGATTCCAGACTACGCGCTGCAGTTTGCAGACTGGAACATGGTCTCCAGCATGGGTGCGTTCCTGTTTGGCTTCAGCCAGCTGCTGTTCCTGTTCATCATCATTCAGACGATTCGTGGCGGTAAGCCCGCGACGGACAAAGTCTGGGAAGGTGCACATGGACTGGAGTGGACGGTGCCGTCACCTGCGCCTTACCACACCTTCAGCACACCGCCGGCTGACATGAAAGAAGCTCACGGTTAAGGGAGGCACAGGTAGTATCAATGACTGAGATGTCTCGAACAGAAACCCTCCGCAGCGTCAGGAAGCTCCTGATGATTGCGGTGGGCATGTTTGGTTTCGGTTTTGCCATGGTACCCCTGTACGACCTTGTCTGTGAGGTCACTGGACTGAATGGGAAAACAGGCGATCAATATATCTCTGACGGCACAGAAGTCGTCGATGAAGATCGTCTGGTCACCATTCAGTTCCTGGCTAACAACAACGCTGACATGCCCTGGGAGTTTCGCCCTGCGGTGCGATCAATGAAGGTCAATCCGGGCAAGATTTCCTATGCGGAGTTCTACGTTAAGAATGTAACGGGTGAGACCATGGTTGCCCAGGCGGTACCCAGTGTTACACCGTTTCACGCGGCGGAGTACATGCACAAGACAGAGTGCTTCTGTTTTGAGCAGCAGCAGCTGGCCGAAGGTGAGGACCTTGATATGCCACTGCGATTCATCATCGACAGTAACCTGCCGAAAGATGTGAAAACGCTGACGTTATCCTACACCCTGTTTGATATTACTGATCGGACAGATGCGCTCGCGAGCGCACGTTAATAAGAATCAGGAGATTTATATGTCCACTCAAGATGCTTACGAAGAATATTACGTTCCTCATAACAGTAAGCTGCCGATCTTTGCCTCCATTGGTATCTTCCTCACCGTCTTCGGTATGGGGAACATGTTCAATGAGACCAAGGCGGGCGTAGACAGCGCCTTCGGTGAAATCGTGTTTCTGCTGGGTGGTCTCACCATGGCAGCGACACTATGGGTCTGGTTCAGCACGGTTATTCGTGAAAACCATCAGAAACTCTACAGCCACCAGATGAACCGTTCTTACGTCTGGGCAATGAGCTGGTTTATCTTCTCTGAGGTGATGTTCTTCGCAGCATTCTTCGGTGCCCTGTTCTACGTTCGTGTGTATGTCGTGCCCTGGCTCGGTGGTGAAGGTGAACGCTCACCCGCGGATTACCCGTTCTTCCCAGGCTTTGAAGCCACCTGGCCGATGATGACTAACCCGAACCCGGAACTGTTCAAAGGCCCGACTGACCTTATCAGCCCCTGGGGTCTGCCGCTCCTGAACACAGTACTGCTGGTCACCTCCAGCTTCACCGTGACCTTTGCTCATCACGGCATCAAGGAAGGCAATCGCAAGAAGCTGATCAACTGGCTGGTCGCCACGATTGCACTGGGTCTGATCTTCCTTTGCGTACAGGCTTACGAGTATTACCACGCCTATGTCGATCTCGGCCTGACACTGGGTTCCGGTATTTTCGGCACGACCTTCTTCATGCTGACGGGATTCCACGGTGCACACGTCACCCTCGGAACATTCATGCTGATTGTCATGCTGTTCAGGGCACTGAAAGGCCACTTCAATGCTGATGACCATTTCGGCTTTGAAGCGACTTCCTGGTACTGGCACTTTGTCGACGTGGTATGGCTTGGTCTGTTTATCTTCGTTTACGTCCTCGGGTCATAAACGGAAGCCAGCGTTAAAAAAAACCCCGGCATGACCGGGGTTTTTTTTCGATGAAAGCTTTTTGAGGGAATCAGCGTATTAAGAATGACCGGCCCATGGTGCACCGCCAACGCCGAGTTGACCGGTATAGAAGCCGTAGGCAACAAAAACCAGCAGCAGCGCGGCCAGGGATACCCTGATCAGCAGCAGGTTCACGGTTCTGCCCTTGCCACCGTCACCCATGTCGTTGAGCAGTGTGAACAGGGCACTACCGAGTGCGACGACGTTGGCAATGAAAAGGATAACGATGATTACTTTGAGCCACATGAATAGGATTACCGGGTCGGAATGCTGAGAGTATACGTCTGAAGTTTACGATGGCGAGAAAATTTCAGTTCAATTGGAAAGTCAGTCTGTTCGCGGGCATCTGCCTGCTGGCCTTCCTGCGCCTCGGGATCTGGCAGCTGGAACGCGAACAGGAAAAGATCGAACTGATTGCTGATCGGGCGACGAAAGCAGCGGAAACCCCGCTGATGGCTGATCAGCTGCCGACCGATGTTGCGGCTGGCGGCGCCCGTGTCCGGCTGACCGGGTCTTTCAACCAGGCGGTAACGCTGCTTCGCGATAATGTCGTATTGCAGGGTACAGTGGGTTTCGAGGTTCACCAGTTGTTTGAGGAAGTCTCCGGCATGGTCTTCCTGGTGAATCGTGGTTTTGTCCCCATGGGGCGTACGCGCCAGGACCCGGTCGAGATTCCACAGATTGAAAGCGATGAGTTGACGGTGCTGGGGAAAATTTATACGGGAGAAGGCGCTCCGCTGGTGCTGGACGATACTCCCATGGAACAGAACTATCCGGTGATTGTTCAGCGTATAAGCATCGACGAGTTGGCGGCGGTCACCGGCAGGGAGATCTACCCCTTTGTCATCAGGCTGGCCGAAGAAGCCCCCGGTGCGCTGCCACGATACTGGCCGGACACGGTAATGACGCCGGAAAAGCATTTTGGTTATGCGCTGCAATGGTTCACCATGGCCCTCGCTGTGACCCTGGCATGGCTATTTTTCAGTTTCAGAAAGGAAGAGATTGAATGACTGATTCTCCAAACCCCGAGAATGTAGCCGAGGCTGCATCTGACGCGCCGACAGTGACCTCAAGTCGCGTCAAATTCCTGACCATTGTCAGTATCGCATTTGGTCCGATGCTGATTGCCTACCTGGCGTTCATGTATTTTCCGGATTGGGCACCGTCGGGTACCACCAATGAAGGCGAGTTAATCATGCCGCCGGTCGCTGCGGCGGAAGTCTCGCCCGCGCTGGGTGACCTCGAGGGCTGGGGACTGGTCATGCCACTTGCGGCCGATTGTGCCGACGACTGCAGGGAAATCCTCTATCTCTCGCGCCAGGTTGTGACTGGCCTCGGTAAGAATACGAATCGTGTGAGCCGCTATATCCTGGCGGAAGACGCCGTCCCTGCTGAACTGCAGGATCACCTGAATGCGGAACACAAGGACCTGAGAGTTATCCAGGGTAATCTAGGCCCGCTGAATGCCGTCAACGCCGCATTCCCACTACTCTTCCTTGTCGACCCGAATGGCAATGT